>Ga0187818_10000016_pt1 | contig 40039 bp, 66 predicted proteins | sample NC_wetland_sal_i_14_FD_130581 | JGI IMG/M metagenome (GOLD analysis project Ga0187818, IMG submission 130581) | Wetland sediment microbial communities from Neuse River Estuary, North Carolina, USA - SO4_3 | ecosystem: Environmental > Aquatic > Freshwater > Wetlands > Sediment | place: USA... | reverse complement strand
TACCTCTCGTTATAGATACTTCTACAGGCACTGGAAAGCTTTGGGCCTACATTGGCGGGTCATGGGTTGGAATCGCATTAGCATAAAGGAAATGAATGAAATATTTAGAGATAAATGCAGAAGTTGAATCAGCGCTCATACAGGTTATGGATGCTGCGTTAAAAAGCGGCGGGATGAACTTACTCCAGCACATCGATAAGATTCGTAATTCCATACAGTTTAAACCAGAAGTAAAGGAAGAGTGAAATGGGCTCTCAAAGCACTGTTATAAAATATGAAACTCTCAGAAGTATTGATAGTGCGTCTTTTACTGGAAGTTATCAGGCAATAGGATCAGCTTTCTCCCATCCTGCCAGAATCTTTAAAATTGTAAACAATAGTAATGTAGGCGTTACCATCTCAACAGACGGCATAAATGATAACGATTTCATCCCTGCTTCCACATTCGTTCTCTATGACGTAGGAACAAATAAAGGTGACGCGTCGCCTGAATTCAATCTCCCACCATTACAATTTTATGCAAAAGGCTCAGCAGGAACAGGCAAAGTATACGTTGTAATTCTGTATGCGTATTCTCCGAGTTTGAATATACCACTTTAAGGAGGCTTTATTTCACAAGCAGGTCCATTAAATGTAAACGCCTTCCCAGGAACCCCAGAATTTTTAGAAGGTAATACCGGCGGACCAGTCGGTCCGAACGGATCGGGCATAATTTTTGTCTTAGGCGCCGGGACGATTTCCGTCTCTGGCAACGCTGGAACAAATACCCTTACCATCAGCGACATGGACTCCTCATGGACCAGCATATCTGCAAGTCAGATGTTGGCTGTGAACATGGGATATTTTTGCGTATCTCCCGGCGGCGCTCTTGCATTGCAATTGCCCGCAGTATCCAAACAAGGAGATGTCATACAAGTTGCATTAGATGGAGCCACTTCTTTTGAGATAACTCAAGGAGCTGGCCAAACGATTGTGATCGGAAATACATCTACCACAGCGGGAGTAGGTGGAAGTTTAACCTCCACTCAACAAGGAGATTGTTTAAGACTTGTATGTAGAACGCCCAACTTAAGATGGTTTTGTGTTTCAAGTATGGGAAATCCAATAGTTGTTTGAAAAAAAAGAGGAAATAAATGGCTACAAATAATGCAATCAACCTTCAGTCGGCTGGCGTGCCAACGTATGATGGCGCAGGCACCTTTACTGCCAGCACACTTACACAACATGCGGTTCTTCTTGGAGGAGCTTCCAATGCAATTGATTCTCTTGCCCTGACCAATGGTCAGCTTGCAATAGGTAACACGGGCAATGACCCGAGCGCGGCAACTCTTACAGCAGGAACCGGGGTTACGATCTCCAACGGATCTGGATCAATCACGATCAGCGCTGTTGGTAGCGGATTGAGCTGGACAGTTGTCACAGGCGCAACTCAAGCGATGTCGGTAAACAACGGTTATTTTGCGAACAACGCTGGCACATTAGTGTTCACTCTCCCTGCAACATGTGTGGTTGGTTCGGTCATTGCAGTCGCTGGCATGAATAACGCAACCGGCTGGCAAATCGCTCAGAACGCAGGTCAACAAATCTTCTTTGGAGCCGCTTCTACTACTTCTGGAACTGGAGGCAGCTTAGCCTCTACAAAAACATACGACGCTGTCTACATGGTTTGTAATGTGGCTAACACCTCTTTTGTTGTAATTAATAGCATCGGAAACATAACGGTTGTTTAATGGGAACCAATAACAGTTGTGACTACTCTCCGACCCAGTACAATGTACAAACTGGAGGAGCTAACGGTACATTAAATAATGTATCTCCTGGAACTTCCGGACAGGTTCTTACAAGTAATGGGGCTAGTGCTCAACCGAGTTTTCAAACGTCAGCCTCTGGTGGAGTAACAGGCCCCGGCTCTTCTACGAATAATGGTATTGCTACGTGGAATGGGACAGGAGGAACAGCTTTATTAAGTCCTCCATCACCGATTGTCAGTTCTACAGGAGTGATGACTAATACTAACCAACCTTGTTTTTTAGCTTATTTAAGTCTTGCTGGAACAGGTCAACCAGCAGGAATAGTTCACTTTGATACTGTTGTATTTGACCAAGCAAGCAACTTTACGACAGGTCGATTTGTAGCTTCAGTTACAGGAAAATATTTTATTTTCGTAATGATAACAATGAATTCATATACAAGTGAACAAGGCATTGTCGTGGAAATAATAGCCAATTCTAGAACATTCTCATTTAATGCAGTACAATTGGCTTCATCTGTAGTAAGCCAAGCATCCGTTTCAGGAACAGCCATAGTAGATATGACAGCCGGTGATGCAATAAATATTTTTTATTATTGTAGCACTAATCCTCAAACTATTGTTGGAAGTGATACTCCTATTGTTACATTTATTACCGGATATTTATTATGTTAAAGTAATAAAAAAGGAAATTTAAAGAATTTAAATGGGAACCAATAACAGTTGTGACTACTCTCCGACCCAGTACAATGTACAAACTGGAGGAGCTAACGGTACATTAAATAACGTTGCTCCAAGCGCTACGAGCGGCGTTCCTGTTATTTCTCAAGGCTCATCTAGTCAACCTGCTTTCGGAACAGCTGTTGTTGCGGGTGGTGGCACAGGAAATACCAGTGCGACAGCTTATGCAGTCATTTGCGGAGGAACAACGTCAACAGGAGCTCTCCAATCGATTGCTGGCGTCGGAACTTCCGGTCAAGTTCTTACGAGTAACGGAGCTGGAGCTCTCCCAACATTTCAAGCGGCCTCTTCTGGTACAGGCTTTGATCAAATTACAGTTCAAGTTTTTACTTCAAGCGGAACTTACACTCCAACTTCTGGAATGAAATATTGTACAATTGAGGTAGTTGGTGGAGGGGGAGGAGGAGGAGGTGCGGCTACTCCTAGCAATGTTACTGGATCGGCCGCAGGTGGTGGCGGTGGCGGTGGCTATGCACGAGGAACATTTTCTGCGGCATCTATAGGAGCTTCGAAAACAGTGACTATTGGAGCTGCTGGAACTGCTGGAGCTGCTGGAGCTAATAACGGTGGCACAGGTGGTACAACTTCTGTCGGTTCTTTAATATCAGCTACTGGAGGGGTTGGAGGAAATGGATCATCCGCTGCTAAATTCGTATCCACTTCTGGCGGTGGTGGGGGTGCTGGTTCTAACGGAAGTTTTCAAACTACTGGGAATCCGGGAGGAAATGGTTATTCATATTTTGATTCTGTTGTAGGAACATTTGCCTTTGGTGGCTATGGAGGTTCTTCATTTTTTGGAGGCGGAGGTATATCAGTAGTTGGATTTGGTCCTGGAAGTACTGCTGGAGGAGCATCAACTTCTTATGGAGGAGGAGGAGGAGGAGCATTTGCGGGAAATAATGGATCACAAGTTGCTGGTGCTGCTGGTTTTGCGGGAATTGTAATAATAACAGAATTTTTATCGGTATAGAATGACAAATCCAGTCACACAGAATGCTTACCTTGTTTCGAATGGAACGGGAACTATTTTCCCCACTGTCATTTTTAATCGAGCGCCCACAACAAACGATATCAATTTTCCAATTACTCAAAGATGGATCGATACTTCAGATAGAGATTCTGAATGGTTCTTATTGGGATATACCTCAACGGGAGGAGTGGTCCAAGCAAATTGGGTACAGCTATCTGCCGGAGGCATGACGGCTGAGACTTTGACTGGAAACGATTCTGTCGTTGTTCCACCCACATCTGGCAATATTAACGTAGTCGGAGATGTTGCAAGCGGCATTGAATTCACTGGAAACGCTGCTACAAGCACATTGACCGGAACTCTTGCGAACATCCCAAATTCAAGCCTACAACATGACGACATTACCCTTGTGGCTGGCTCTGGCATTAGCATCTCTGTCTCTCCAGTAGCTTTAGGCGGATCGACTACGATTAGTGCAGGAACAAACGTAGCCACCACTTACGTAGAAGATGTCGGCACTGCAACACCTTCATCTAATTCGTTATCAATCGTTGGCGGTACAGGTGTTTCTACTTCAGGATCAGGTAGCACGGTGACGATTAATTTATCTCCTCGTCCTGGACTCATTTTAATTAGCTCTAATGCTGTTAATACTGTTAGCGAAGTTGTAATAAACAATTTGACCAATTATAATTGCCTTCTTGTTATAAATGTAGGCCCTAATACTGCTAATTCTACTTTTTTACTTGAAGTGAGTACAGATAACGGATCTACTTTCATCACAACAAATTATCAATCTGGATTGAATTACAGCCCGTATAATTCAGCATCATTAACTAATATAAATTCTTCTTCCAACTTTGTATTATCTTCTGCTGGACCTTTTAATGGATATTTCAATCTATCTGGACTTAATGGTGCAAATAACTTTTTAATGGTCGGAAATTTTGATCAGCAGGAAACCGTACTCGGGACCACTATATTTGGCACAGCAGGCGGTGAATGTCTAGTAACTGGTGTAAATGCAATTAGAATAAGAGCTTCTGCTGGAACATTCAATGGATACGTATTGCTATACGGATATGTTCAATAGTTCACTCTTCTTCGATCTGCACTTCGTTTTGTAAATCCACTTCCAAGTAGTTGTAAGAATAATTAAGTATCTTTTCTTTCATCTTGCAACATCTTCGGCAAATGAATAGATGCGAATCAAAGTTCTTAATGGGAGTAGAGCAGCGTGGCTTGAAGACCGACAGCTGCGCACTCCCTTGATACTTCCACATATGACCATAAATGAAGCATTTAAGCCATTTCATGACATCTGATTGTCCAGTACTCTTTGCCTTTGCCTCGGTACTTCTCACTTAAGGCAACGCCCATTTCTTCTACTTGCATCCTGTAGTTGTAAGCGCCCTTCGACTGAATCTTTTGCATCTTCATTTGGCCATACTCTAACCTAGGATGGTCTGCTTGAGAGATTAAAAAATCTTTTATACAGTCCATTTCATCTTTGATGCTTTTCATTTGTCGATTCAACTGGTCATAAGCCTCTAGCTTCGATTGCAGTTGAGGATCGCTAATCTCTTTCCAATCCCTTTCGGAAGGAGAAGGCGGTTCGAAATCTTGAATAGACTTCAAAAATTCCAATTCCTTCTTCAAAAGATCCTTGCAGTATGCATCATTCTTTTTGCAAGTCAACATAGCCCCGCCTCCGCCACGATAGACAAAGTAGACCATTTGCTTCACGCCAGCGAGCATCATCTGATGCTGCATTTGTGCAAAATAGTGATCGGGAATGATCCCATCCACCGCTTTGTTATACACCTCCATTGAAGGCACTTTGATTTCAGCCAGAGATATGTTACCATCTTGGTCCTCGAAATATCCATCCAGTGACGCAATCAAGTTTGGATATTCCGTGCTCTGAATAACGGCGGGTTGGAAATGAAAGTTCCACATTTCATTCAACCAACCCCTCGCTTCTTCTTCCATGTCATTTCCCCTCTGCATCGCAGCGGTCTTCTCTTTAGGCCGATCAAAGATGATCTCCTCCCAAAGCTCTAACTTGGTCCTCCATGGATCAATCTCCATGATACAGGGCGCCATCGACGCCCCGATCTTATCTTTGCGGAATTGGAGCCATTCCGCAGATCCCTGTACACTTTCCGGTCCTTCAACAATTCTAAACTTTCTCATTATATTGCCTTTTTGGTTTTAATGTTTCTAACGATGCTTTCGAAATACCGAGAGGGTATCTCAGTCAAATCCGATACTTTGTAAGCACTTAAAAGATTGCTGTAGAGCTGAGTGTCATCGCTCAAAAGCGCCTCAATCTCCGCTTTTTGCTCCTCTGAAATATAATCCACAGAAGCCTTCTCTACAGGCGCTTGATAGTGCTTTTTCGTAGCAGTATAATAATGCTTCTGCGCCTCATTGGCATCATCATCATCGCCTACAGTTACCCCGACAATCGCAGCTAAAGAGTAACGTCTCATGTAGCTGATCGATGATCCAAGAGCTTGAGGAGTCGGCTTGCCCGCAATAACGGGAACCGTCGACTTGATCCACTGTCCGCTCGAATGCATTAAAAGAGTCGTCATCACTGTCGTATCGGCCTCTTGGCTAATGAGCTGAGAAATCGATAGTCCATTCTGGCTAAGAGGCTCTTTGATCGCTTCCCAGATAGAATCCAAAGTAGCATATTTGCTCTTGAAGTGAGGGTTCATCCCGTCCTTCGAAGCGCTTTTCATTGTGCCTTGAGCTTTAGACAAAGCCCCAGCGAGTTCATTGATGTTTTCTGATTGCATGTTTACCTCTGTTTGACTTGTTAAACGACCTTATGCTATCATACGGACCACTTATTACACAAGTGCGAAATGAATTTAAGAGAATACATCTTTTCTAAACGTATATCGGTCAGTGACTTAGCAAAGCATTTAAACGTCAGCAGAAAGTATATTTATCTGTGGTTTACAGGATCTAATATGCCTTCTCAAGAAATTTTAAATAGGATTTCATCGTTTACAAAAGGGAAAATACATAGCTTCGAGCAGCTATTAGACAAGAGGAAAAATGATAAGTAAAGCCGTAAAGAAAAAGCCGGAAGTTTCAAAAAAAGATTTAACAAACGGTCTCAACGAATATGCAGTTAGATACATGAGCAGCATGAGCTCAGACTGTGAGTTAGTCAAGGCCCATGGCTATGTGTTATCTCCAGACAATATCCTCATCTTTTTCATGAGATATGGGGATGAAATGATCGAATGCGCCCGGTTCCAGAATTGGGATTCGGTGAAACTAGTTTCTTAGACTTACTTTTTTGGCTTGGGGATCTTAGCTCCAGATTCCCGAGCTTTTGAAAGAGCAATCGCCACAGCTTGTTTTTGCGGCTTGCCAGCTTCTACCTCTTTTCGAATATTCGAGCTAATGACTGCTTTGCTCTTTCCTTTTTTTAGCGGCATACTCCCTCAATCTAAAGGCGGGTCTTTAGGCCCATTTATCTTCTTATCGTGGTATAGCGTCAAGATAGCCACCACGATAATCAAAAGCACGATCAATAAATTTTTCACAACTTGCAGACGTGTATAGTAGTTTTTGCAATTTCTGAATAGATCTTTTCAGACAGAATCCTACAGACCTGATTGTCGTCCTTGAGCACGATCCCGATCAAACAATCCTCGTACATTTTTTGTAAGTTCGTAGTGTCAGGGCGAACCGGGGCAAATTGACCAACCATCGCTTTTCTTTTCTTCTTAGAAAAAGATCTTGGTATAGGCATTTCGAAAATGAATGACAGGGCAATAGGACCAGTGAGTAGCTCTCCTCGATATGTGTTTTTAACCGTCCATTGAATGATTTGTTTTTTTTGAGAGTGAGGACTGAACGAATGCCCCTTCCTTGTTATCTTTGGAGCCGACCAAGGAATCGGAGAACCCCAAATCTCAATCTGAATTATGTCCATCAGCAATCTGCTTGATTAGATAAAGCTTTTTCCGGATTTCATCGATCCCATCGGTCAATACCTTGATGAATTGATTCCTCTCCGTTTCTGCGTATATAACGAAAATTTCCTCTTCGAAAAATTTATTCTTCAGCACCTCATCAATAAGAATCGCAATTTTTCCTAAGTCTTCTACTCTTGTTCTTGCCATAGATAACCTTCAATCGTAAGTTGTAAGGAAAATTTTTAAAGAAATGTAGCACTATAGGATGTATCATAAGAATTCCTTATACCTAAAAGTTGAATATGCACGCAAAGCGGAGAAGACTCCCTAAAGAATGCCCACGATGCCGAACCGACGTGAACAAAAACCTAACGATCGTCTTATGGAAAGATGTCTTAGAGTGCAAGCATTGCGGAAATATCTGGATAAATTATACGACTCAGGGCCGATCTATCACTCGCTGGAAATAGGCACCGAAATTTTTTTCTCATAGAGAGAAAGGGCTTGAGACTGAAGAATCTCCTTGAAAAAAAGAAATCTTAAAAATACGATCGAAAGAAACAGACATTAAAAAAGGGCACTTTTTCAAGTGCCCCAACTGGATGACCACCATCTTACCAACACTAATCAACCAATAACGTAGAAAGTTATACTTGGTAGAATAGCAGATCGACAATTAAAGGCAAACTAAAAGAATTGCTTGATAGTTGGTAAGATAGTGGTCATCCGAAGGAGCAAATTCGGTGGACGCAAATCTTGAAATTCAACTCTATCAGTTTCTAGGACTTGCAAACTTTGTAAATCCCAACAACATCCGACAGAAAATATCTAATACGCCCTTCAAGGTTCTCCAGGCGATTTATTTAATCGCGAGGACTAACCACAGCAAAGGCCGAGAAGAGACGTATCCTTGCAAAGAGACGATCGCTAAAGTCGCTGGCTGCGGCCGGAGAAAGGTGACCGAGTTCATCAACTCGCCGGCTTGTTCGGAGTTTTGCGAAGTGATCCGGGAATACGATCATGTGAACAAAAGGTTCAGGCCCAACCGGTACATTTTGAAAGACTGGGTCATTCAACTTTTCATGCTTTTTTGGCGATCCGGAATGATGAAAAACTTCAAAACCAACTTCGAAAAATGGAGGTCCGAGTTCAAAAAACGGATCTACAAATGGCTGATTCCTTTAGTCCAGAAAGGCAAGACTTTAAAAGAGATCTGGAACGGAGTTATGAACAAGTTATCGACAAAAAGGGGGCTTATAGGGGCCGCAGGTAATGGCCTTATAGGGGCCGGTATAAATCCTACGGGAAATAAAGCCTTACGGGAAAACGAATATACCGAGGATCCGATACAAAAGAGCATAGGCCAGACGGTCGGGATCCTAAGAGATCGTTTTCATTTAAGAGAAGGTGACATCCATCACTTTGTTTTTAGAGAAAAATTAGCAAATACGATACAATGTGCTAAAGAATTATGCTCTAGAATCGACAAATTCGATTGGAAACCAAAAAGTTTTGTACGAGCATTACAAGACTTAATCAACCGGAAGAAACATGGAAATCTTGAACTTCGAAAGACTAACAGATAGCGGAAACATCGTAGCCATCTTTGACTTTACCATTCCGGCCCTCGGCTTCACCTGCCGTCGCTGGAAACTAATCCGATCCAGGAAGAATAAGCTTTTCGTCAGCAGTCCCTCTTATTCGGCTCAGGATGCGATTGGTAACAAAATTTGGCATAACTACATTGAGGTATCTAATCAACGATCTGAGGCGCTGCAAACGGCCATTTTGAGGGCTTTGGAACCGTACATAGGAGTCGAACAGCCAGAATTTGATGAAATCAAGTTTGGATAGCCTGGTTTTTAAAATATTTTGTATAATGGCAGTGCTCCTAGCCACGAATTCCATCGCGCGCCTGCTTCACTATTACCAACTCCCGGCCAAAGAACATCACATAAACGAAGTGCGCTTTCTCGCAGAACCCGACTCTTTCCGAAAACAAACACCCCGTTTTACTTGCTGCTCTTTCCGGCCGGCCCCCCAGCCCTACTACTCCGTCCTCTTCGAATGGATTTGCGCAGGATTCGCCCTCCTAGGATTCTTCGCCTTTCTCCTTCTTCTCTATTGAAATATTCCCCACAAAAATCGTTTCTCAAAAATTAAAGAAATGTTTTACTGAAATAAACTTCGGAGGGAATATGGCACACAAGAAAAAAGCTCATATGCAAAAACAGGCGAAAGAGCACCATTCTCATAAAATGGAAGCTCACAAAGACAAAAACAAAATGCATAAAGAGAAGCATCATATGCACTCTGCTCGAGGCAAATAGTGGCAGTTAAAAAGGCACCAGCAGGATCAGCCCCGAAGGGCATTTCAGACATTCGAGAGAAAAAGGGGATGTCGGGAGCATTTAAGCACAAATCAAGTGCTTACGCTGGACCGCATCACACTTATCCCATTGGGGATATTGCTCATGCGCGAAATGCCCTTGCGAGGGCCCATTTCTCAAAAAATCCTGAAGCGATTAAAAAGAAAGTCTATTCCAAATATCCAGGCCTCAAAAAGAGACATGAAGAAAAAAAATAAAAAGAATAAATTTTCTTTAATTTTTGAAGGAAAATTTTAGTGTCTAAACAACATCATTCAAAAGCAGCTCTTAAACATCCCGATAAACTTGGTGCTGGAGCCGCTAAAAGAAGACATATTAAAAATCCTCAAAAGAAAATCGCAACTGTGATGGAAGAATATAAAAGAGGCAAACTTCGTTCAGGATCTGGACATCACGTAAAAAATCCGAAACAAGCAATAGCAATTGCTATGCATGAAGCCGGTAAATCGAAAAAGAAATGAAACGAAATAAAAATAACCTTCCCTTTGAAGGCGAAATGGGAGCTTCATCCCGCAAAGAAAGCGACTATCAAATCCCTAACCCGAAGAAACCAAAGCCCTATTCAACGAAAGAAGCTAGAGAAAAAGGAAACTTCAAAGCTAAATCAGCCTCTCAATTTGCAGGGAAATAATGGACAAAGCGATAAAAAAAGGTTTCGAACAAGTTAAGAAAAAAGCATCTTCGCAAGAAAAAAAGCTTGTCTCAATGGATAAGAAACGAGATAAGAAATGCGAACACGCTGAAAAACTGGCTAAGAAAAGAAAGTAATGATTTCGATCGCTGTCATTGATGAAATTAACAATTTATTAGATTTACTAAATGTAATTGTAATTTCTCATGATAATATATCTGATAAAGGACAATGTGTTCGGTGCTTATTAAACTATGTTATGCCTGCCCTCGAAGAGATTAAGGACGAAATCGAAAGCTCAATAAGAACAAGGTGATTGAAAAATGGGAAGAACTCCTTACATTTATTCTGATGAAGAAGCGGCCGAACTAGGAGAAGACCTGATTCGTTGGCTAAAATCCCCCGAAGGAAAATCCAACGCAATGTGGGTTAATTGGTATTTTTTAAAACATAGTATGTTTAGAGAAGACTGGCATGCTTTAATTAAAAGGTCGATTTTCCGCCCGTATTATGAGTGCGCACGCCAGTTAATGGCGAATAATATCATGCTCAACAAAGAAATCGCACAATCATATGGAAATCGTTATTTACATAGATATGACGATGAGTTAAATAAAGATGAAGAGGATGCAAGGGACCGAGAAGCTGCTCGCAACAAAGAGCAAAAGCAATCGGTCAATGCGGATCAGATTCAGATTGTTGTTGACTCTCTCGCTCGCTTTCAGAGAAAAGCGCAGCCTTCAGTAGATATAAAAGACGCAGAAAGTCGTAGTGAGTGATGCCCATCATCATCGCATGATCGGGTAGTCTCTCGATATCTCGAATGATTTCATCTAGAGTGACTATCTCTTCTTTTCGCACGAGCTATTTTTTAGCTTTAAAATTTCAAGGCAAATTGCTTCCAATGCGCTGGAAATATTAAATGATTCTTTCATGTGAGAAGGCACGCGTTCGTTGGGATAATCAATTTTGAACTTCTCAAGCCATTCTAGACGATATTTTTCATATTGCACAGCGTGATTTGCAAAATTTTTCGCTAGCTCTTCTAGAGAATATATGTCTTTTTTCATGAAATAAACTTCCCCCTAGTTAGGGGGAAGAAAGGTTATTTATGTTGCCACAGGTGGATTAAGCCCATAACGCAGTCGATCATATCATTACTCCATCATTATGTAAATATACAAACATTTTTTGACATTAATGATGTAAATGAATTATTTTAACGCAATGTATAAAGAGCCTTTTTCCCCCAAACAGGCTGAGTTTATCCTCAATGCAGACACTAAATTTAACATAGCTCACGGATCAGTTCGCTCGGGGAAAACGGTCGGCGTACTCTTTCGCTTCCTTCAAGAGGTTTTGAAATGCCCCGGCGATCAAATCTGGATGATAGGTCGAACCTTTACCGACGTTTATCTCAACTGTGTTCGTCCGATCTTCGAAACTCTTGAGCAATATAAAGATAAATTCGGCATCTTTTCTCCCTTTTGCACTTGGAAGAAGGGCGATGGAGTATTACTTTTCGGGAATAAAACGATCACTTGCCTCGGTGCCGGGAACGAAGGGGCGATTGGAGCGATTCAAGGAAAGACTTTTGATCTTTGCTATTGCAACGAGATGACTCTATATCCTCTCAATGTAATAGAAATGATCTCTACACGCCTTTCGATGCCCCATTCCAAACTCTTTGCAGACATGAACCCCGTTCAGCCCGATCATATCTGTAAAAGATGGATAGATTATGCTGAAAATGGAGACAAAAACTACTATGCTCTACATTTTACAATCGATGATAATCCTTATCTTACCGACGAATTCAAAAAAATCCAGAAACAAACACTTACCGGTCTATTTTATCGAAGGAATTATCTTGGCGAGTGGTGCCTGGCTGAAGGGGCTATCTTCGACTTCTTCGACCGAAAAGTCCACGTAACTCCCCGGGCTCGGGGCACTACTCTATATTGGATCGCTGGCATCGACTACGGAGCTTCCAACGCCTTCGCTTGCGTCCTCATCCGAGTAAGCGAACTGCCTGAAGGAGGCATCCTTTGGGCAGAAAAAGAGTACTATTATGATCCTAAAAAGCAACAAAGGCAGAAAACGAATAGTGAATACGTGCGAGATCTTATTTCATTCTTTGGCGATTTTGATGTTCGATGCGTATATCTGGATCCAAGTGCCGCATCTTTTAAAGCAGAGCTTTCCCGCAACCGAATTCATACAGCCGAAACAATCAATGATGTATACGACGGCATTCTATCGCTCACAAATGCTCTCAAGAACGGCATCCTCGAGATAGGGCCTAATTGCCCTAATCTCATTAGAGAGATGGAAAGCTATTGCTGGGATCCGAAAGCAAGTAAAGATGGCAACGACGAACCTCTCAAGAAAGACGATCACAGCTGCGATGCTCTTCGTTATGCCATCAAAAGCTATCTCGGCGACCGATCTTCCCTCAAAAAGCCCCAAGAGAACTTAAAGAACGCTTCTCTTTCCAAAAGCCAACGTTTATTTCAAGACGATCCAGTTCAAGATCAGAGCAAAACCTATATGAATCCCTATCAGAATAGGGGAGCTTTTGGATAGTTCCGCTTTGATTGTGTTCACAAAACTTTTCATTCTTGTTCATATTCATAAAGAATAATTGCGCAAAAGTAATTAGAATTCTCATCAGAACCGAATGAAAATTTAACATCAATCAATTTACCAGTTGGGCTATCTTCAATTGATTCCAAAGCTTGATTCATTTTTTGTTCAAATTTTTCTGGAAGGTTCTGATATATAACAAACGATTGAACACTTTTTCTCTTTTTATCTTTTGACATGCATCTTTTCCCCAATCAGCATTAGCTCGTCTCGTACATTTCTCACTTCGTCGACCAAACAAAGAATCGCATGAGCTAGACAGGCTTCTTCTCCGTCAATAAAATAATTTAAACCATTGATTTGTATATGTGCGATATCATCGAAAATTTCGTGTACTTTCCAATTTGCTTTCTCGCTCATCGATCCTCCTTTGGTCCATTAATGATATCACAAAAACCGTGAAAATCCAGAAAATTTATAGTCTTAGACAAATATTGAGTAGTGCGTTATCCTCTGATCCTCTGGAAATTAAACACTGGGTTGTTATGATTGGTAGACACATTTTTCTAGGAGGTATTTATGCATTTATGCATGTTAGCGTTCCGGTACATTCGTTCGTTCTGGACTTGGAGCCGAACACACACTTTTATCAAGAATATATAGACGCGGTAAACCAAAAGAACGAAGGTGACTATATCCCTTCTTTCGGCGAATGGATGCGGGAACAAGAGACAAGAGATAGTGAATCCATATCTAATGCATGGGATAGAGTTTGTGGCGGCTGGAATAATTCCAATGATTCCCCCGATCGCGATACGGGAGGAAACGGCCATCTCAACATGGGAGATTAGGTGGACAAAATTGATAGAACTCGTCTTTATCGTTCCGATGAAGTACCTGATCATATTATTCATGAAGTACTAGAGCTAGTGATCAAGCTAGGAATCCACTTTAAAAAAGCAGTCGAAGGGCATAATTCGGGCATTGCTATTGCGGCGTTCAATCGATTTCATGCTATACTACTCGTAGAACTTATCGATGCCGAAGGTTTGAAAGATGCCGCGCTTTCGGAAGCAACCGCATTGATTAAAAATGTTGAGTATATTAGCGGTCAACAGATCTTCCCAGATCTTCCCGGATGATGCTAACGGCACCTGAATGAAGGCACTTTAAAATATCGTTGTTTTTTCGGAAGAAGCTAGATATAAGTAAATTTATTATTTACTTGTAGGAATTATTTGAGCTTCTACTATCCTCCCTGGAACAACGCCTTGGAGCCGAACCAGGGTAATGTCCGTCAATGGCTCGATAATCTGTATTCGAAATTTCAGCCAATTGAGCAAGCTCGCTGGAATCAAAGCAATATAGATACGCTCTTTTACGCTGGTTCTCAAACCTTCATAAACAGATATTTTAATTTCACACCCTCATTTTCGTATCAGAACTTCTATTTTAATCTGATACAACAGCCCGTGAACATGGTAACTGGTTATCAGCGTCAACACCGAAAATCGATCAATTATATTCCCGGCGAAGGTGCAGATACACAAACTACAGATCAATACACTCGCTTAATTACTCATGTTTGTAACGCTGAAGGAATCAACGAGCAGTTTTCCAAAGCATGCGAGCTCGCTGCTGTTTCAGGAATGGTACTTCTCCAGCCATATCTTGACTTCATGAACGATGATCCAGCTCAAGGCCAACTTAAGCTAAAGATTTGGGAATATAACGCTTTCCTCGTCGATCCCTATTTCCGCGAACCAGATATGTCCGATGCGCAATTTGTCTGGTGTCAAGAGTACATCTCCAAAAAGGAAGCAGAGAACAGATTCCCGGATAAAGTAGAAAATATCGCTCCGATGTCCGGTTCGCCCCAACGCTATGGTAGCTTCTATTTCCTACCTGAGAACTACAACATGGCCCGTAATGATCTCATGGTCTTGAGTTATGTGTGGTACAAATGGAAGCGCAAAAAGAAAAGGCTCTATTCAAAAACTAGAAATCAGTTCTTCGATTTTTCCGAGCAACACACAAATTTAGATCAAGTACTCTATCAAATTCCAGATTTGCAAGTCGTAACCGTCGATGTTCCCACTTGGAAATTAGCCGTCGTACTCAATGATCAACTGATGTTCCAAGGAGATAATCCTCTAGGCTTCGATTACTGCTGTCCTTTCATTCCAGTCTTTTGGAATTACGAGCCTCACATCAATTACTACGATCTTCGCGTCCGTTCTCTCGTAAAAACAATGAGAGACCCACAATTTCTCATGAATAGGAAGATCATTATCGCCAATGACATCGAAGAGGCGACGATTAACGCTGGATGGAAAAGAAAAGTCGGCGCCGTCGCTAACGAGGACAATTTAAAACGCTCCGGCCAAGGCTGGGACATCGTCGTCAACGAAGGCTATCAGATGACCGACGTCGAAAAAATCATGCCTTCCTCGGTCCCAGCATCGACTCTCCAACTAGCAGATCAACTAGCCAACTTAATCTTTTCCACTTCAGGAGTGAATCTAGAATCTTGGGCTGGTGACGACCACAAGCAAATGAGCGGTCTCACACTTCTGATGAAACAAGCCGCAAATCTCATGGTTTTACAAAAATACTTCGACCAATGGGATTATTCTCTCAAATGTTTAGGAGATATTCTTTTGAAAATAGTCTTAACCAATTGGAATGCGGATAAGATTAAGCTCTTCGTGGGGGAAGAACTATCTCCTTTTTTCTACTCCAGTATCTTTTCAAGGTACCAAGTCCTCGTGGAAGAAGGCCTCAATACTGCCACGCAGAAACAGCAAGAATTTATGCAATGGATGGAGCTTAATCAAGCTCTCGGAGGCATCATCCCACCATCAGAGATCGCAAAACGAGCTGTTATCCAAGGCAAAAACGAACTCGTCCAGCTCCTTGCTCAACAAGAACAACAGCAACAAGCGATGGCTCAGCATACTCAAATGGTCGCTCAATCTCTCGAAGATGCAAAAATTAAAGAGCTTTATGCTCGCGCTGCTAATCTTTTGGCAAGTGCCCGAGAAAGACACGGCAGAAATGAAAGCAATATTGGGCTTTTCGAGGAAAGAATCAGTGAGGTCCAAAAGAACGAAGCTCTCTCGACTAAAGCAAAAGCTGAGGCACTCGAGAAGCTAATCGATGTTATTTCTAAGTATGGAGAAGTAGAGACGGCATTAGCTGAAGCTAAACTCCAGTCATTCGATTACGCACAAGACGTAAGAGAGCATGCCGATAAGATGCAGTCAAAGCAAACAGCCATGGGCAATGACTTCGTTCAACAGATGTTGCAAGGCGTCGGGGGAATGGCTCAGCAATAATCCCTATTACAACCAAAACGTAGTAGATATTTTTTATTTTTCAGAGTTTCTGATCCATACAGATTCATTCGTATTTTTCAAATATTTGTTCTTATAGACAGTAATTACACAAGTGTCGTATGCTCTTAGGAGCGTTAAACAAACAAACCTGAGGATTAAGAAATTATGAGCACAAGAGAAATAAGAACAGTTTTAAAAGATACGCTAGTCGCAGAAGAAACTTTGTACAATTATTGTGTTTATCTTTTGGGGGAGATATTCCCTGAGGATAAGGATTATATCAACATCGAAATTGAGCTGTGGCATGAAGATCTTTCTATTTATCTTGATCCAACTTTCATAACAATAGATGAAATGATAGATAGGATTAAAAAGAGGAAAAAAGAAGAAAACATCATCGATAAAATGAGTGAGCTGAGAAGCAAACTTGAAATGCAAGACGAAGCATCTTCTTGCACTTAACTCTTTATCTCTAATATGGTTATACAAGCAACAGGAGGCTTATCATGAAGAATACCGGTAAAATAACAACGCGTGTCAGTCAATCAAGAGAGATCAGGCGACGCTTAATCGAAGCTATGGAAACTGAAGAACTATTGCTAGATTTTTGTTTAGAATGTCTAGATGAAATATTTGATTCAGACAAGAATTTGCATGAATTTTCGCTTGCAAAAAGTTTTTTTTATGAATCTTATGAACATTTTAAAGGATATGGATGTTTTTGCGGCTTAGGGGAACTTCAAGACAAAGTCAAAGAATATTTAGAAAAAGAAAAAAAAGAGTTCGAAGAAATTAGACAAAGTTTGAAGTAGAATTTATCCTTGGACGCATGAAAACCCAGTTCTTTAGGACTGGGATGAAATGCGTCTTTGTGTTAATCATTTCTTTTCCTTGCATCTAACTGTTTCTCTGTAGTATACTTATGCACGCAACAGGAGGCTATCATGAAAATATATTTTAGAATCGAAATTGAAGGTGTTAAAACAATTCTATTTAATACCTTCCCTATCGACACTTTATCTGCTTCAAAACCAAAGTCAGGAATGACAGGTAATGATGAGGAGTCATGGAAAAGAACTGTACTTATGACTCCCGACAGAAATCTCTTTGTCTACAATACCTATCTCGTAGGATCAATTACGGGGGGTGGAAAGCACATTAAAGTGGGCAAAGGGAATCTTTCCAAAAAAGTTGGCGCTACTCTTGAGGTAGTCGAGGAAAAAATTCTTATCAAAGATCGATTTGTCCCCCCGGACGATGAGATACTTCGCAAATCTGACGAACTCGTCTATCTAGATGTACGTTCTGTAGTCAATCCCATGACAAAAGGACGAAATCTTCGCTATAGAGTAGCTGCCAAAGAGGGCTGGCAAGCAGCAGCTACAATAAGCTGGGATGATCGAGCCGTTTCCAAAGAGGATATGAAATCCTGTGTCGAGAATGGCGGCCTATTTGAAGGCATCGGAGATGGACGAAAGATAGGTTTTGGTCGATACAAGCTTTTATCCTTCTCTCAGGTCAAAGACTAAGTTTCTAGGCATAGCGCGGTGTGGTCTTGGCAAGGTGATGTTTGGTAAGTTAAGGTCAGGCGGCGTTTAGCGCGTTTTGGTAAGGCGCGGTTTTATGTGGTCGAAGAATCTAAAGTTTCTAGACCTGGTAGGGCATGGCAAGGCTTGGCGAGACGTGGCATGGCACGGCGCTGTAAGGCATCGCACGGCACGGTTTTATGTGGTCGAAGGATCTCAAATATCTTGGTTCGGCAGCGCGTGGCATGGTGGGGCCTGGTATGGCAAGGATTGGCAAGGATTGGCATCGCACGGTTTAATATGGTCGCAAGGCCTAAGTTTCGTGGCTTCGCTTAGCTCGGCATGGCTTGACATGGCGTGGCCTGGCTAGGCATGGCTTGGCACGGCAAGGTTTAATGTGATCGAAGGATCTCAGGTATCCTGGCACGGCGTGGCGTCGCATGGCACGGCGCTGTAGGGCAGGGCATCGCACGGTTTAATATGATCGCTAGATCAAAAGTTTCTCGGTTAGGTATCGCCTGTTATGGAATGATTGGGCAAGGCAAGTCATGGTTTGGCAAGTTGAGGTCGGGCAAGGCAATGCGCGTTACGGTAGGGCAAGGCTTGGCGAGACGTGGCAAGGCTTGGCGAGACGTGGCATGGCACGGTTTTATATGATCGAAAGATCTCAGGTATCTTGGCGTGGCATGGCAAGGTATGGTATGGCTTGGCGGGGCAAGGCACGTCTAGACACGGCATGGTTTCATATGGTCGAAAGATCAAAAGTTTACTGGCATGGCACGGCGAGGCATCGCATGGTTTTATATGGTCGCAAGGCCTAAGTTTCATGGCTTGGCAAGGCCTGGCCAGGCGAGGTATCGCAAGGCAACCCATGGCACGGTTTAATGTGATCGTAAGATCTCAGGTATCTTGGTAGGGCACGGCGAGGCATGGCATGGCGGGGCATGGCAAGACAAGGCAACACACGGCACGGTTTTATTCGAGACGCAATGAAGATTGTTGCAAAAGATTTGTTGATCGATATAATGAGAAAAAACGGTAAATTAGGGGTATAAGATGGCCGGTCGGAAAATAAATGATTATGGTGGATGGCCTCATAGTTCTGATATGGCTATGAAATCAAAAAACCACCTTAAAGAATACCATAGCGCTGAAGGATCTGGAGGAATTAAGGATTATCCAGACACCAGCGAGCATGTGCAACGAGATCAGGAACATGGCGATCGTCACATTAAAGGCCGTCCCATGAAACCAGGATATCGTTACTAGAGTTTCCTCCCCTTATGACTAAGACCCTTCTCCTTGCTAGTCATAAGGCCCCTTAGGTTTAGGCCTAAGGACCACGCGTGGGAGTCTTGGTTCCCTGTTAGACGTGCGGGATTCCGAGTTACCCGTAAGAGCTGCCAAGAGCAAACTCGAGTTTTCAGAGGGCAAGTGATTGGGTTGAGTTTAAGTCATAAATCCCGATCAACTGAACAGGAGGTCTCACGCTCTGCTCCTGACTAAAGGCTGGCCCGAGCCAAGAGCGTCATTTAGTCGTGGCGGCGGACTTTAATAAGCCAGTGGACTCACACCACTTAGAGGCGGTAGCCCTGAGAGATCCGCCGGTAAACTGGAGATGGGCACTTTTTTGAGGTAAACATGAGTAAAGAAAAAGTTCTACATGACCCCATCGCTTACCACAATCGTATGGTAGACATTCAGTTTCCGGCCCCTAGAAAGGAACAAACCACCACCGGAAGATTCATGCCCGCTGGTTCAGATTACGGCAAAGGTTTTAACAACCCCGTTGGTAAATTCTCTGCCAGAGGTCCACAAAGCGGACCGATTCCACAAGAGGCATGTGCCTTTTTACCTAACGAAGCGATTCGATAATGTTTCCTTTAAAGGCAAAGTCCGGTCCCAAAGCCTCTAAACCCAAACTGAGAGAAGCTCACACTCAATTTACTAAGCATGGAATGGGCGATTACTATGGCACTGGCTCAAAAAATCCTCTCGGAAGAATGAGAGATGCCAGCGTTGGCTTTAGGCCAGTGTCCAAGAAGCAATTAGGCAGCAAACCCCGGTCAGTAGTCTAGTATTCAAGTTTACTTTAACAACTGACTGAAAAATCGTCTCTTATTCAATCAAATCATCTTATATTTAAAGCTCGATTCGATTTCTAATAACTTTTCCTTAATCTTCTCCTCAGACCAATCGTCAGCATGAGGATGTTCTAAAGCCTCTCGAGCATGTAAAAAGTTCATGATGCTAGTTACAACATCCTTGCTTTCCGTCACCTTGCCAATTTGGTATTGATCCCACAGTTCTCTTGGCGGCAATAACCAAACGATTTGTATTAAATCAGTCTTGGAAATCGCTCTAAAAAGGTAAGAATTCGTTTGTGCTTTCGGAATAGTTAGTCTTGGCTGCCAGATCATCCTTTTAGTAACACCATCATCCGCAGTTCTTGGATGAGCAAAAATGTACACATATGGAAAATACTCTTGCATCGAGACGCAATCTTTGTTCTGTGTCAAACATTCATGCACTCCTTGAAAAAGATTCTCCGCTTGATCTTTTTTAAAGTGTAGTAGTCTATCGTGAGCGTCTAATGGATCAACTTTCATCATATTTTTTCAACAATTCTTCCATTCTTTTTTTGGCCAATTCAAATTCTTCCAGATCAATTTTTATATTTTGTCGTCCAAAAAATAACCTATCGTTTCTATTAGATGGTATTCTCTTATATTTCATGGGTATCAAATCAATGACTTGTTTTAATTTGTAGTCAACTTCATTTATGTAATCATATAATTCAATCAAAAAGTCCTTTATCTCCTCAATGGAAGCATCTTGAATTTCTTCTTTAGAATACATAAAGAGTTGACTCCATTGATAATATTTAGTATTAGTAAGATATATCTTAAATCGCTGGTCGGCGTCAAGACAAGGATCATATGACAGTCAATACACAGGAAAATATCGAAGCACCAAAACCAACTGAAAAGGAGCTCAATTTTGAAAGGCTTCGCAAGCAATTAGAGCAGGAAAAGGCCGAAAAATTACAAATGCAACAGCGCCTCGAGGCTATAGAAAGAGCTCAAAAAGCCTCCAAGAATGATGATGAAGATGATTCGGACGAGCCTTACATGGATCACAAATCATTCAATAAGAAAATGAACAAGTTCGAGGAGAAACTAGAGGAAAAGATCGACCGACGCGCAGAAGAAAAGGCTCGAATTCTCCTAGAGCAAGAAAAACAGCGCGACTATATGCAGAAAAATCCCGATTTTTCCCAAGTTTTATCCGCTGAAAACATTGATAAATTCGCCAGAGAGCATCCGGCAATCGCCGAAAGAATGCTGAAAATGCCCGATACATTTGACCGACAAGCGCTTCTCTACGAACAGATGAAAGCTATCCAGGCCTCAAAGAAAGTGGAAGAAGAAAAGTCTGCAGTCCAGCAAAAGATCGACCAAAACAGACGAACACCATTTTATCAGCCTTCGGGCATTGGCGCTTCGCCTTACGCAGCCGCAGGAGACTTTTCTCCAGCAGGTCAAAAATCGGCTTATGAGAAACTTCAGGAGTTAAAGTCTAGATTGAGGCTTTGATAAAGTTTAGCCAACTTAGGTCGTATATATTCTTTTGTATAAGAATAAATTATGATCTTGTGATGTTAAACTATCAGCTCGATGAATGTTAAACTCATTGGGAGATGGGGGAATGGTAGACCCGCTAGCTCGTCTCGCTAGAGTTGTCGATTACCTCAGGTCGGCATGGTGTAGGTTCGAATCCTACTCTCCCATACTCTTATACAAAAAGCTTATCCCCCCATGGACCACCCACAGGGGAAATACGCTATCGTAAAAATGTGATTTATCTAAATCGTAATCAAACCGCTGAATTTTTGTCGATTTTGAAACGTCCTTCCCATTAATTAAAGTATTTGTTATAGATTGAATTTCGCTAGCACGGCGTTATGTGCCTCGCGTAAAGCCCTTCGCAAAGGCAATAGTTAGATTATGCATACAAAACGACGGTTTTGTATCCAAATTTGACAAACGTGGACACACAGTCGACGGATTTTGTGTTCATAGGCGTAAAGTCCTCTCGCAAAGGTCAAAACTAGAATACAAATTTGTAGTTTAGGTTTGACTATGTCAATAACCACAACTGGCAATTTGGGACCAATGATTCTCCAGAGCTTAGCTCCGGCGCTTCTTTACGTTCCAACGCCAACGATGAACTACATCCTCGTTTGTGATAAAGTGAGTATGCCTGCCAATGGCGGTACTACTTGCCGATTTATGAGGCCGAGGGCGTTAGTTCCCCCAACCGTACAGTTGGGAAATAGCGGGATAAACAGATCTGTCCCGGGTAAATCTTCTCTGATAGACTTGGAACTCGCAGCGTAAAGACGGCGACGACAAGGGGCAAGAATTATGAAAATATCTCCGATGTATCCTAAGTTTGATGATAAAGAAGGATGGAAAAAGATAATTCAGCCTGAACGCAGCAAGCGAGAAGACTATCCAAATGGAAGTCTGTGGCAAGACTCTTCAACCTGGAACAAAGAAGACGAAACATATGTCTTTTATGGACGACTTGAAGACAAATGGGTAAATCTAGGAAGATTTAAACATTTCACAGAAGTAAATTGGGATAGATGCGGTGCTCTGAACACTCAGGAAACTGAGTGAGTCGGGTGCAATAGGCCCGACCGCCTTGGTGGCAAGGTAAAAAAAGTAACAAGGGTGAGATCCACCTGCACAAGTGCCACAAAGGGACATCATAGATGCTCAAATGGCTTTTTTTGGTCGATTTAACGCGCTTAACCTCAATAACTTAGAAGAGGCAGCGTAATCCTGTGCCAAAAATAGTTGATGAACGAAGACAGGATGTATCATCAACGAGCAGGTGTCTGAAAGGAAAGCCTGCTTTAAATCTGCTCTAATTGACTTGGAAGCCCATATGGAGTGTCATTGGTGTGAGTGCGAGACAGACAACGAAATGGAACTTGAACTTAATGGATTTGGAGTACAAGTTTGGGTTGTCTACTGCGATCGATGCCAAAAAGCAACAGACCAAATGGGTGACAAGGCGGAAGGCGCAAGCCACCGTGAACGACTTAGGCGAGTGGACACCGAAAGGTGAAGCGAAAGTCTGAACCGCAACTATAAATAAAATTGCGGAGGGAAGGTTGAAGTGCCATCCCCGCCAGTCGGTTACATTTTGTAATCGGCTGGTCACAAAAGTAACAGATTGAATTCTTCAGGACCAAGAAGGCGTTCTCGCCTGGGTTTCTGAAAGATTGGCTGCATAAGCGATGGCCAATATAGCTTGTCTCAGTAAAATATTTGGTCGCTATGAGACAAGCCGAGGATTGAGAGATAAGTCCTCGATAAACCGACTCTAATTGACTTGGAAGCCCATATGGAGTGTCATTGGTGTGAGCGCGAGACAGACAACGAAATGGAACTTGAACTCAATGGAAATGGAGTACAAGTTTGGGTTGTCTACTGCGATCGATGCCAAAAAGCACGGGACCAAATGGGTGACAAGGGGCAAGATTATGATGATGAGCAAAAAGACATTTCAAAAGAAACGAGTTCGTCGAAAAGATAGTATTCACTGGGAAGGTGATTACTTTTGTGATTGCCGAGTTAGAAATCTTAGGAAATGGCTTGGTGTAAAATTACATGGTCAGTCTGAACGACTAAACGAGCCGGATCAGTTGTTCGGTAAAAGCGAGCAACTGATATGCGATAGTCTGAACACTGCGAATAAAGAAAGGCAGTGAGGGAGATCCGAAGAGGTTTCCCCGCCGTTATGAATATGAAAGTGAGTGGGTGTGATCACCAGTTATTCCCCTGCTGGGGTGATTCCACGGGACACAAAGGTGTTTCGCCGGAATGGCTCATCAGCCGAAAAAAGCAGGGCCAGATGTCTGCGAGCCCCACTCATAGCAGACCCACGGAACATTGATCATTAGATCAAGTTTTAAGAATATCATAACGGTCATAAAAGTAACAGAATGCTTATCCTTCGCGACTTTATTGTATCCGCAGCGTCGCAAATTTATGCGGCCGGCGGAGCCAATAGCGACAACCCAACCAATCTTGGAGTCTCTGACTTCTCGTTGGTTGCAGCGACTCTAGACACAAACAACGCTAGACTTATAGGCGTTGTAAAACCTATTCTAATTGACTTAGAAGCCGCAGCGTAAAGACGGTGGTGATAAGGGGCAAGTGAATGAAATTAGGCGATGAAATTTTCCAATGTGATAAATGTCGAGAAACTAAATCAACTGATGGGGCTCTTATGCACAGAGATCCTCGCATAGATTATTGTATTTGTAGACTATGTAGAGATCAATTGGTAGATCTTTTACAGAAAGCAGAATGGGAAACAACTATTTTATTCTTACAGCCTGAACGACTTAACGAATGGGCCCGAAAGGGATGCGAAAGTCTGGCCTCTATGGAAACATAGAGAGGAAAATCCGAAGAGATTTTCCCGCTTACAGAGATGTAAGTCACTGAAAGTAACAGTTTTGTATAAATTTATGTCTGGGATCGAAGGCGACTTGAAATTTGGAACTGGCCCAGTCCGTTCGGCATACTTTATGCTGAGCTCAACTGAGCTACAGCCAGATTTCGATGCTCTCACTGGTAGCGGCTTTTTGGCCCAGTGGTCGTACCCACAACCAAAAGACGCTTTACCAGCGGAATATGGATCGGTATATAACATCAGGATTTTAGTTTCTTCGGAAGCTCCTGTTGCACGTGGCGCATCGCTCAACTCCAGAGACGTCTATTACAATAGCGTTGTTGGAAAACAAGCGATCACCCATATCAACCAGGATGGCTACTCGATGAACCTGATTTACCGAGATCCATACTATTCAGGGATGTTAGCCCAAAACGCGACCCTTGCAGTGAAGTTTGCACAAGCGCAAGCGATCACTCAAGATACAGCGATTAGAAATCTACTCTGCACACGCAGCGGGAACTAGGGGGTAATCATGGCTGAATATTCAAGAGATGCAAAAGGTCACTTTACTTCTTCAGGTGCTGCTCAGGTAGTTTATCTGCCTTTCCAGCCCGATAGAGTCAGGTTGTACAACTATTCCGCTTATTATAACGGACCAGCAGCAAGCGTTAACTTGAACGCATATTGGGATGTATCCATGGGCCAAGGCTTTGCCGTTGGTGAATGGTACAATTCCAGTTCTGTTCTCGTTGGCGATGCAGTATCAAGTCACGGTATTAATTCTTTTGGGCCTCTATCTAGCCCAAATTCTGGATTGATGCTCCAATATGGACCTCAACTTCAGATTTCAGGTATTACTAAAGCAAGCCCAGCAGTCGTAACCACCGCTTCAGCGCATGGTTTAGCTTCTGGACAAGTCGTAATACTCGAAGGACTGTACCAATCTGCGTCAACTGGTATGCCACAAATCGCTGGCATTCCATTTGTGATCACAGTTCTTAGCTCAACTACATTTAGTGTCGATTGGAACACAAACCAATCGAACTATACTGCTCTTTCAGGATCGCCAGCAGGCGCTTATGTAAGACAAGTATTATTCCCATGGAATTATCTCCCTGGAGTAAATGTAATTAGTGCGCTAAGTCTTGGATCAAGCACTACGGTGACAACTGCTTCTAACCACAATTACGTTGTGGGACAAGAAGTGGCGTTCAGAATCCCAGCTGTATGGGGTACCGTAGAGCTAAATAGTTTGCCAAATCCATTAGTCCCTGGTTCTCCAGTTTATGGATATGTGCAATCACTATCTAGCAACACTCAATTTGTAGTGAACATCAATAGCTCCAACTTTACGGCATTCAATTCGAATCCTTCAGTTGCGCAAGCTATTGGTCTCTCTCCTCCACAAGTGGTAGCCGTCGGCGATGTAAATCTCGGTGGTGTTCCATATAGTGGCGGAGCTCTTTATCCTTCTCCATTCTTCCCAACATACTCGGGTGGTATCTCGTCAATCAATGGACCTGCAATTCAAGGTGCATTTGTTAACAATACCGCTCAAGGATTTGTGATCGGAGCAGGTGTAGGGCAATCAGTGAGTGCATCAACCGCAGTTCTCGTTGGACAAAGTGGAAACGTTGTCTATTGGGAAGCTGAGTTAGCTGACTTAGCTGTCAACTGATCTATTCTTTAGATTAAGGGGAAGGAGCAATCCTTCCCTGTTTTGTTAAAACATTTTATATTGCATACTAAAAATAAAAGTTGGAATTAATGAGCTTTCCTTTTCCTTTTCCCGGTCCTATAGCTCCCGAAACGAATCCTCCTATTGAACCACTATGGTTTCTTCCATCAAATTTCACCATCGCAAGTATCACCAATGGTGTCACCACAACGGTTACAACTGCTCCAAGTACATCAGCACCATCGATTAATAACTTTGTGATAGGACAATTAGTTAGATTTACTATTCCCATGACTTATGGCATTCAAGAGCTAAATGGTATTAGTGGATATGTCATTTCTGTGGCGCCTCCTGATCAATTCACGGTTGACATAAACTCTGTGGCATTTAGCTCTTTTATTCCATCGCCGATCTATGGCCCTACACCTCCGCAAGTAGCTGCCATTGGAGATACCAATTCCGGTCCTACCAACGCATCGGGTAGATCGAATCAACAAACATTTATCTCCGGATCGTTCATCAACGTATCTCCGGAACAACAAGGGTAAAAATATGAAAGAGCCAAAAGTAAATAGCGAAAGTCAAAAAGAGCTCAACAAAGCACAAGAAAAGTTTGATCATTGGAACGAATCAATCAAATCCTTTGATCCTTTCAATGCATCGGGTCCTGTTGAAGAGAAAGAGCCTCAAACCCGCTTATCGACCAGAGAGGCAAAGGATATGGAAGCTCCTTATCTCAAACCGATTCGCTCGATTAATCGGCCCAACCACGATAAAGCCAAAGTTTATTGGAACGAAGCTTTCCAAAAATATCACGATGAAGATTGGGAATATGTTCGTTGCATCGTCGAAAATAACGAAATTATCGGAGAAGACGTAGAAGTATGGACCTGTAAATACGGCAGAGACCCTGCTCACTTCTGGAAAGTGCCTGTAAACAAGCCGATCATGATCCCACGCCTTTTAGCGAAGCAATTGGCAAAATGCCAATACCATCGTCTAGTCATGAACGATGCAACCATTCGAGAGCAAAGTTACATCGGTACGATCACTGGTGGTATTGTCGTTGACGTGGTAAAAAATAGAATTGATGCAAGACCTGTAGGATTTGGGTTTTAAAGTAACTTAAATAAACACGGCAGGGCAGGGCAACGCAGGGCAAGGCGAGGCGACGCGAGGCAAAGCTCGGCTGGGCAGGGTATGGCAAGGTATCATAATGTTAAATACTGAGGAAAAGGAACATTTTAACAGATTGATGGACGAATTTGGGTTACATCTTCTAACAGGCCAAGAAGATGGAGAAGATGGTTGGGCTCTTTGTAACGTAGTTGTTTTTAAAAAAAATCTTCGAGATCTATATGTATGGATGATCGAAGAATTTGAAGAAAAATAGGTGATTTACGAACCTTTTAAGCGATGTCATCACATATATCCGTCGCATTGTAAAGACTCCTTCCAACACGAGTCTTAACGACAATCTCATCATCGATTACATCAATCGCTTTTGGACTCAAGACATGGACGCGAGAGTCCAGCTTTTTGACTTCAAAACGAAATGGCAATTTCAAACGATGGAGTTAATCAGTGACTACAATATGCCTGTCTACTCCATCCAAACAGAGCCAGGGAATCAGCCCATTAGCTATTATCCCGTATATCAGGGCTTTACTGGCACGAGCTATGTCAACGGCATTCAGATTCCTATGTACATCCAAAGAGATGCTTTTTGGAAGATCTGGCCGAACTATTTACAATCTTTGCCCAATGCCGGTTCAAGTAATGGAACTGTAGGGCCCTATCAATTAACCGTTCCCTTTTTCCCAGCTATTCCAGGTCATTTGGATATGACTGGTATTATCGCAGCAGCTAATGGAGGCATTCTTAATGACCCGATCTTTGGAACATCTATTCCTAGTAACATTCCCTATAGTAGTTTTTATCCTGGGGTTTATATTACTTACCAAAATCTTAATGGAAGCACAACAACAATTGCGGACACAGGAATCTTTCTATCAGGCAATACAAATGGTCAGTTATACGGATTATTGATCGAGTACAGCAATCCGGGCGGTTTCAATCCGAGTCCTTTCGGTTATTCTCCTTTGTCAGGTGGTTATAGCATCACTTCGAACACGGTGAATTATGAATCGGGGATTATTAACGTTACTCTCCCTTCTGACCCAGTTCCAAACACTCCTATTCAAGTGCAGAGCTATTATTTTCAGCAAGGCATCCCGCGAGCCATTCTTCAGTATAATAACGTTCTTACAATACGGCCCCCCCCAGATATCCCTTACCTTATTGAGGTGGATGCATACCTTTCTCCAGCAGCATTTTTAGCGACATCCGAATCACTTCCCTTTGGCTACATGAGCGAATATATCGCTAGGGGAGCTGCAAGAAAGATCCTTAGCGATGTAGGGGATTGGGACCAATTTAACGCCTATGAACCACTTTTCATAGAACAAGAGAGGCTTGTATGGAAGAGATCGCAACGAATCTTCACCAGCCAGCGCACCGGAACTATCTTTTCCGATCTACAAGGACCTCAAAGCAATCTAAATGGAGTTGGTCAGGGCGCAACTTAATACTTTGTGCAAAATTGGCTCTGTAAAAGTGTAAGAAATATTTTTATCCCTAAAATGATCAAGAAAAAGCCAAAAATACCTCTAAAGTTTGAGAACTTTTTTTCTTTCACAATTTGAAGCATATCCATACCTCCGCACATACATGCGGAGATAATGATCGACTTAACGAACAGACTTAATACAAATCCAAAAGGACTTAAAAAAAATTCTTTCATCAGCTGAATACCCAGCACATTGTATAACAGAGTAACTTTTGTGCATCCGCGGCCATTCTATCGCACGAAAGCATGCATTCATTCATAATTTGGCCATCTGATCCAAACCATCCTTCGACTGTTGGGATAGATGCTAAAGCAGCCAGAGTAACCATTGGAACCATGATTGATGAAAGATTCCTTGCTGCTTGTTTAAAATTTAGTTCTGGAAGAGAGTTGTAGCAATATGAAGAAATATTTTGAAGTTGTGTAGCGTTGTTTTGAAGTTGCGTTGCAGTTGTCATTTTTTCTCCTTTTTCTCAAAACGTAGCCAGGATCCTAACATGAGTGAAAAATTAAAAGCAAATCTCTCGCGAACAAATTTTCAAAAGAATATCGTTAAAAAAAAGATGTGTCACGATTTCAAAGATTATTTTAGCGGGTTAGGAGAATCATAATGCCAGCATTTACCTTTTATGAAAACATTCCTCAAGCGACGGATGTCATCGCTCAATCGCAACCTCAACTTCTCCAAAACTTCAAAAGTACAGACGGCATCTTAGATGTAGACCATTACACTTTCGAAAGCGCAGGAATGGCATCAGGAGATGATGGTTATCACAAACAAATTACTCTTCCTCTAACAACCTCTCAAGGAACACAAAGCGGTCTAGCTTCGGTCATTTCTTCAGTCCCCGGAGTAGCGGATTCTGTAGCAGCCCAGCTCATTTTAACAAATTCGAATCTCTCTTTTCCTCTCAGTGCCGTCGCAGCTTTCGCAAACTTTGCAGGTAATGTCAATGGTAGCCCTACAATTTACAATAGCTACAATGTCGCCTCCATTGCCACCACATCCGCCAACTGGACCTCGACCGTTACTCTCAAACCAAATGCCACTACAGGAACGGGCTACGCCGTTATAGCAAATTGTAGTTTAGCATCAAGCGGCTCATCAACAGATCAAATTGTGATGAACTACACCATTTTATCTGCTACACAATTCAATCTTAAAACTGTAAACGTAGCTAATAATGTTGTAGCTCCAGTTAATTCTATTTCATTTGTTATTTTTCAATTCTAGGAACATGGCTGAACAAATCATCGTCGGACCAGTCAACAAGGGCCTCCGCCAAGATAGAGAGCCATTCATTATCGATAACGATTCCTTTCCTAATTTAGTCAACGCTTACCAATGGCGCGGAAGAATCAGAAGAAAGCGCGGCACCAAACTTCTCGGTAGACTGAACCGATTTTTTAACTCCGGAGCAACTACAATCACTCTCGTAAGTGGAACTGGAAATCTCCTCACAGGATTTTCCATTCCTCAAGCAGGGGCTACTCTAGTTCCCGGAAGCATCACTATCACCGATACAGTCAGTGGATTTATATACACCGATCCCAATGCAGATGGTAACCTTTATAATGTAACAGCTACAATTACTGGCGCAACTCAAGCCAATCCCTGTGTACTAACCTCTGCAAATAATTTTCCCTCTACCGGAATGGTGTTCATTTCTGGTGTTCAGGGAATGACTGAACTCAATGGAAATAAATATGCCATCATTTCCAGGACATCTTCAAGTATCACGATCAACGTAGATTCTACCGGATTTACTCCCTACACAAGTGGTGGCGTAGCATCTTATTCAAATACCGCCATCATCACGAATGCAACCCAAGCTGTAAATTGTGTCTTAACTGCTTCCAACAATTTCCCTGCAACTGGATCTGTATATGTGACCGGTGTAAATGGAATGACTCAACTCAATGGCAATACTTATAGTATCGTATCTGATAACGCCGCTTCAATCACATTATCAGTTGATTCTACATCTTTTAATCCATACATAGCTGGAGGAATTGCATCGTATTTCTCATTAGCCGGAACAATCGATTATTCCACAGGATCTTTTACCATCACAGGAGCTGGCTCGGACACAGTAACCGCCATGTTCAATTATTATCCTGACCTTCCAGTTATGGGAGTCAGAACGGCTCAAGTGCAACCGGATCTACAATTGGTTCCTGCTCGCACGATTGCATTCGATACAGTCTATTCCTACGAAATTGCTAATACTCTAGGAGCAAACGCAGAATATCTCATCTATGACGTCAGTTTCTTCAAGAATCCAACAACTCCCGTTTCTAAAACTGTATGGACCCCAATAACCTGGTCAGGCGCAGATTATCAGCAATTCTGGACAATTAACTTTTCTGGAGCAATGTGGGCTACAAACGGCAAGCCTGGAATGCAGTTTCAATTGATGAATACAATTTCCATAAGCTCATCTACTCAATTGACAATCGAAGTGCCCACGAATTTGAATCTAGTGAAGGGAGATTGGGTCTTTGTCAACGAAACCGGCAATCAAACCGTTGATCAACAAACTGGATATATTGATGCCAATCCCGTACAAGGAGTTGGCACTACTACTTTCACCGCTACTTTTCCCAATGCAAATATGTCAGGAGGTGTATCTCCCGGCATGGTTCAGTACCTAACCAACTTCTCTCCCTCCAATCCAGGAGACGGCATCCGTTGGTACGACGGCGATCCTACAGGAGGAGGTACATATCCCCCAGCTCTACCTTTCGGTTGGGTGAACTACGCTCCTCCACTATCACAAGGATCATTCTCAGTAGGAGGCGCTCCTAGCGGCCAATATTACTTGGTGGGAGCAACCATGATCTATCCCTTCAGGGATTTTCTTCTTTTTATAGGCCCCTGGATACAAGGATCTGGTTTAGGCGCACCTACTGAACAAATCTGGTTACAAGACACAGTAATCTTTTGCGCAAATGGCACTCCCTATTACACAGCATCATTCGACAATAGCACCGCTCCTTATTCCTTTGTAAAAACCTATTATCCATTGCTTGTGCCCCTGAACCAAAGTGCCTATCCAATGGTCGCCTGGGAGGATGTCACTGGCTTTGGAGGATACATTTCCTCAGGCGTTGCCCAACCGATTACTACATTAGTTCCCAACGAAGACGTCCTCATCATGGGCTATACCAAAGCCTTTACACGTCTCATTTACACCGGTAACAATCTCATTCCTTTCCTCTTCTATCGCATCAACACAGAATTAGGAGCTAGCTCTACCTTTTCGGCAATCACGTTCGATAAAGGCTCCTTTACCACAGGCAATTTCGGCATTTGTCTAACTACTCAAGTGGCCTCTCAAAGAGTCGATTTGGATATCCCTGATCAGGTCTTCAAGATCAACTTCATGAATAATGGCTATCAAAGAGTATGCGCGGGCCGAGACTTCCTCAACGAATGGGTTTACATTACTTATCCCAGCAACTCAGTACTGTGGAAGTTTCCCAACCAGACGCTCATGTACAATTATCGCGATAATTCTTGGGCTATCCATAACGAATGTTACACCAGTTACGGCCTATTTTATCCCGAAACCGGAGATACCTGGGCAACCAAAAAAAAGATGTGGGAAGAAGAGACCGATACTTGGAGCGCAAGTATCCCTACCGTTGGCAATGCAGAGCTAGTAGGAGGCAATCAGCAAGGCTTTTTGCTCATCCGAACAAATGACACTGGAGAAGGCTCCTCTCTTTTCATTTCAAACATCAATACTTCTACAGGTGTCGTTACTTCTCCCAATCATTGCCTCAATTTCAATGATCCTTATTCCAACGCCCCAAACTACGTTGTATTCGAAGATGTCATTGGCCCTGTCACTTCAGGCGGCGTAGATATCAACGGAAGAATCTTTCGAGTTTCTGTCCTCGATGCCAATACATTTACCACCTATCCAGTCATAGATGGAGGTAGCTATCTAGGAGGAGGAACGATGACCAGAGCTTACGTCCCGTTCATCCAGACCAAGCAATTTCCCGTCTCCTGGGGAACATCCCGTAAGACGATCTTGGGTCCTCAGATGTATCTCCTTACCCGTACTGCCAATGGTCAGATTACCATCAACATCTACCTGTCAACTGATCCTTCTACTGCCTATAACGATCCTTCGATGAACAATGCGATCATTTATAGCCAGACGCTCTACACTTGTCCCGAGTCGACAAATCTAGGACTCACCCCCGCAAACGTCAATCTCCAACAGCTCAACCAAGTCAGCAGCAACGGCACAAGCTCTAATAACCAGGCCCAGATCTGGCATCGCATGAACACAAGTCTCATTGGCGATACAGTGCAAGTTGGATTTACCATATCTGATGATCAGATGCTCGATCCTTCCTTCAGCAATCAATTCGTAGAGTTAGAACTCCACGCCATGACCCTCGATGTAAAGCCTGGAGGATATCTAGCCTAATGTCATCCCCGGTCAATGCAGGTAGCACCAGCCTCGTCAACGTCGATCCATACCTAAGGATGCATTGGCATTTCACGGACGACAAGCAATTATTCACTGAGCTTGCACGGACGATGAACGAAGTAGCGATCGTCGTAAACATGCGAACGATCGGTACATTTCCTTCTAATCTCCCCGCCATCACAGGCGAAGATTGGTTTGTCCGAGGAGGCAATCAAAGGCAACAGACACTTAGAAGAGTCTATCCCTTTACTTCTGCTGGCAATATCGTGCATGGGATCAATCTCAAGACAATTGGTGGCTTTACTAAAATCTACGGCACTTTCACAGATGGAACGAATTGGTATCCTCTTCCTTATGTAGATGTCGTATCAGCGACTAACCAGGTCAATGTCGTGGTTCAATCAGCGAATATTGTGATTACAGCAGGAGGTGGCTCTCCACCAAGTATCAGTTCGGGATTTGTTGTTCTTGAATGGTTGAGCCAGCCTTAACTAATTTGAAAAATTAAGATTCATTTTCTTTTTCTTCTAATTCCACTTTTCCCCCTTAAATTGAATATTTTCAGGATTTTACGCACTTGTCTAATATGAAGGAATATCAAATCTTTTCTTTAATTTCTCGATATTTAAATATGGATTTAGAGCTTAGGAGGTCTTATGTCCCCAAATGTCTCGATCAATCTAGATGCAGCTCAGTCTTGCAACTGGAAATGCTGCTTGTTTTGCTGTCATCCTCGTGAAACTGATCCGATTTATATCACTCGAAAGTACCAGGTGAAGAAATTGGACCTTACTTATATAAACTGTCATGAAAAAATCAAAGAAACACACGAAAGGATTGAATATTACATCAGGCATAAATGCGAGTCTCAGAATGAAGCTGAACTATCTATCTGTCGGGTAAAGGATGAACTACAAATAGATATTTCGAAAAAAAGAGATTTTATCACTTATGGCGACCTCCAAAGAATTACTCAAATAGTTAATGACATAGTAGAGCTATAATCTTTCGTATTGTATCTTTGAGAAAACGAGGTTCTCATGGCAACTCCTGCAAGTTTTAACCTTTCTGGCACTGGCTATCGTCAAATCTCCGCTCCTAGATTAAGTCCCCAGCAGCAACAATTATTCTCTCAAGTTATGGGAGCATCAGGTCCTGGTATTCTTGGCGGCATCAATCGTCTCTCTCAAATGGCCCAAGGCTCTCCAGAGTTTTTCGAACAACTGGAAGCGCCTGCTCTCAGGCAATACGGACAAGCTCTTGGAGGGATAGGAGCTAGGTACAGCCAATTGGCTCCAGGAGCGATGTCAGCGCAAAGGAGCTCATCTTTCCAAAATGCTTTAACCGGTTCCGCTGCTGACCTGGCTGAACAGCTCCAAAGCCAACGCTTAGGACTACAACAAAGTGCCATTCAACAACTCTTGAGGCTTTATTCATCTCTGCTAGGTAGAGATTTATCTAATCAATTTTTAGTACCCAAAAAGCAAAGCGGATGGGGAAGTCTTTTAGGAGGTTCATTGCCGATTATTGGAGCTGGTGTCGGAGGTTATTTTGGAGGTGGTACAGGAGCTGCAATAGGTGGTAAAGTTGGCGCCGCAGCCGGACAAGCGTTTTTATAGGAGATAGAAATGGCATTTCAAGGGTTTTTACAACCACAACCTACTTTAGGACAAAGATTGGCTCAAGCTTCAATAAAAGGAGTAGGAGAAGGAGCTGAGTTAGCCCAAAAAATGATGCTTGCTAATCAACAAGCTTTACAGAAACTGAGAAGTGATAGAGAAAGAACTGCTTCTAAAGCTTTTTCTGTATTGCCAAGACTTCTAAAAGATAAATACAATGACGAAAGTATCCAGGCTATTATCCCTATATTTTCTCAATTAATGAGAGATACTGATCTCAGCGAAGATCAGGCGTTTTTAGAAGCTCAACGCATTTTTAATTCTCCAGTTTCTGAAGGGGGCATGGGAGGCAAAGTTTCAGCACAGCCTGAAGAAACTCCTGAAGCAAAAAAAATGAGAATGGGCCTTGGACGTTTAACAAAAGAAGAACGGGCACAAAAAGAATATCCTTATGGATTAGCTTCTTTCATCGCAAAAGATCCTCTTAAAGCTTTGGCTGCCGGAGGTATCGGACTCATTTCTCCAATCGAAAGAGCTAGTTCTTTTTTAGGATCTAAATTACCTGAGAAATGGTTTGGAGTTGAAAAAGGAAGTACTCATACCCCTTTAAGCGATTTCCTTCGAAGGAAAGCTGGAATATCTGAACTTTCTCCTGAAGGAAAAACTGAATCAGAAATTGCAGAAGGCTTAGCTGGATTCATACCTATTGAACGTGCGATCAGTCTTTTACCTTCACTAGGCAAAGAAGCAGCATCGTTACAATCACTAAAAGAGTTGCCATTTGTTTCTCCTAAAGAAATTCCTGCCGCTACTTCTGAAAGAGCAGCTGAGGCCATTTCTCCAACTCTTGCAGAAAGAACTGCTCGTGAAGCGCCAGAAGCTGCCGCTGCTACTGAAATGCGCATGGCAAGACTTTCTCCAAAAGAACGACTCTTTGAATCTAAAAATCAGCAAAAAATTATTCAATCTCAACTTAAACAATATCCAAAATATGCCCAAGAAATTGCAGATGACGTTGCGGATAGAGCAGCTAGATACAACAGAGTATTGGGGCCAAAAGCTTTAGAAACTCAAGCTCAAAAGATGGAATATTATACCAAGCAACTTCCTGACGTGCGAAAAGCATATGAGTCATCGATCGCAAGAGTCAGAGCTCTCGAAAACGAACTTGCACTTAATCCAGAACTTTCAACTCGCATTGCTCCTTTAATCTCTGCGGCACAAAAATCCCTCCAGGAAGATGAATTTCTTCTAAGACAGACTTTGAATAATGCCAAAACGGGGGAATCTCGTGTTGGATTTGATACGATGAAAAGCAATGCTCAGAAGAAAGTTTTGGATATAGAAGATAAAATTTCCGATAAAGGAGATTTTCCGTTAACTAAAAAAGATTACAATCCTGAATTTATTAAGCAGGCAAAAGATTTATCTAAGAAAAAACCTTTGCCAGCAACTCGTACTGATGATTATTTCACTCAAGTTCATGATGCCTATGGACAGGTTTACAAAGATCGATTAGCCGATTTAAACAGACAAATAGAAGACCTAGCCAAAACAAGAACATTGGGAAGTATTTATCAGCGCCAACAGCTAGATAAACAAAGAAAAGTTTTAAAAAACTTGATCGATCACGTCGAAGCAGAAAATGCAATCCACAGACATAAAATCGCTCTCCGCGAAATGAATCAACGTAAATTGGCTCAAGAAAGACTCTCTAAATTGAAGCCCATCGAAGCTGAGCCAAAAGTATCTGAAGTGGCTCAAAAAAATATCTGGAGAGATCGCATATCTAGTGCAAAAACAACTGAAGGAAAAGCCAAAGTAGTCGAAGAAGCGGCTGAAGAAGCAGCCAAAAGTGATCCTCAACATGCAGAACAATTCAGTAAAGAAAAAGAGAAAGCTAAAGAGTTCTTTTCTAAAGAAAAACCCTATCCAAAAGCGGATGATTTCATCAAGAAATCAGATAAAAAAATATCAAAAGAAATAAGTAATCATTTGGATAAATTAAAAAAAGAATGGGAATCTCTTAAAAATTCGATGCCATTTTTTTGGAAATCTAGAATAGGACGTGAATTTTTGATTGGAGTTGGAACGGCAATTGCTACTGATTTTGGCAAAGAAATAGGTATAGAAGTGCCATCAGGATTAACAGCTATACTAGTAGGTTATGGCGGAAAAAACATACGAGGTATAAGAGCTCTTTCTCATTATATGACCAGAAAAGTCATCCAAAAAGTACATGTTGAAAGGGCCAAAGAAGCCTATAAGCAAAATGATATGAAAAAATTTAAGGAATTCTCTCCTTCTATTCAGAAAAAAGTGAAAGAATCTTTCCGAAAATAGAATCATTTATTCTTGGATCTTTCTTCAATTTCTTCGATTAATTCTTTTTTCGTTTGCTTGTAGTCATATCTTTGAAGTAGTATCCAAAGAAATCCTAAAATTAAATAACCAGCATCTCTATCTAAAAACATATTTTACCTCCCATAATCAAATTCATCATTTGGATCTAATTCCTCTTCCTCAAATGGAGGAGGATCTTTTTCATTGTGTATTTTTTCTTCAATTTCCATCTTTACTCTTCCGGCATCCAATTTTCATCTAAAGCTTCTTTTCTATTGAAAGGGCATTTTTCTGGAAATTCACGCAAAAGACCTGTTTCTTTTTTTGCTTCTTTTTTTGACCTTTTATAGCTATCTTCCCAGCAATTATCTATTTCGTTCTCTAGACTAGGACTGTCCTTCAATAACTCTTGTAAATCATCACGACAAAAGCTAATCGTATTTTCCCAAGATTTTGATCTGAATTCAGGTTGGTACTTCCATTTCAAAAGATGCATGATCAAAAGAGCCAGTTTACTTTTCAGTTCATTTTTTTCTCTTCTAACCACCGATTCAAACTCCTGAATTAAATTTGGAAGATCTAAACTTGTAAATTTCTGTGATTCAAGCAAAGAAAGTTGTACTTTCCCCCAAGCATAAAAATCCTGTTCGTATAAGCATTTTTTTGGTTGCATTATTTTCTTCTCTCTTCAATTGCACAAAGTCTTCCATGGAAATCCTTCATTTCTTCTTTGATTGCCACAATTAAATTTACAATGTCTCTTCGGTCCGCATTCGCTTCTGATCTATTCCATAAAAATAGTGGGATAGTAAATGCAGCATTGCCCAAAATAATCCCTAATACATGACTCCAATCCATTATTCGTCCTTCATTTTTTCTAAAAGTTCATTCATTCCATAAGGAGATCGATTATGTTTTTCACAAAGAATGTTTCTAAGCTTTTCTGCTTTGTCTTGAGCTTCATCTAAAGAAAAAGCTAATCCGACCAGAACCCACCTCTTCGTTGCTTTTTTATTGTCAGCAAGAAAAACATTTCTTCGGATCGTCCTCTGAAGACTATCCACATGATATGCACAAGCATTCGCAAAATCACCGTCTAAATTTAATTCGATTGTAAATATGTCTTTCATATTTCCTCTTCCTCTTTGCTTTTCATTATACCACAAATGTCTCATTTTCGTAAGACCTAATCTTTATTTTAATTTCCCTGTTAAGTAAATATTATCATTGATAGATTGAAAGAAAACATCTTCGAGGTATCACGATGACCGTTCCCGTCGCCTTTAATGGTTATGCTGTATCAGTTGGTTCAGCTCCTAATGCAGCAATGGTTCCTGTAGTTAGTAATTCCAGTCCGAGCTCGAGCAACGTAGTCGGTCCCAATGGTCCTTTCAAGATAGGACAAATGTGGGTCGATAGTTCAGCAGACACTGTATATGTTCTCGCGAGCTTATCTTCCTCGAATGGAAGTGTATCAGCTAACTGGGTAGCAACTCAGAGCGCTGGAACGGTTTTAACATTAGAAGGCGATTCAGGCGGAGCTATCTCTCCTTCGGGAGGCGGTAATATTACCCTCAGTGGAACAGCTGGTGAAATCACAACGGCAGGATCTGGTAACACCATTACCTTTTCTCTCCCTTCTTCGCTAGTCGCACCCGGCTCACTAGAAGTTACTGGACTTTTGAAAGGAGACGCAGGAGCTACGTTAAATTCCGCAGGTACAGCGATCAATATTGCTGCCGATGCAAATAATGACGCTGTAAATATCTCAACTGCTGGCGCAAGGTTAACCTCGATTGGTGATAACTCAGGCGCTAGCGGATTACTTCTAAAAGTAGGAACGGGCAATTTTGTTCTTACCCCTGCTACCACAAGCACCATCACCATCGGCTCTGCTGCAAATACAGGCACATTAACTCTTGGCGAATCTACCTCCGGTCAGTCTATTAACATCGGTGCAGCTGCTGGCCCAAATCTAATTACCATTGGCTCGGTAAGTGGTGCCGCTGCTTTAACCTTACATGCCGGCACCGGCAATATGCTCCTCTCCACATCAGCAACAGGCACCATTACCGTTGGCTCAGCTGGCATGACAGGAACCATAACCATCGGAGATTCAACCGCTGGGCAAAGTATCAATATCGGTACTTCAGCCAGCGCACAGGTGATCACCATCGGATCAGCTTCAGGCGCTTCGAGCATGAGCCTCCTCGTGGGAAGTGGCAACTTCGCTCTCATCGGCGGAGGCAATACAGTTGGCCTCGGCAATGACGCCGCTGCGAATGCAGTCATCGTAGGTTCGGCTACTGCCGGCGCTTCTCTCTTATTGCAAGCTGCTTCTGGCAACATGGTCGTTAACTCGAACGGCGGAACCTTGAACATCCGATCTGGCGTTGGAGCAATTAGCTTTTCTTCAGACGCCGCAGCCACAACAGTTGGAATAGCCAACGGTGCAGCTGCAAAACTGGTCACCTTAGGCAGTTCTAACGGAGCATCTTCTCTTACACTCCAATGCGGCTCTGGCAACATGTCGATCAATTCTCATGGCGGTACGATAGACATGATTTCCGGAACGGGATCATTAAGCATCTCGGACGATGCAGCCGCTACAGCTGTTAATGTGGGCACTGGAGGAGCTGATAAGACAGTCATCGTAGGTAGCTCCTTTGGCACATCTTCTCTTGCGTTACAAGCTGGCTCGGCATCTATTTCCTATAACAATTCACTATTCAGCTCATTGGGAGCAATTTTAACAACCGCAACCGACGGCTTCCTCTATGTAGCCTCTTGCGCAGGAGCACCTACAGGCGTACCAACTTCTCAAGGAGCTTCAGGAGCATCCGTACCTCTCGTTATAGATACTTCTACAGGCACTGGAAAGCTTTGGGCCTACATTGGCGGGTCATGGGTTGGAATCGCATTAGCATAAAGGAAATGAATGAAATATTTAGAGATAAATGCAGAAG
>Ga0187818_10000014_pt1 | contig 40911 bp, 27 predicted proteins | sample NC_wetland_sal_i_14_FD_130581 | JGI IMG/M metagenome (GOLD analysis project Ga0187818, IMG submission 130581) | Wetland sediment microbial communities from Neuse River Estuary, North Carolina, USA - SO4_3 | ecosystem: Environmental > Aquatic > Freshwater > Wetlands > Sediment | place: USA... | reverse complement strand
GCCTTATTTCATCGCTGATGGCCAGGTGGCACGTCCCGGAAAATATGATCTGCGCGGGGACGTAACTCTGACTGAAGCCATTGCCATCGCCGGTGGATTTACGGAGAACTCAAAACACTCGCAAGTATTGCTGTTCCGCCGTGTGAACGCCGATTGGATGTCGGCTCAGATGATTAATGTCAAGAAGATGGAAAAATCGGGAAACTTGCACGAAGATCCGTTCCTGCATCCCGGAGACATGCTGTTCGTGCCCAAGAATGCTTTCTCGAAGTTCAAGAACTACATTCCTACAGCTGGGGTCAACGCGTTTACCAAGACTTACTAACGAATTTAGAGAGGCCGAACCATGAACAACTATGAAATGACGCCGCCTCACAGCACGGCAAGATTGCCATTCACTTTGAGGGACGTGCTGGGCATCGGTTTCCGGCACAAACGGACGGCCGTGCTCTGCTTTTTTGGAATTTTGCTGGGCAGCGTTCTGGCGGCCGTGTTGCAGCCGGCAGAGTATCGGGCCACGATAAAATTTCTGGTGGATCGGGAGCGCCAGAATCCAGTTGTCACTCCCGAACAGAACTCCCCGGTCGTGGTTCGCAATGAAGTGACCGAGGAGGAACTCAATTCCGAGATCGAGTTGCTGCAGAGTGATGATGTACTCCGCCGCGTGGTTGTTTCCTGCGGCTTGGACCAGCGAAAGTCGTCGCTGGAGTACGTTCTCGGCTCCTACAGTGCGGAGAAGCGAATTGCCAAAGCGACTGCCCGGCTGGCATCGAACCTGCAAATCGAGCCGTTGAAGAAGAGCAACCTGATCAGCGTTACCTACACATCCCAAGATCCCCAGCTGGCGGCGCGTGTTCTGAAGTCGTTGGGAGATGCGTATCTTCAAAAGCACGTAGAGGTGCACACCCCGCCGGGACAGGTCCAGTTCTTCGACCAGGAAACCGCCCGTTCCCAGAAAAACCTGGCCGACGCCGAGGCGCAACTCAAGCAATTCTCCCAAGAGGAAAATGGAGTTGCTCCACAGGTGAACCGGGACATCACCATGCAGAAACTCAGCGAGTTCCGTTCCAGCCTGCAGCAGACCCGGGCAGAGGTCGCCAGCACCGAGGAACGCATCAAGACGTTGGAGAGTCAGGCCGGAATCACTCCCGAACGTCTGACCACGGCCATGCGGCAACAGGACGACTACCAGGTTTTGCAAGGTCTTAAGAATACTCTGATGACCTTGGAACTTAAGCGCACTGAGCTGCTCACCAAGTACCAGCCAACTTATCCGCTGGTACAGGAAGTCGACAAGCAAGTTGCGGATACGCGCGCTTCCATCGCGGCGGAAGAAGCCAAGCCGATCAAGGAACAGACCACGGACCGAAATCCCACTTATGCCTGGATTAACGAAGAGCTGGCCAAAGCCACAGCCGATTACAGCGCACTGCAAGCGCGGGCGGCGGCAATGCAGGCTATCGTGGCCAAGTACGAAGATCAAGCCCGGGACTTGGAGCAGAAAGGGATCGTGGAGCAGGATCTGTTGCGCAATCTGAAAGCCGATGAGGAGAACTATTTGTTGTATTCTCAAAAGCGCGAACAAGCGCGCATGATGGAGGCCTTGGACAGTACGCGCATTGTCAACGTGGCCATTGTGGAACAACCCGTGGTACCCACCTTACCCTCCAGTTCTCCATGGTTGATGATGCTCGTGGGCACGTTTCTTGCGACCACCGTCACCATGGGGACCATATTCATCTGGGAATACCTGGATCCTTCGTTTCGAACCCCGGCCGAAGTTTCGGCGGAGCTCAACATACCCGTGCTGGCAGCGGTTCCCCATCGATTCGATAGTGTTGTCCATACCAACGGAAACGGAAACGGAAGCAGCAGCGGGAACAGCGTTGCTCACTCGTTATTGGATGAATCCGCCCAACTGCGCAGATCAACCAGCTAATGAGCGAACGCCATGTTGTGTGCTAAAGCCAAGAAGGGAGTCCAGGGTTTGCCATGAGCAGAAACTTCGAACTGTTGAGTCAAATGGGCAAGGCGCAAGTCATGCTTCACGCGGAGGCCGAGCCGCAGATTGCCCCTCCACGAGAAGTACCCATCTTTAGTCCTCTTTTAGAAATTGAGGGCATGGCGCGGGACGAAGTGACCAAGTTAGTCCACCGGTTGTTCCTTCTCGCTGGTGCGGAAGGCCCGCGCCGTGTAGTATTCACCGGCACTGAGTCGGGAAATGGAACTACTTGGATTTGTGCTCATGCCAGTGAGATCCTGGCCTCGCAAGTTGCGGAATCGGTTTGCGTAGTGGATTGCAATTTGCGTTCTCCAGCTCTACATGAACAGTTCGGAGTCGAGAACCATTCTGGTCTTGCCGACGCGCTACGGGGGGAGGGCCCCATTCGTCAGTATGCACAGCAACTGTCGCGGCCGAACCTGTGGCTGGTGACCTCCGGTACAACCCCTGAGAACGCCCAGGAACTGGTGACTTCTGACCGCATGCGCATCCGCATATCTGAATTGAGGGCAGAGTTCGACTACGTCGTGTTCGACGTGGGAGCTCTCAACACTTGTAATCATGGCCCGGTCTTGGGAAACCTGTCGGATGGTTTAGTTCTCGTCCTCAAGGCGAACTCTTCACGTCGCGATTCGACGCGAGAAACAATTCAGGATCTCCAAGCCTCGAATGTGCGCGTGCTCGGCGCGGTGCTGAACCAGCGGACCTTCCCGATCCCGGACGAAATCTACAACCGCCTCTAGTGCACAATCGCACCTGAGGCCTTGAAACGGAATTCACAGTGAACCTAGCGGAGGACGAAAAGGAAATGGTCAACGAAACCCTGACACGCACGCCAAGCGAGGTGTCTCGGCAATTCTACGCTCGCGAGTATTGGCGTTCTCACGGAGTGATGAAGTTTGTGCGGAGATACACTCCGTTTTGGTGGCGGCGGGTTCTGCGTGCGCCGTATTTGTTCGCGCTCGATAGCATGGACGCCATCCTGGGACGAGGTAACGACCTTACACCGCCGCGTTATCTGAATTACGCTGGTTTCAAGGGCTTCGCGGAAGCAGGACAGGAGCACCTCAGATATTTCAAGGAATTTTGCGGCTTGCAGCCTCATCACCGGGTGCTGGACATAGGTTGCGGCATTGGCCGGATGGCAGTGCCGCTGACCGGGTATCTCAGCACTGGCTCTTACGAAGGCCTGGACATTGTTCCAAGCGGGATTCGCTGGTGCCAGCAGCATATCACGCGCAAGTACCCGAACTTTCATTTCCAAATCGCGGACATCCATAACAAGCAGTACAACCCTGGCGGCCGGTGCAAACCCTCCGAATACCGGTTTCCATTTCCCGACGGGGAATTTGATTTGGTGTTTTTGATCTCGGTTTTTTCGCACCTGCTGCCGGCTGACATGGACCACTATATCGCGGAGATCTCGCGTGTGCTTCGACCCGGTGCGAAATGCTTTTTCACGGCCTTCCTTCTGGATGACGTAGCCCGTCGTGGAGTGGCGGAGGGGAAAAGCTCGCTGCAGTTCGTTTATGAGCTGTCTGGCTGTTGGACGACTGACCCAGTCACTCCAGAAACGGCAGTGGGCTACGACGTGTCCACAATTGCGCCGCTCCTCCAGCGGCATTCGCTTTCGCTGGACGCTATGTATCTCGGCGGGTGGAGCGGACGAAGTAAGTTCTTCAGCTATGGGGATCTCGTGACCGCAACCAAAGCATGAGCGTTGTGCGCTGGCACTCTCACCATTCTGGTTCACTAGCCCTGAGCGGAAATGCAACCCGACACCGGGCTCACTCTCCCGTACACCTTATCTCTTCGTTTCCCGTGCTGCCCGTCCTAATGCCAACGACGCCCTTCGAGATCAACCGAGCCTCAATTACCGCTGCTATCCCCCGCCTCAATCCAAGAGACAATTCCGTGGGAAGGATTCGCCGATGGGGCCAATGAAACGCCGAGTCTGGACAACTGTCACTAAGGTCTTCGACTTAGTACTGCTGATTATCTCGTTTGGAGTCGCCACGCTGCCTCATCTTGCAGCGGGCGGGCTGGTCTCATTTGCTCAATTCTTGCAGATCCGGATTAAGCTGCAGAATTTCGTTATCTTTCTGGCGCTGTTGTGGCTGTGGCACATCATCTTCGGCATGCTCAAACTGTACGGCTCGAAGCGGCTAACCAGACGCCGGGCCGAGGCGTTCGACGTCGTCAAGGCGACCTCGCTGTGCGCTTTGACATTACTGCTGGGTTCATACCTCCTCGGCTTCCGCATGGTGACGCCGAAGTTTGTGGCAATCTTTTGGGGTTTCAGTACCTGCGCTGCGGTTGCTACCCGAGTTATCGTGCGAACCTGGCTGCGACGTCTGCGTATGCACGGGCGGGATTCGCGCAACATGCTGATCGTCGGTTCGAATCAGCGTGCCATTGAGTTCACCAAGATGATTCAGTCCAACCCTGAACTGGGTTACCGCATCATCGGCTTTGCCGACGATGCTTGGGCCGGATCCGAAGAGCTGCGCAAGCATGGATGGTCCCTGGTGTGTAACCTGGAGGAACTGGGCGGGTTCTTGCGCCGCAGCGTGGTGGATGAAGTGGTCATCGCCGTGCCGATGCGATCCTTTCACGATGATGCTTCGGAGATCGCCGCCATGTGCGAACAGCAGGGGATCATGGTACGGGTCTTGTCGGATCTGTTCAATCTGAAGATCAGACCCCCTATGGCCGAGGAGTTCGAGGGATCTCCGTTAATTACTCACTACAGCGGCATTGAGGAGGGGTGGCCCATAGTGGTGAAGCGGATAATCGACTTTACCGCCTCGACGCTGTTGCTGATTGCGGTCGCACCGGTGTTACTGGTAACTGCCATCCTTATCAAACTCACCTCTCCGGGCCCGGTGTTTTTTGTGCAAAAACGGATTGGGCTGAACAAGCGCACTTTTGCAATTTACAAGTTTCGCACCATGGTCCTGGACGCAGAACAGAAACTGGGGGAGATCGAACACTTGAATGAGGTCTCCGGGCCTGTGTTCAAGATCAAGAATGATCCGCGACTCACTCCGGTCGGCAAGTTTCTGCGCAAGACCAGTATTGATGAACTGCCTCAGCTGTTCAATGTTCTGAGCGGCGATATGAGTCTGGTAGGCCCGCGGCCGCTGCAGCTGCGCGACTATGAATTGTTCACCGAGGCCGGCGAGGATTGGCAACGCTGCCGATTCAGTGTCCGGCCGGGCATCACTTGTCTGTGGCAGGTAAACGGCCGGAGCTTACTACCCTTCCATAAGTGGATGGAACTTGATCTGCAATACGTGCGTAACTGGTCCCTCTGGCTTGATCTGCAGATACTGGCGAAGACCATTCCCGCAGTGCTGCGCGGGTCCGGCGCGGCGTGATCTCGTCCCACTTTTCTTAACCCAGAAGAAACATACGGCTTTTCGATGCAGCAAACCCACTCGCGATGAACCGCACCTCCGTAGGCAGCTCTGTACCGCTGGAACCGGCGGGTGTTCGCATGGCTCGAACCGAGAATGCCTTGGTGCCGGTTGGGAGCCCAGCGGCCAAAGAAAAAGTGCGCTATGGCAAGCACAAGCTTTCGAGCTTGCCCGTTTTGTGGCTACCCACAGACAAGCCTCGGATAGCCACGGCACCCACGCACTTCGCATTGCGCTCGCGGTGCGTCGATAGAAGCCTGAGCGAGTCACTGCGCCAGCTAGCCCGAGACGAGCAGGTGCCGTTTTCGGCGGTGCTGTTGAGCAGCTTTCAGATTTTGCTCCGGTGCTATTCCTCTCAACCAGATTTCGCTATCGGGTGTTCGCTGGCTGATTTCGACATCCAGAGAACGGATGGTCTGCGCTGCGCAGAGAACCAATTCTTGTTGCACACGGAGCTCTCCTCCGACCCGGACTTCCGAACTCTCCTGACACGCGTCAACACAGCTGTGGTTAAGGCACTCTCAGAAACTCCACTTCAGCAGCAGCAACTTATGACCGAGCCGGAGGCCCGAGGGGCGTTCCAAGTATCGTTTTCTTACCGCGCACCCGCTCCCCACGCCAACCCGAAACCGGTTTCCCCGAAACCAAAGCTTGCGGATGTGCCGCTTGAGCTGTGCCTGGAAGCAGAGGAGAGCAGGGAAGACCTTGAGCTGCGTATCGTCTACAACCCGGAGTTATTCGAAGCTGGCAGCATCGATCGCATTTTGAACAATTTCCAAACTCTGCTGCGGGGTGTCGCTCAAAACCCCGATCAGCAGATCTCGCGTTTGCCGATCCTGAGCGAACAGGAGAAGCGGCAGATTCTGGTCGACTGGAACCAAACCGCATGTGATTATCCCAGCGAAAAATGTTTGCATGAGCTGATCGAAGCGCAGGCGGAGCTCGTGCCCGAAAGAGATGCGGTTATCTGTGGAAGCCGCACCCTGAGTTACCGGGAATTGAATCGCCGGGCCAACCAGGTGGCGCACTATTTGCGGAGTCGCGGCGTGGGGCCAAACGCAAAGATTGGAATCTGCCTGGAGCCCTCGGCCGACTTTGCGGTAGCGGTACTTGCGGTATTGAAATCAGGGGCGGCCTGTGTGCCGCTTGATCCCAACTATCCCGCGGAGCGCCTGGCCTATATGCTGCAAGACCTCCAGGCCCGGATGCTTATTACACAAAAAGGTTTGTTACGGGAAGCCGCTCCCATCGGTTGCGAGGTGCTTTTCCTGGCCGACGCGGAGGCAATTGTCTCCAGCCAACTGCACAGCAACCCGACCAGCGGCGTGAAGCCGGGCGATATTGCTTACGTAATTTACACCTCCGGCTCCACAGGAAAGCCGCGTGGCGTTCTCCTCACCCATGCAGGACTCGTGAACTACAACACGAATGCAGCGCGCATGTATTCGGTTACTTCGAGCGACCGGGTGCTTCAGTTTTGTTCGGTCAGCTTTGACATCGCCATCGAAGAGTTCTTCATTACCTGGGTGAGCGGAGCGGCTCTGGTTCTCAGAACCGCAGAGATGCCGCTTGCAGTGCCTGACTTCCTGGACTGGGTCGAACGACAGCGCGTGACCGTGCTGGATTTGCCGACGGCATACTGGCATGAATGGATGCATGAAGTCCCGCGTTTGAACAAGGTGGTCCCGCAGCACCTTCGGCTGGTGATTGTCGGAGGTGAAAAGCCGTCTCGCGAGGCCTACGCGACCTGGGCAGGTGCGGTCGGCTCTCGCGTGCGATGGATCAACACTTATGGCCCTACGGAGACCAGCATTTGCGCCACTGCATTCGAGCCCGATGCGAGCGCGCCGATACCGGGAAACATTCCCATTGGTCGTCCCTTGGCCAACACCCGCGTCTATCTGCTGGACCGCCATCTGAACCCCGTTCCAGTTGGAGTACCCGGCGAAGTGCACATCGGCGGCGTGGGAGTGGCTCGCGGCTATCTTAATCGCCCCGAGCTGACGGCGGAAAAGTTCGTCGCCGATCCGTTTTGTTCAGATCCGGAAGCACGTTTGTACAAAACCGGAGATCGGGCTCGCTATTTGCCTGGTGGAGATATCGAGTTTCTGGGTCGGGCGGATGACCAAGTCAAGATCCGTGGCTTTCGTGTTGAACTGGGAGAGATTGAAGCAGCACTCGCCAAACATCCCGATCTCCGTGAAGCGGCGGTGATCGCACGGGAGGATGGGTCAGGCGGTAAGCAGCTGGTGGCCTATTTGGTTTCTGCCCAAGAAACCAAACCCAGCATTTCTGAGATTCGCTCCCACTTACAGCAAGAGCTGCCGGATTACATGATTCCGTCCACGTTTGTTTTCTTGCCGGCCATGCCACTGACGCCCAACGGCAAGATCAACCGGCGCGGCTTGCCTGAACCGGAAGACCAGCCCTTGCCGGATGCATTGGCAATCGCCACCGACGCTCTGGAAGCACAGTTGGTCGGCCTCTGGGAAGATGTCATGGGCAAGAGGCCGATTGGCATTCGAGATAACTTTTTCGAGATCGGCGGTCATTCCTTGCTGGCGGCCCGACTCATGCACCGCATCGGTCAAGCTCTCGGCAAGACTCTGCCTTTGGCGATGTTGTTTCATGCTCCCACCATCGAGCAGCTTGCCACTGTCCTGCGCCAGGGCGGTTGGTCCCAGCACTGGTCTTCTCTGGTTCCGATTCAGCCCGGCGGTTCGCAGCCTCCATTCTTTTGCATTCATGGAGTCGGTGGCAACGTGCTTGGGTTTCACAGGCTGGGACGCCGTATAGCGCCGGATTATCCTTTTTATGGTTTGCAATCCCAAGGCTTGGACGGGAAGCGGCCTTGCCTGACTAGCGTGCCGGCGATGGCCGCGCATTACATCGCGGAGATGCGCACGGTTCAGCCTCGCGGTCCCTACTTCCTCGGCGGTTTTTCTTTCGGTGGCCTGATTGCCTACGAGATAGCTCAACAACTGCGTGCCCTGGGCGAAGAGGCGGCACTGCTGGTGCTTTTCGATACTTATCCCGGCAGCTCGAAAACGGGAACCGCATCGTTGCTGAAAACGTTGCTTCAATCCTCTCGAGCCAACTGGTTCCGCCACGTGCCCAGAGCAATATCCAAGAAACTTCGGCGGACCTGGCGAAATCTGAGCGTGCCCAAGGCACTTTGGGATGTTTTTTATGCAAATCGGGCTGCGGCAAAACAATATGTTCTGCGGCCATACGACGGCAAAGTCACTCTGGTGCGCGCCACGGAACAAGCGTTTGAACACTCGGTAGATCCCCACGCTGCCTGGAATGATCTGGCCAGCAACCTGGTAGTGCATGAGATCGCGAGCGATCATTACGACATTCTGCTCGAGCCGCAGGTGAGCCAGCTCGCCGAGCGCCTGAAAGCTTGGATCGATAACGGGCGCTCGGAATACCAGAACGCCGCCCACACCAAGGCACAACTCGCAAGCGACTGACACTCGCGAAGAAGACAAGGTCACTGCTTGATATCGGCAAATCTACAGGAACCTGAGATTGTGGACCGCAAGAAGCCGGAGCGAAGCCGGCACACTCGCTGGTTGCAGGTGGTTTTCCCTGCCCGATTCCTGGGTGTCGATCACGATACCTTCCTCGACCGGTTGGTGCCTTGGTTACATAAGGGCGGATTTGCCATCCTGGACCAGGGTTTGATCTCGGGTTCGAACTTCCTGCTCAGCGTCCTTCTCGCACGCTGGCTGCTGGCAGACCAGTACGGTGCCTATGCGGTTGCGTTCGGCTTCTTCGTGCTGTTGTCGGTAGTCTATGGCTCTCTGGTGCTGGAGCCCATGGCGGTGTTCGGGGGATCCTCCTACCGCGATTGCTTGCGTGGATACATGGGTTCGCTGCTTTGGATTCACATCACTTTCTCGGTGGCGGTCATTGCGGTGTTCGGGAGCAGCGCGTTGGTCGCCGCGAGAATAACTCCGGGAGGAGGACTGGCGGGTGCCCTGGCCGGAGTAACCATTGCTTCTCCGTGCGTTTTGCTGTTCTGGCTGGCGCGTCGCAGCTTCTACCTGGAACTCTCGCCAGCCAAGGCGGCCCTGGGCGCATTGGTATACTCCGCTCTCAGCCTCGGTCCGCTGTTCCTGTTGTATCGCCGCGGGTGGCTTTCATCATTCACTGCGTTCGTGCTGATGGGCGTGGCTGCGCTGGGAACCGGTTCTTATCTGCTGATGCGTCTGCGCGCAGCGTTGCGCCCCGCGCCCCTGGTCCACAGCCGGGGTGAGATCTGGAGACGCCATTGGCGCTACGGCCGCTGGGCTCTCGCCGGCAGCGTTGCCAGTTGGATTCCCGCCAACATTTACTACCCTTTGGTTGGCTGGTTCGGCAGCATGGCACATTCGGGTCAGTTGAAGGCACTGATGAATCTGACACTGCCGGTGGAGCAGGTCAAGATGGCGCTGGGTCTGCTATTCCTGCCTTATGCAGCGGGAGTGTTGGGGCGGGAAGGGCAAGGCAACGCGGGTTCGCTGAGCCGGCGAATGACTCTTGTCGCAGTAGCAGTAGCGGTCGGCTACTGGATTGTTATCCTTTGTTTTCGGGGCGCAGTATTTCACTTTCTCTACTCCGGCCGCTACACGGAAGTTGCCCACTTGTTGCCGATCGTAGCTTTAGGATCAATTGCCTGGTGCGGTAGTTTCGGGTCCGCCATCACCTTGCGGGCGATGGAATCCCCGGCCTCGGTCTTTGTGGCTTTTGCATTCGCCACGGTGGCGTCGCTTTTGATCGGCATCCCCCTCACTTGGGCGTTCGGCGTCTCGGGAGCGATCTGGGGGACCAATGTCTCGGATGTGCTCTCGTGGATAGTCCTGGTTTGGTTGGTTCGCCGCAAAATAACTGGCCACTCCGGTGCGATTGAGCGATTTGCTTCGTGGCGAAGTACGTCCACGCAAGCGTTCTCACAGGAGTTCCCGACGGAATAGGGGCTGATTCAAATATCCAGCTCCCGTAGTTTTGATGGGTGTAAGACAGTACCCAAAGGTGGACACGAAAGATGGAAAAGCAGTCTCAAATTTCGGGCAAGTCAGTCAACTGTAAGCAGAGCGCCCAACCCCGGCCGACATCGTTCTATAGCAGGTTGCGCCGGCAGCTCTCCCGAACTCCAGCGAGGATCCCGCTTCTCTGGCTGCGTCATCATAATTTTTGTCCAACCGATGTCTTCATTGCCTCCTACCCCAGGTCGGGCGGGACCTGTTTACGGTTCACGCTGTTTGAGATGCTTAGCGGTTGCCCATCGGGATTCACCGCCGTCAATACTGGGATACGCGGTGTCGGCCACCACCGGACAGGATGGCGGCTTCTTCCCGGTGAGGGCCGCTTGATCAACACTCACGAGCAGTACAGAAAGCAATACAAGAAGGCAATTTACGTTCTGCGTGATGCCCGGGATGTGGCACTTTCGGAGTTTGCCTACACCCGAGCCTTGGAGTTTTTCCAGGGAGACTTGGACGAGTTCCTGAGGACATTTCTGTGCGGGAAGATCAATGCCTTCGGTCCCTGGCAGCGCCATGTGGCCTCATGGCTGGACTCGCCGATTGCCGCCACTTCCCAACTCCTGGTCGTGCGCTTTGAGGACTTGCGGCGGAACCCGGTGGAGGCCTTTTCTCGCATCGTGGACTTTCTTGGCGTGAAGGTGGATGACGGGTTGATCCAGCAGGCGGTGCACAACAACCGCCTGGAGAAGATGCAGGAGAAAGAACGGCAGGAACCGGTGCGCGCTTCGGTGAAGGGTCGGTTCGTGCGGAGCGGATCGGTGCAGGGGTGGCGTTCGAAGCTGTCGGCGGAGCAGTTGCGAATGATCGAGGAACATGCGGGGAGGGTTCTGGCGCGATTGGGATATCCGCTGTCGGATGGCACGGCGGCGGAACCGGCCATCAGTGCTGATCCCATGCTTGAGCTGCATGGGTCGGTCGCTGGCCAGTATGCCGTCCGGGAGCTTTAAGGCAAGAAACAACTGAGGCCGGTGAGTACAGTTACTTCTTTGAAAATGGCACACCAGCGAGCTTCGGGGAGGACAGAACAGATGGCAGAGCAGTCTGATATTTCAGGCGAGCCGAAGAATGGCAATCACAGCCCCAAACGCAAGCCGACATCGTTCTACCGCAAGCTGCGCCGGGAATTGTCGAAGAGCGCACTGAGGGCCCCGATCACCTGGTTTCGTCATCACGGCTTCTGCCCGTCTGATATCTTTTTGGGCTCGTATCCCAGGTCTGGCTCGACCTGGACGCGGTTCACCTTATTCGAGATTCTTACTGGCCAGCCCGCTGGATTTACGGCAGTAAACACCGGCTTGCATCACGTTGGCACCCACAAAACAGGATGGCGGCTTCTTCCCGGCGAGGGCCGCTTGATCAATACTCACGAGCAATTCCACAAACAATACAAGAGGGCAGTTTATCTGGTGCGTGATGCCCGGGATGTGGCACTTTCGGAGTTTGCCTACACCCGAGCCTTGGAGTTTTTCCAGGGCGACTTGGACGAGTTCCTGAGGACATTTCTGTGCAAGAAGATCAATGCCTTCGGTCCCTGGCAGCGCCATGTGGCCTCATGGCTGGACTCGCCGACTGCCGCCGCTTCCCAACTCCTGGTCGTGCGCTTTGAGGACTTGCGGCAGAACCCGGTGGAGGGTTTTTCCCGCATCGTGGATTTTCTTGGAGTGAAGGTGGATGAGGGGTTGATCCAGCAGGCGGTGTACAACAACGGCCTGGAGAAGATGCAGGAAAAAGAACGGCAGGAACCGGTGCGCGCTTCGGTGAAGGGTCGGTTCGTGCGGAGCGGATCGGTGCAGGGGTGGCGTTCGAAGCTGTCGGCGGGGCAGTTGCGAATGATCGAGGAACATGCGGGCAGGGTGCTGACGCGATTGGGATATCCGCTGTCGGATGGCACGGCGGCGGAACTGGCCATCAGTGTAGATCCCATGCTTCAGAGCATTGGGGGTCGATGACTCGGTCTCGGGAAACTTAAAATAAAATAGAGAGCATCGCAGCAATGGAACAGAGCAACACAATTGATCGGCCAGCACGGCCTCTAACGGCCACAGGAACGGCCCTGGTTTGGCTGGCTTTTATATCGGGCCTCGCGGCGTTAGCGTTACTAATGCTGCCCGGGTTCGTGTTTTCCGAAGATACGATTGGCATTGTTGTAACGGGTGCGGCCTTCGTCGTTCTGCTTTGCGTCGGCCTGGGCTCCGCTATCGTGCAACACGCCCGCACCAGAGTAACGGTTTACCGGTTGGCTCTCCTCATTTGGTGGTTCCTCTTGGTATGCGAAGTCATCTTTGATCGCCTGAATGACGAATACCACGTCTACCAGGGAACATTCGCCACGCAAGCCTACGGCGAGGCGGTAATGTGGGTGCTCTCATTTATCACGCTGCTGTTGATTTCATTGCAGCAGCCCTCGTATTTCGGTCAATTATTCTCAAAATCCTTCAGGTGGGTCTCCTTATTCACCCTGGCTTGCCTGGCGTCGATCGCGTACGCGCCCGGCAAAATGTATTCGGCGGCTTGGGGATTCAAGCTTCTGCTCGTGGTTTTGCTGCTGCAACTATGCGCCGACGCAATGCGGGATTTCGACGATGTCGTCATCTTCTTGAAGACCACGTTGTGGGCCTTTTTGGTTCTTACCATCGTGCCGGTGTTGGTGGCGCTTTCCAATCCTGCTACCGCATTCGTAGAACAACGGCTGAATGCCACTCCCGATTTGCTGTCGCCGCTGGCCGGATCGCTTTTGTTAATGGCCATGACTCTGTACGCGCTGGAAAAGCGGCGAATCTTTGCCCTCGCCGGCGGTACTGGCGCCGTCATCATGATTCTGGCCTTTGGCAAGACGGGAATTATCTCGGGCGTGCTTGGGGCCGTTATCTTCCTTGTACTGCAGAAGAAAGTGATGCGGAGCGTCGGACTCTTGGTCGGTCTGGCAGTGCTGGGAATTTTAATTTTATCGGTCACCCCCCTCGGCGACTATCTCCGCTCCTATCAGGGTGGCTCGACTTTTACGGGAAGAACCGCGCTTTGGGAAGCTGCCCTTGCCGCCACCAGGCAGAAGCTCATTTTTGGGCATGGGTATTTGGCAACCTACTTCTCATGGAGGAATTCCAGCGGACTGTTGCCGGGTTACATCCACCTGCACAACGGGTTTGTGGAGATCGCCTACAACAATGGCCTCGTCGGTCTTGGACTCATGCTCGCGATTCACGTCGCCATGGTGAAAAATATCTTCAGTTCGCTGCGAATGATCACAATCCTGCGCAGCAGGGAACCGGGTAATCAACGAGTGGCCCAGGCATACTTCTTGACCATCGGGTCGCTGGCGCTGTATATCAACGTGTTCGTTGAAGGTATGTTCGGCAGCAGTTTTGGTGGAAGGCTCATGAGCCCGTTCATGCTTTTCCTGGGACTGTTCATGATGGTGGCTTCAGTTCAAAGGTTAACCGCGGACCTGCTGAGACACAGCGTTTCAACCCGCGATCAAATACCAGCCGCTTGGCCGGCTTCAGCGCACTGACCTTCGCCCCGCAGAAGCCGTCAGTCCAGGGATTCCGATGCAAGATGAAGCTTTATGAAGATTCTTCTCGTCCACAACCTGTACCAGGATCAGGGAGGCGAAGATGTGGTTTTCCGGCAAGAACGGCGTTTGCTGCAGGAAGCGGGGCACGAGATCCTGGAATACCAGCGGCACAACAATGAAATCAAGGAATACTCGACGGTTCGGCGCATCAGTCTAATCGGTCGCACGGTTTGGGCCGCGGACTCTTATCGCGATTTCACTGCATTGCTTCAGGAGAGCCAGCCCGAGATTGTGCATGTGCACAATACTTTTCCACTTATTTCGCCGTCAATCTACTGGGCCTGCCAAAAGCAGGGTGTGCCGGTGGTGCAAACGCTGCACAATTATCGGTTGTTTTGTGCCGGGGCAAATTTCTTTCGCGCAGGCAAGCCTTGCGAAGACTGCACTACTGGAAGCGTCTGGCAATCTGTAGTCCATGGTTGTTATCGCAACTCCCGCTCGGAAACCGCTGCCGTGGCGCTAATGCTGTCGGTGCATCACGCCCGGAAGACCTGGTTACGAATGGTGGACGGTTACATCGTGCTCTCCGCCTTCGCGCGTAGCCGATTTGTGAACGCGGGGCTGCCCCCTGAGAAGATCATGATCAAGGCCAATTGTGTAGACCCGGATCCGGGCAAGAGGAACGGCAGAGGGGCGTATGCCCTCTTTGTGGGACGGGTATCCGAAGAAAAGGGGACACATACCTTATTAAAGGCCTGGCGTCAGCTGCCGCGGAACTTTACGCTGCGCATCATTGGAGACGGCCCTGCCCGTGCGAAACTCGAATCGGAAGCAACCTTGGGGGGGTTGTCCAATATCACATTTATGGGACACCTGCCGCGGGAGCGGGTAATTCAGCTCATGAAGGATGCACGCTTCGTGATCTTCCCTAGTCAACTGTACGAGAACTTCCCGCTTACGATCATCGAAGCATTCGCCTGTGGCGTCCCGGTGATCGCTTCCCGGCTTGGGGCGATGCCGGAAATCGTCGGCGATGGCTGCTGTGGACTTCTTTTTGGGGCAGGCGATCCTGATGACTTGGCGCGCACGGTGACACGCGCGTGGCAACAGCCGGAATACATGGACCGTCTTGGCGAGCAGGCTCGCACGGAATACGAGAGCAAGTACACCGCGGCTGCAAATTATCGGAAGCTAATGGAGATCTACCGGCAGGTGGTCACCAAACACGATGGCGAGGCCAGGCGGCTGTGCGTGGAAGACTTGCGGGAGGTAACCTCCGCGTGAGTCTCTCAGTTAACTGCCCGCCTTCGGGGAACTTGCCATCGTCGGCATCTCTCGCGAGTGCGGAAATCTGGAGCGGGCCGCCCTCCTGTTTGGCCTCAGACAGACGCGGGCTAATTAACAGCAAGACCTCTCAACTGCAATGAGCAATCGCTACGTTACCATTAGCGTCGATGACGGGTACCCAGCGGACTTTAAGGCTGCGGATCTGCTGCACAAGTACGGGCTGCAGGCCACTTTCTATATCTCTGTACGTAACCCGGAGCGCTCCACATTGACGCCGGGCCAGGTCCGGGAATTGTCGACGCGCTTCGAGATCGGCAGTCATACTCTGAATCACACTCCTCTGAAATTTTTGAAGGACGAAAAGGCGGCACAGGAAATCACCGACGGCAAGAAGCACGTGGAGGAGATTCTGGGCAGCGCAGTGATTTCCTTTTGTTACCCGCGCGGCAAATTCAATCGCCGTACACCCGCCTTGGTCAAGAAGGCAGGCTTCCTGGGAGCGCGCACCGCACTCTCGAACCTCTACAGCCTTCCCACAAATCCGTTTCTCTTCGGAGTGAGCACCCACGCATACTCCTTTAGCAAAGTGATCCATGTGCGGCACGCGCTTTTGGAGGGCAACTTCGCGGGCATTCGCAACTTCATCCGAGATTACAAAGGCGTAACCGACTGGCTTGAGCATTTCATTCGCGGAGTGGACTACGTTGAAAGACATGGCGGGGTCGCGCATTTGTCTCTCCATAGCTGGGAAATGGAGGCGGCTGGGGAATGGAAGAAGTTGGAGACGGCCCTGGATCTCGTTTCGCAACGAAGTTTAACTCCAATTACCAACGGCGCAATCTTCCGGCTTTGCCATCAACTTTCAGCCTGCCAGGTGCCTTCCGAAGCGGTTGCAGAGTTTGCCGGCCGTCACAAGTGACGGGCACACTCCTAAGAGAGCGCTCAGAGTACTTGCCGAGCCGATTCTTGGGCAAGAGACTGGCATGCTTAATATTAAGTGATTACTTATCAATAATATACAGTCAATATTTCGAGTTTACAGTTAATATCCGATAGACAGATGGCCTGTTCCAAACGAGTAATTCTGGCTCCCTGCTAGTCGATGGGGCCGTAACGGGGAAACGGTTACCTTCCCAAGTTTTTCGACCCGAGATAATGCGAACCCAGCTTGGCGGGTTTTCTCGGGAATCCTGAGCTTTCATTATCAGCGGTCTATTTTGGAGGATTTATTTGAAGCCCCCTGTCGCAAATTCGCCACAGAGCCATTGCTCACCCATGAGTGCAGAACAGTCCGCTGTGGTTAATGGACCCAGTAACGGCGATAACCCGCACGCACCCCTGATACCGGAGGTGCTTAGCGCAAGGGCTGCAGCGACTCCGAGTGCCGTGGCTTTGGTCTCCGGAAGCCAGATCTTGACCTATCGCGAACTGGAGCTTCAGGCCAACCAGCTCGCTCACCATCTGCTTGCCATGGGCGTTGGGCCTGACGTGCTGGTTGGGGTTTGCCTGGAGCGCAGTCCCGCCTTGGTGGTTGCGGCGCTTGCCATCATGAAGGCAGGTGGGGGGTACGTACCGTTGGACCCGGATTATCCCGCCGAGCGTTTGAAGTTCATGTTGGAGGATGCCGATTCGCCGATACTAATCACCGGGCAGGGGATCGGGGACCGAATTGGGGGCGGAGGCTGGAGGACTGTGGACATTGATCAGGATGCAGCCTGGATCGCCAGCAATCCTGCAACGCCGCCAAGCGCGACTATCTCCGGACGAAATCTGGCTTACGTCATATACACTTCCGGTTCTACCGGCCGTCCCAAGGGTGTTCAAATTACCCATGACAGCTTGCTCAACTTAATCTCCTGGCATCAGCGCGCGTTTGGCATTTCCCCAGTTGACCGTGTCAGTCAAGTGGCGAGCATCGGATTCGACGCGGCGGTCTGGGAGGTCTGGCCGAGCCTGACGGCTGGGGCCAGCCTGCACTTCCCGGGAGAAGCGATCCGGATCGCTCCCAAGCCTCTGCGGGATTGGCTTGTGGCGGAACGGATTACCGTCAGTTTCGTCCCCACGCCGCTGGCAGAAGCCTTGATCGCTCTAGACTGGCCGAGTGAGACCGCTCTGCGTTTTCTTTTGACCGGCGGAGACACTTTGCATGACTACCCTCCGTCTAATCTCCCCTTCGTGCTGGTCAACAACTATGGACCGACCGAATGCACGGTAGTGGCAACTTCAGGCGCCGTCCCGCCGACGGAGAACCCCGATGGGCCACCGTCGATTGGCTATCCCATCGACAATTTCCAGATTTACATTCTGGATGAGCAGCTGCAGGAGGTTCCCGTTAATAGTGTGGGAGAGCTACACATCGGAGGCCGCGGACTGGCCCGTGGCTACCTCAATCATCCTGATCTGGACGCGCAGAAGTTTATCGCCAACCCTTTCAGCCACACCCCCGGTGACCGGCTGTACAAAACAGGAGATCTGGCGCGTTATCTGCCCGATGGGCAGATTGCTTTTGTGGGGCGCATTGATGACCAGATTAAAGTGCGCGGTTACCGCATCGAGCCGGAGGAGATCGCTACGCTCCTCAACCGTTATGAAGGAATTGCGGCGAGCCTGGTGGTGGCTCGCAAAGACAGCTCTGGGGACCCGCGCCTGATTGCTTATTTGGTCCCAACCGCCGAGGCGAAACTTACGCACACCTCGCTGCAGGAATACCTGAGGAAATACTTGCCCGACTACATGGTGCCCGCCGCGTTTGTACGAGTGGCAGCGTTGCCGACCGTAGCCAGTGGCAAGATCGATCGCTCGGCGCTCCCCATACCACGCGCAGAAAACACGATTGGAGATGAAGTGCGGAACGCTCCGTCGACTCCGGTGGAAGAGAAGGTGGTGCGAATTCTTTCAGAGTTGCTGCGCATCGAAAAGATCGGTGTAAACGATAATTTCTTTTTACTCGGGGGACACTCTCTGCTCGGGACTCAGTTGATCGCGCGAGCCCGCGACTGCTTTGGCGTTGAGCTTGCTCTGCGCACCGTATTCGATGCGCCCACCGCGGCAGAACTGTCCGCGAACATAGAGCAACTGCTTCGCCGAGACCGCCCGGACGCGGCAGATTAGTCCTATGGCTTGGCCCTCCGTCACCAGCGTCACGCGCATGGAAACTATGTCGGTAAAGTCGGAACCCGCTCTGAGCCTTTACCATTTGCTCGATCCCGAAGTCCTGGCCGACCCATATCCCTTGTATCATCGGCTGCGGACTGAGGATCCGGTGCACTGGGACCCTTTTCTGCACGCCTGGGTGGTCACTCGTTACGCCGACGTAACTCGTGTTCTTCTCGAGTTCTCCGCCAGTCGAACCCCCACGCCGGCGCAATTAACGGAGATGGGTCTGTCCCAGCTCAATCCGATTGCCGCCGTCATGGTGAAGCAGATGCTCTTCATGGACCCGCCCGCACACACCCGCTTGCGCGGGTTGTGTTCCCAGGCATTTACCCCGAAGCGGGTCGAGAGGCTTCGTGCCCACATCCAGGAGATCGCCAACCGCCTCATCGATGCCGTGCTGCCGGCCGGCAACATGGACCTGGTGGCCGATTTTGCCGCGCCGTTGCCGGCTATCGTGACTGCAGAAATGCTGGGAGTGCCGACCTCGGATCACACTCAGCTTAAAGCTTGGTCGGCCGATTTCGCGGAGATGCTGGGCAATTTCCAGCACAATCCCGAGCGCTTCCATCGGGTTCTGGGGAGCCTGGAAGGGATGGTCTCCTATTTCCACGACGCGATTCGGGCCCAGCGAGTGCAGCCGGGCGAAGGGCTGGTACACGATCTGCTCTGCGCCGAAGTCAATGGTGATCGCCTGAGCGATGAAGAGATTGTTGCCAACCTCATTGTCACCATGGTGGGTGGGCAAGAGACGACCACGAATTTGATCGGCAACGGTGTGCTGACTTTGCTGCGCCATCCTGACGTCATGCAGCAAATGCGGTCAGATCCGTCGTTGGTCCCTTCCGCGGTTGAGGAATTATTGCGCTATGAAAGTCCCAGCCAGCACACGGCACGTCTCGCGCCGGAAGATGTCGAAATCGGCGGCAAGAAAATCCGCCGACGGGACGCTGTAATTGCGGTCATGGGGGCGGCCAATCGCGACCCGGCGCGTTTTCCCGATCCCGACCGCCTGGATATTACGCGCAAGGACAATCGCCATGTGGCGTTTGGTTTTGGCGGCCACGTCTGCTTTGGGGCTCCGCTCGCACGAATCGAGGCCCAGATCGCCTTTTCCACCATCCTGCAACGTTTGCCGGGTTTGAAGTTGCAGCCTGGCCCGATCACTTGGCGAAAAAACCTGGGTTTGAGAGGGCTCGACGCATTGTGGGTGACTTGGTCGAATCCCACCAATTAACCGCAAATGGGAAACGCCGTACAACTCAAAGAAACCGACGAAGCTTCGGTTCCGGCCTTAACCGCCGTGCATGAAATCGCGCCGACGGCGGCTCATGATGCCGCACCGCTGTCGTTTGCGCAGCAGCAAATTTGGCTGCACGCGCAACTCGTGCCCCAGATACCGATTTATAACGAGCCGGTCACGATCCATCGACGGGGGAGCTTGGACGTTACGGTTCTGGAGCGCGCGCTGACTGAAATCATGCGGCGCCATCAGGCGTGGCGCACCACCTTCAGCATTGCGAACGGCGAGCCGGTTCAAGTGATATCGCCGGCAGCTCCGGTTCGCGTGCGGGTCGTCGATTTGAGCCATCTCTCCGCTTCGCAAAAGGAAGTGGAAGCCAAGAAGTTGGGGATTGAAGACGCGCTGCGGCCGTTTGATTTGTCGCAGGGGCCGCTGTTCCGAACCTTGCTGCTGCGCTTCAGCGAAACCGAACACCGTCTCTTCCTCACACTCCATCACATTATTTTTGACGGCTACGCGATTTACCGTGTGCTGCTTCCGGAGCTGGCGGCCCTCTACGAAGCCTTTTCCCACGGCGTGGCCTCCCCCCTGCCTGAACTCTCCAGCCAGTATGCTGACTTTGCTCGGTGGGAACGGGAAAGCCTCTGGCGGGAGAGACACCTTTCCTCCCAACTGGCATATTGGCGGACGCAGTTGACGAACCTCTCTGTCCTGCAATTGCCCTCCGATCGGCCTCGCCCCGCGATCCAAAGTTTTCGCGGCGCAACTCAGGCTGTGAGTTTCTCGAAACCTCTGAGCGATGGCCTGAAAGTGTTAAGCCGAGGAGAGGGCGCTACGTTGTTCATGGGGCTCATCGCCCTTTTTGCCGTGCTATTGCACCGCTACTCTTCCTCTGACGATGTGGCCATTGGCACGGTCAGTTCCGGGCGCAAGCGATCCGAGCTCGAAGGCCTGCTCGGATATTTTCTCAATCCCGTGGTGCTCCGCAACGACTTGTCGCGGGATCCCACCTTTCGCGAACTGTTACGCCGGACGCGAGAAGTCACCTTGGATGCCTTGTCCAATGATGATGCGCCGTTTACTCAGGTGGTCAACGAAGTGCACCCCGACCGCAGCTTGAGCTTCAGTCCGCTTTTTCAAGTCTTGCTCACACTGGAACCGCCATTGCCTGAGGCTGAAAACGGATGGAGTGCGGCCCTCACGCAGTCGGAAGTGGACACCGGAATCTCGAAATTCGACTTGTGCCTGGAGCTCGACGAACGGCCCTCCGGGCTAGTCGGCCGATTTAAGTACAGCACTGATTTATTCGAAGCGGCTACTGTTGCCCGCATGGCAGGTCACCTCACCACCCTGCTGGAGGGCGTCGTCAGCAATCCCGATCAGCGGATTTCCAGGCTCCCGATACTCACTGAAGGCGAGAGCCAGCAGCTTTGCGTCGAGTGGAACAATACCGGCGCTGCCTATCCAGCAGACCGCTGCATCCATGAACTCATCAGCAGTCAGGTGGAGCGTAGTCCGCAAGCAGTGGCGATCAGCGATTGCGGCGGCAGTCTGACCTATCTTGAGCTCCACCAAGCCAGCAACCGTTTGGCGGCGTATCTCCAGAAGCGGGGCATCGGTCCGGAGAAGCCGGTTGGGCTTTATCTGGAGCCTTCGCGCGACATGATCGTGGGCATGCTGGCGGTGCTGAAAGCCGGGGGCGCCTGCGTTCCCTTGGATCCAAGCTACCCGGCTGAGCGCGTCTCTCACGCTTTAACCGACACGCAGGTGACGCTCTTGCTTACCCAGGCCCGGTTGCAGTCCCGCTTGCCGCATCACAATGCTGAAGTCCTGTGCATCGACTCCAGCCTGAATCGCTTTGAGAACGAAGAGTTCATCGGCAGCGAATGCCAGCCCGCCAACTTGGCCTTTGTGTTTCACACCTCCGGCTCCACTGGGAAACCTAAGGGAGTCGAGATTACACAGGGCAACCTGGTTCATTCCACCTGTGCACGCTCCCTTTACTACGGACCCGCTGTAGAGCGCTTCCTGCTGCTCTCATCCTTCGCGTTCGACAGCTCACTTGCCGGTATCTTTGGGACGCTATGCCAGGGCGGCACTTTGGTGTTGACGCCAGGACCTGTGCAATCGAATTTGACGCAGCTAGCCGGCCTGGTCGAGCAACATCAAATCTCTCATTTGTTGTGCGTTCCATCTCTATACGGTTTGCTTCTGGACCAGGCTAAGCCCGGGCAGCTGGCTTCTTTGCGAGTGGTCATCGTCGCCGGAGAATCCTGTCACCTCGAACTTATTGCGCGCCATCACGAGATCCTGCCCGGGGCCAGCTTGTTTAACGAATACGGACCGACGGAAGCAACCGTATGGAGCACGGTATACAAGTGCAGTCCGGCCGCGTTCCAAAGACCCGTCCCGATTGGCCGCCCGATTCCGAATGCTCGGGTGTACGTGCTGGATAGGCACTGCAATCCATTGCCGGTGGGAGTGCCAGGTGAACTTCACGTTGGTGGCCCGGGTGTGGCCCGCGGCTACCTCAATCATCCGGCGGAGACCAGCCAAAGGTTCATTCCCGACGTGTTCCGTCAAGAAGCTGGCGGCCGGTTGTATAAGACCGGGGACCTGGTTCGCTATTTGCCGGACGGCAACCTGGAACTGCTGGGTCGCCTCGATCATCAGGTCAAGATTCGCGGATTTCGTATTGAGCTCGAGGAAATCGAAGCAGTCATCTCCGACTGCAAAGGCGTTCGGCAAGCAGCAGTAGCGCTTCGCGAAGCCGAGAGAGGCGAGCCCCAGCTGATCGCTTATGTAGTGCCACATAATGCTCTCCAGTTTGATGAGGAGGACCTGCACCGCTTTGTGGGCAGCAAGTTGCCGCCTGCGATGATCCCCTCGTCCTTCGTCGTGCTGGGAAACCTGCCCTTGATGCCCAACGGTAAGGTTGATCGGCAAGCCCTGCCAGCACCTCGGCGGAATGTTCCAGGGAAGCAGTTTGTGGGGCCGAATAACGCGTGCGAATCCCAATTGCTGGAAATTTGGCAAGCAGTCCTGGGCAAGCGGGGGTTTGGCGTAGCCGACAACTTCTTCGATCTCGGCGGGCATTCCCTCCTGGCAGCCAAGGTCTTGCTTCGTATCGAACAGCGATTTGAAAGAAAACTTTCGCTTGCCAATGTCTTCCAGGCACCGACCATCCAGCAGCTGGCGGCGATGCTCGGTAGCCAAAGCGATTCGGTGGACGATCCCGCACTCGTTCCTGTCCAACCACATGGCTCCAAGCCTCCATTGTTCTGGGTGCGGGGCGGATCTTTTCTTCTTCCTCTCACCAGGCGTTTAGGCCTCGACCAACCGGTGTTGGGGCTTCACCTGCCAGCTTCGGACGCGACCCAACTGCCGGTTCCATACAAGTTCGAGGACATTGCGGGAGCGCTGGTGGGGCGCTTGCGTCAAATACAACCGCAGGGGCCGTATTACCTTGCAGGGTTGTGCGTCAACGGCGTGGTCGCTTACGAGATGGCGAGGCAACTCGCCGCGCAGGGCCAAAAGATAGCGCTGCTGGCTCTGTTCGATGCCCAGAATCCGACTTATTACGAAGACTTCTCCGAAGAGAGCCGGGGACGCTTCTTATTGAGGAAAGCTGAATATTACCTGGCAAACTTCCGGCGGCAGAAGCTCCTTCACTATATGCGCGAGCGCTTGATCGGAATTCGCCGTCATCTGCGAGTGCGTTACTGGCGAATCCACCGCGCGCTTGGGCTACGTGTGAACCAGCGCCATTTGGAGAATCTGGACACCATTGTGCATCCAGCTTCCTTTCTTTACCGGCCCCAGCCTTACCCTGGGGGAGTTATGTTCTTTCAGTCCACGGATTGGCCCGCCGGCCGCTATTGGGACTTTTACGCCAGTTGGGACGGACTCTTGGGCAATGGCATGACAGTTTTTAAGATCCCCGGCGGTCACGAATCCATGTTCTACGAAGCCAACGTGGACCTGCTGGCCGGCCACATGGAGCGTTGCCTGCGAGACGCAATGCAAAGCCGGACGGAACGATTTGAATAGTTCGCCTGAATCGATGCGCACGCAACAGTACCAACTGGACGTGGAGCCTGCTCCGCTGAAAAACGGACCAGGCTCGAAGCCGGTTCGACCCAGGTTCCGTGAAGCCACATTCGAAGACTATCCGCAGATCGCAGCCCTGGAGTCTCGTTACGGATTGCTTCCGAAAAACTACGAAGAATGGAAGCACCTATGGACGCAAAATCCACTTTGGTGTCGATTCAAGCAGTGGCCGATCGGTTGGGTGTGTGAAAACGAGCATGACGAAATTGTCGGCAGCATCGGCAATATTCCCCTGCAGTACGAATTTGACCATCGACCTGTGGTGGTGGCGACCAGCCGCGGCCTGGTCGTTGACGAAGGCTATCGTCCCTACTGTTTCCCGCTGCTAGCTTCTTTCTTCGGTCAAAGCAACGTCGATCTCTTTCTTAATACCACGGTGAATGACAAGGCGGACAAGCTGCAGGAGCTGTTCCATGCTTCGCGGGTACCGGCTGGAACCTGGAACCGCTCAGCCTTTTGGATCACCAACTATCGAGGTTTTACAGCCAGTCTCTTGGCCTCCAAAGGTGTGCGCGGCAGCCGGGCTTTGAGTTATCCAGGATCGGCGGGCTTGTTTATTCGGGACACATTTAGTGGCAAAAGTTTGCGAATCCAGCATGACGGCCTTGAAACCCAGTTCTGCGCGGAATTCGATGACCGCTTCGACAGGTTATGGGAGCGAATCCGAAATAGCGCTTCCCGCCGTTTGCTCGCCGTGCGCACCTGCGAGGTTCTTCAGTGGCACTTCCAGCAAGCCCTGACTGCCAACCGAGCATGGGTGGTGACCGTAAATGGTGGACCAGGCCTCTCTGGTTATGGCATTTTTTGCCGAGAGGATAATCCCGCAACCGGACTTAAGCGTGTGCGGCTGGTGGATTTCCAATGTCTGGACGGCCATACCTACTTGCTGAGACCGATCTTGTTCCGTGGATTGGAAAGATGCCAGAACGAATGCATACACATGCTCGAAGTAATCGGCTTTTCTTCCCATAAGCAACGCATCATCGAAGGCATCGCGCCGAATTACCGTGAACTTAGTTCCTGGCGTTATTTTTACAAAGCCAACAAACCTTACCTGGCAGCGGGCTTGGCCGACGCAAAGGTGTGGGATCCCACCTGTTTCGACGGAGACAGCAGCCTTTGAAGCCCGCAATGCCTCTGACCATCACCATAGCGGTTCTACGTAGGATAAAGACCCGCAATTCGAGAGGACGAACATAGACATGCCCCTACCTGTCTTGCAGTCCCTGGAGATTACGAATCCTAGCGCCACGCGATCATCTTTTCAGCCCGCTGACGAACCCCTATTTGTTGTAGGGATGTTTCGCTCTGGGACGTCGTTGCTCTACGCCCTTCTCAACCAGCACCCGCAAATCGCATTGATGTACGAGGGCGACCTGGTTCATTTGCATTCTCTGTTCTGGATCCGCCGCAAGACCGCTGCCTGGCTAAGGAGGTGGGAGTTTTGGAATGCTGCGCTCACTCGGCACAAGGTTGACACGAGCGAAATTCCCGCGGGAATCACCGACCTCAACACTGCAGTCCGGGCGGTCTATACCCAGTATGCGCGGCAGAAGTGCGCCACAATCTGGGGTTGCAAATCGCCTACCTATCATGACGAGACTATTCGTCTGAGCCGCACCTTCCCGAATGCGCGGTTTGTCATCATCTGGCGCGATTTGCGGCATATTTGCCGGAGTATCCTGGATGCCGCCGAAACCTCGCCGTTTTTCAACCGGACGGGCATGGCTCTTCGCGCCATTATTGGTTATCACGACCTGAAGCTTCAGTGCGATTCGGTGATCCGACGCGGTGGGCAAGTTCACCAGCTCAATTACGAAGATCTGGTGCGCGACCCGGCTGGTACCATGAAAGCAATTTGCGAGTTCCTGAAAATTCCCTTCGATCCCAGAATGACCAACCTTGTCGGAGCGGATCGCGATGCAATCTCCAACTTTGACCATCATTCGCTCGTCAAGGGGGAAAAGATCATTGCAACCAGGAACGGCGCGGCGGGACTTCCGGTGGAACTGACTGGCAAAATTGAGCGATACGTAAAGATGTGGCGAGAGCAGTACGGTGGCACCTGGCCTGCATATCCCAAGTCCTTCGATCCCAGGACGAGAAAACCTTCAGCCTGGGAGAGATCCTCGGACCGGGTTACATACCAGGTCCTTCAGTTCATCCATCACGCCGCCCCGATTGTCTTTTCCTTTGTGCCAATGAGACTCTGGGGTACATATCGCAAGTACATCGTAGCCAAAAGGGTCCGTCGTTTGCTGGAAAAAGCCGGTCCGGAAAAGCAGGAATTGATTAAGAAAGCAGCTCTGGAAAACCGGTAACCTGGTTGGGGGTTGGGCGGTCACCGGTGCTCCAGGTAAACGCCCCTTGACCAATCATGCCAAAGCTGCGCGGCTGGTACGGTGACTTGTCTGGTCATTTCTTTTACCTGCCCTCTCTCGAAAAACGTGAAACATTATCGTGAACCCGAAGCGACTTCGGATTTCGTGACAACGAAATTCTCGCTCCGCACGCCAGCCCTCAGCGTTTTCTCTACGTCTCCGCAGTCCAGCGCGGTGGAACGGGAATCATACCTGGAAAATGTCATCAAAGTGGCGCGTTGGAGCGAAGAAGCTGGTTGTGAGGGCATCCTGGTCTATACCGACAACTCGCTGGTGGACCCCTGGCTGGTGGCACAAATCATCATTCAGAACACCAGTAAGTTGTGCCCTCTTGTCGCCGTGCAACCTGCGTACATGCACCCCTATGCAGTGGCGAAGATGGTGAGTTCGCTCGCTCATTTATACGGACGGCGCGTATGCCTGAACATGGTCGCCGGAGGCTTCAAAAATGATTTGGCCGCACTGAACGATACGACACCTCATGACAAGCGTTACGCTCGGCTGCTGGAATACACCACCATCATTCAAGAGTTGTTGAAAACCTCATCTCCCGTGAGCTATCGCGGAGAGTTCTACATGATCGATAAGCTGAGGATGACGCCTCCTTTGCCTAGCCATCTCGTTCCCGGTGTCTTCGTGTCTGGCTCTTCCGAAGCCGGCTTGGCGGCAGCTCAAGCGCTGGACGCCACCGCTATCAAATACCCGCAGCCGGCTGAATGCGAACCTGATTGCCGCGATAGCGCGATGTCGTTTGGCATTCGCGTCGGGATCGTCGCGCGTAAGAATGAAGAAGAGGCCTGGCAGACTGCGCATGCGCGCTTCCCGGAAGATCGCAAAGGTCAGCTTACCCATCAGCTGGCGATGAAAACCTCGGATTCTTCCTGGCACAAGCAACTTTCGCAAATGGCGATGGACACCAAGGTCAACAGAAATCCGTACTGGCTCTGGCCTTTTGAAAATTACAAGACCTTCTGCCCCTACTTGGTAGGGAGCTATGGCCAGGTTGCGGCCGAGATCGCCAAGTACATCGAACGTGGTCATCTGACGTTTATCCTCGATATTCCCCCGGCCCAGGAAGAGCTCGAACACATTAACATTGTTTTCTCCCAGGCGCGGCAACTGGTTGCAAAATGACGAGACTTCTGCAGAACTGGGTTTCGGCGCAGGCCCAACGGCGCCCCGAGGCTGCCGCCGTTGTCATGGAGGGACAGTCCGTCACTTACGGCCAGCTGGACGAGGCGACGAACCGATTCGCGCGCCTTCTCAAAGCCGCAGGCTGCCGCAAAGGGGACCGGGTATGTTTTGCCATTCCCAAGTCTCCGGCTGCCATCATTGCCATGTTGGGCATTCTGAAAGCAGACTGCATTCATGTACCGATTGATACTTCCAGTCCCGCCCCTCGCGTCTCGACACTTCTGAAATCGAGCGAACCTAAGTACATTCTGGGCGTGCGTTCATCGGCCAACTTGCTGCGCGATCTATTCGTCCAAAATGATTTCCGCGACTGGCTGGGCGTGGGATGGATGGACGACGCCATCGATTCGGAAAACTTCACTCCACGATTCACCTGGCGTGACAGCGACAGCTACTCGGCTGCGCCGCTGCAGTACGAGAACACTGCGCAAGATCCCGCCCACATTCTGTTCACCTCCGGGTCGACTGGCGAACCCAAGGGAGTCGTCATTACCCATGCCAATGTGATTCACTTTGTGGAATGGGCTACCCGCTATTTCGGAATGACGGATTCCGACCGCCTTTCCTGCCATCCACCCTTGCATTTTGATCTGGCGATTTTCGACGTCTTCGGGGCATTCTTCGCTGGCGCCCAGCTCCACTTGGTTTCTCCGGAGTTAAGCTTGCTGCCCAACAAACTGGCCGATTTCATGCGCAGTTCTGAACTGACCCAGTGGTTCTCCGTTCCTTCAGTATTGAGCTACATGGCGAAATTTGATGTCGTGAGATTCAACGATTTTCCGACTCTGCGGCGGCTTCTCTGGTGTGGTGAAGTGTTTCCCACTCCGGCGTTGATCTACTGGATGAAACGTCTACCGCAAGTAGTTTTCACAAACCTTTATGGCCCCACCGAGGCTACCATCGCCAGCAGCTACTACACCGTTCCGAGCTGCCCGGCAGACAGCACGCAGCCGATCCCGATTGGCACGGCCTGCGATGGCGAAGAACTGCTGGTTCTGGATGGTAACTTGGGCCCGGTGCCGCCAGGCGAAGTGGGCGATCTGTATATTCGAGGCGTAGGTTTGAGTCCGGGGTACTGGCGTGATCCAGCAAAAACCGCATCCGCCTTTCTTCCCTACGGCGCCAAAGGCACTATCTACAAGACTGGCGACCTGGCTCGGGTTGGGCCCGATGGCCTTATCTATTTCGTAGGCCGGGCCGACACTCAAATCAAGAGTCGCGGATACCGCATTGAGCTGGGCGAAATCGAAGTCGCCCTGCATGCCTTCAAAGAACTGAAAGAGTGCGCTGTGGTGGCAATTCCTACTGATGGTTTTGAGACCAACATCATTTGCTGTGCCTACGTTCCCCAAGAGAACGTAAGCAGCAGTCCTGCCGAACTTCGCCGCAAACTGAGCACACTCTTGCCGGCCTACATGTTGCCCTCGCGCTGGATGGACTTTCCGCGGCTGCCAAAAAATGCGAACGGGAAGATCGACCGGCGGAAGATCCAGGATTTTTTTGCCCTTGAGATTGCGAACCCGCCAAAAGAGTCTGGGCGCGATTTCTCCTCGTCTGGTGTGAGCTGTGCTGTCTCGGAACCATCGCAGCTAGCTGGCAACCCAACTGAGACCAAACCGCCAGCAGCGGATGTTGGCACCCGCCTGTGAGATGAATGTCGTATTGGCCGGCGAGGAATCGGCTGGTTTGCAAATGCTGCGCACCTTGGCGGGCAGCAACCATCGCCTGGTCGCCGTGCTGGCTGCGCCGCCGGAGCCCGGATCTGCCCGCGCCAGCGTTTGGGGAGCAGCCCGGAATCTAGGGGTTGAAACCTGGCCTGCAGAGCTGGTGAAAGATCCCAGCCTGGCAGATCGCTTGCGTTCCGAGCGGGTAGAAATTCTGCTGAATGTCCACTCGCTCTACATCATTCACCCGGAGGTGCTGCCGGCGTGCAAGCTCGGTGCCTTCAATCTGCACCCCGGGCCGCTACCGCGTTACGCCGGTCTGAATGCCGTCAGCTGGGCCATTTTTCGGGGGGAGCGGATGCATGGTGTCACGGTACATCGCATGGCGCCCGGAGTTGATACCGGCCCGATCGTCTACCAGTCCCTGTTCCCGATCGACGCTGACGACACGGCGCTGTCCTTGAGCTTCAAGTGCGTTCGGGAAGGTGTAGCGCTCATGGTACGCTTACTGGGGGTGGCCGCTGCCGACCCGGCCAATATTCCTCTGGTTGAGCAAGACCTTGCCAAGCGAGAATACTTTAGCGGGGCCGTGCCCGAGGAGGGCCGGTTCTCCTGGTCGTGGCCGGCGCGCAGGGTGGTCGACTTCGTCCGAGCCTGCGATTACTCCCCTTTTCATTCGCCTTGGGGACATCCGCGGACGCGCCTAAATGCGCAAGAGTTTGCACTCGCAAAAGCTCGCCCAACCGGGCTTGCCTGTGAGGCCCTGCCGGGGACGGTAGGCAAATCCATGGATTGCGGGGTTCATGTGGCCTGTCAGGATGAATGGGTTTTGGTCAACAAATTGCTCGTAGCAGGTGCGTCCTTATCCCCCCAGGAACTCTTGCGCCCCGGAGATCAACTTTCTGATGTTTAGGGACATCCAAAACGCGGAGCAGGATGTTATACAGGCCCGATTGAAATCGCTATTTGCCGAAGTACTTCATGCGGAGATACCCTCAATCAAAACCGATTTGTTCGACACCGGAATTCTTGACTCCCAGAAATTCGTGGACTTGCTGCTTCACATCGAACAGAACTTCCACACCTCAATTAACGTCGAAGACTTCGAGATCGAAAACTTCCGTTGCATCGAGAAAATTGCCGCTCTCATCCTCCAGCGCAAGGACGAGAGCAGACTTCCCCAGCTCTCTAAAACCGTTTGAACGCGGGCATCCTCATTTCATGGACACGATTGCCGGGGCTGTTCGCCCGTGCCGCTATTTAGCCGCCAAGAATAAGTTGATCAACAAAAAGGAGACGAATATTAATGTCTGTGCCTAGCACGCCGGCAAAAGAAAAGCCTGCAGTCGCACCTTCAAGGGGACTGCGCAAATTCGGGAAAAACCTGTTGTGGTTTCTGGCGGTTTGCTTGGTTCTCGAGATCGGATTGCGCCTCTTTGGCTACGGCTCGTACGTGATCTATCGCCCGGACCAGCGACTGCTCTGGGTGCCAATCCCGGGTGCGCACAAACTTACCGAGATGAACCATCAGCCCGAGACGATCAGCCCGCAGGGATTCCGCTATCGGGAGGTTTTGACGTTAGAACACCCTGGTATCTATCGCATTTTCACATTCGGGGACTCGACCACCATGGGCTGGGGCGTGGATGACGATTCGAACTACAGCGCCCAGCTCGAGAAGCTGCTCAATACCCAAGGTTGTTCGAGAGTGAAATTCCAGGTGATTTCAGCCGGTGTGAATGCCTATCCGAACGCACTGGTTCAAGAACGCATGAAGCAGGTCTTGGAAGATGGCTATCAGCCGGACGCAGTCGTCGTCGCCTACAGTGCCAACACAGGGTTTGAGGGCATACCCGATCTCCAGGGAGAGGAGCGGGAAAAATTTCTTAAGAAAGTCGAACTCAAGTCGGTCGCCCGGCGCATTGCACTTTACAACTTCCTCATCGAGGACCTGCTGCGGGGTGTCGCGTATTACCGTTTTCGCGAAGTGCTCATGCTGGGTACGTGGGACACGGCCCGATCAAGCCCTGACCTGCCCGTTTCTCACTTTCTGGCCAAACTCGAACAAGCTAAGGAAGCCGCCGACGCGCGGCACGTACAAATGATTCTGCTGCTCCTCGGCTCGAAAGGCGAGGCTTATCCGGCGCACCCTTATCAGCAGGCAATGCTGGATTTCGCGCATGCCAATAATGTGCCGCTGGTGAACATTGTTGATCTGATGAAGTCGCAAAATCAGGATGCTGTGTTCATGGATCACGTCCATCCCACAGTGAAAGGGCATGCCATGATTGCCTCGCAGCTTGCCTCCACTGTGCGCGCACTCGATTCCTATGCTGCGGCGTGCCGGGCAGAGCCTAACAGCGGTTCCGCTGTGACCTCGCTCACAACGAAACCTTCCACCAGCCAGCCGTAGCCCGGTTCTCAATCACCGGGGGAGAAAGGGAAATATGCTGAAACGCCTTTGGCAAGCCTGGAAACGGATTAGCCATAAGATCGGCAACTTCCAGTCAAGAGTGTTGTTAACGGTTTTCTATTTTATTTTTGTTTGGCCGTTCGGTCTGGCTGCGCGTTTTTTTTCGGATCCGCTGCGGATTAAGAAGCGTCCCACCCAATGGCTGGACCATTCTGATGAGGCCTGCGATTTGCAGTGGGCCAGAAGGCAGTGACTGTGGATATCCTGGGAATCTCTTGCTACTACCACGATGCGGCAGCCGTGCTCCTGCGCGACGGGCAAATACTGGCTGCGGCCGAAGAAGAACGCTTCTCTCGCATCAAACACGATTATGGTTTTCCCAAACAGGCAATCAAATACTGCCTGGAGCAGGGTGGCATTCGCGGCTCGGATCTCGACTACGTGGTATTTTTCGAGAAGCCTTTTCGCAAACTCGACCGCATTCTGATGACCGTCTTCCAGACCTACCCGAAATCCTGGAAGGTCTTCCGCGAGTCGATGATGACCTGGACCATGGACAAAATGTGGGTGGCATCCACGATTCAGTCGGAGCTGGGCGATATTGGGAAAGACAAGATTTTGTTTTCCGAGCACCACCTCTCGCACGCCGCCAGTGCGTTCTTGTGCTCGCCCTTCGATGAAGCCGCGATTCTCACCGTCGACGGAGTCGGAGAATGGGTGACCGGTACCTATGGCGTGGGACGCGGGAACGACATCAAGCTGCTCAAGCAGATGGAATTTCCTCATTCCCTGGGCCTGCTCTACAGCGCTTTCACTGCTTTCCTCGGTTTCGAAGTCAATGAAGGGGAATATAAGGTGATGGGCATGGCGCCCTATGGCCAGCCCCGCTATGTCGACAAAGTGTGGAAAGTGGTCCATCAGAACCAGGACGGCTCGTTCTCGCTAGACATGGATTACTTTTGTTTCCACCACTCTACCGATCGCACCTACAGCCGCCGCTTCGAAGAGCTGTTCGGTGAGCCCCGTCCTACCAAGTTGCAGTTCTTCACCGAAGGCACGGGCTTCCCAAAATATTTTGGCGACCCGCCATCGAACTACCACGAATTGTGCAAACTGAACCAACACTTTGCCGATATCGCCTCCAGCATTCAAAAAGTGACGGAAGAATTATTGCTGGGAATGGCCCGCAACGTGTACAAGCACACCGGTCTCAAGAAACTTTGTATGGCGGGCGGGGTGGCGCTGAACAGCGTTGCTAACTCGCGCATTCTACGCGAAACCGAGTTCGAAGAACTGTACGTCCAGCCCGCAGCCGGAGACGGCGGGGGCGCCTTGGGAGCAGCCCTGTGGGCTTATAACACCCTGATGGGTAAGCCCCGTGACTTCACCATGAAGCATGCCTACTGGGGCCGCTCCAACTCCGGAGCCGAGATCAGCGACTTCCTGCGTGAGAACAATATCCCGCATCGTCAGCTGAAGGATGAAGACGAACTCGTGGACAGCGTCGTGGAACGCCTCATCAGTGGCAAGGTCGTGGGATGGTCACAAGGGCGGTTCGAGTGGGGACCACGGGCGCTGGGAAGCCGGAGCATCCTGGCCGATCCGCGGAACCCGGACATGAAGGACATCGTGAACGCCAAGATCAAGTTTCGTGAACCGTATCGTCCTTTTGCCCCCTCGGTTCTGGCCGAATGCGCGGAAAAGTATTTTGAGCTGCCGAACGCCACCCGCCACTACCCCGCGCGCTATATGCTCTATGTGGTGCCGGTGAAACAGGGTCAGCAAAGCACGCTTCCCGCGATTACCCACGTGGATGGTACAGGGCGCTTGCAGACCGTCTTTAGGGATCAAAGCCCGCGCTACTATCACCTGATCGAACGTTTCGGCCAGGCCACCGGGGTACCAGTCGTGTTGAACACTTCCTTCAATTTGAGGGGTGAGCCCATCGTGAATACGCCAGCGAATGCCTTTAATACTTTCTCCAAGAGTGAGATGGATGCTTTGGTATTGGAGAATTTTCTGGTCGAAAAGTCGGATCTCTAAAGGGGTTCCCCAAACCGGGAATACTGACACGGATAACGAATACGTAGGCAATCAGATCGGATCGAGACAAGGTCCCATTTTCTTGGAGGAGCTATGTACGTGATCAACCTCACTCTCAGTTTTGCCGCCGGGCTATGCTCCGCCGGCAGACTCGCCCAACGAAGCCGGATGCTGCGGCTCTTTTTCCCTATGCTAGCCGGCGTGGCAGTTTGCTGTTTAGCGCTCTTGTCCCCCTCGGTGACCTGGGCCCAGCTCAACAACACCATTGCAACGGTGGCGGGCGGAGCCCTACCTAACTCGACAGCAACGTTAGCCGATATCCCTGGCCCCACCTCGGCGGCGGAAGACGCGAGCGGCAATATCTATATCGCCGCGCCGTATAGCTACTACGTGTTCAAGGTGAACCCTGCGACCAATGCGCTCAGCGTTTTCGCGGGCACCGGCATCTACGGTTTCAGCGGTGACGGGAGTGCTGCTACCCTGGCCACCCTGGAAGCGCCGGCTGCAGTCGCTGTCGATCCTGCTTCGGGGAACGTCTACATAGCGGACAATAACCGCATCCGCGTGGTCACCCCGGACGGCAACATCAATACCTTTGCCGGGGCCGGGCAGCGCTGTTCTCCAACTACCGCTCCGTGCGGCGATGGCGGGGCTGCGAATCAAGCCTACCTGAATGCTCCGCAGGCGCTGGTTGTGGATGGCTCCGGCAACCTCTTTATGGCTGATACAGGGGACCACCGGATTCGAGAGGTGTCTGGCGGAATCATTAGCACGGTCGCGGGCTCGGGCAAGATCTGTGATGGCCCGACCCAAGCCTGTGGCGATGGTGGTGCGGCCACGCAGGCGAATTTGGACCTGCCCGCAGGGGTGGCCTTGGACGGATCCGGCAATATCTACATTGGCGACACCAGGGATCAGCGAATCCGTCTCGTGACGAAGAGCAGCGGCAACATCTCAACCTATGCGGGGAGTGGAATTGTCTGTACCAATCCCCAAGGCTCCTGTGGCGATGGTAGCAAAGTTCTCCAGGCTCAGTTTGCCAATCCATCCGGTGTGTCGCTGGACAGCTACGGCAACCTTTATATCGCCGACCAGCTGGATAATAAGATTCGCGCCGTAACCGCAGGCGCCGCCTCCGTCATTACCGTGGCGGGCAATGGCGTCCAGGGCTTTGCCGACGGACCGAGCGCGAACGCCGAATTCGACGAGCCCCTCTCTGTAGTGATCGATTCGTCCGCCACCCTGACTGTCGGCGACACCGGTAATGAACGCGTTCGCCAGATAGCGAATGTCAACGTCGGCACGGTTGCCGGGGGCGGGTCTGTAGGTGATGGGAACCTGGCCACCCTCGCTACCCTCGCGAACCCGATTACGGTAGCTTGGGACCCTTCTGGTACGAACTACTACATCGCCGATGCCGCCAACAATCGCATCCGCAAAGTGGCATCAAATGGCACGATTTCGACAGTCGCCGGTAATGGCCAGATGGGCTGGAGCGGTGATGGTGGCAGTGCACTTTCCGCCACACTGAACTCTCCGAACGGAGTCCTGGTCGATTCGGTGGGCAACATCTTCATCGCCGATACCGGTAATCTCGTGGTTCGCAAGGTAGATACCAAGGGCAATATCACCACCTTCGCTGGCAGCGGAGAGCCTTGTGAAGATCAGACCGGGTTGTGTGGCGACGGCAACGCCGCAACCAAGGCCCGCATAACCTTTCCCACTTCTCTGGCAATGGACGGGGCAGGCAATGTCTACATTGCGGATTACTACGGGAACCGCATTCGCATGGTGGACACCTCTGGCATCATTCACACCGCGGCGGGAACTGGTGCCCGAGGTTTCGGCGGCGACGGGGGCCCAGCTACTTCAGCCCTCCTTAACCGTCCCTACGGAATCGCCGTGGATAGCTCCGGGAACCTCTACATTGCAGATTCTAATAACAACAGGATCCGCTGCGTAGTCGGAGCCGCGGGAGGCTGCGATGGGTCGACCTATGGAGTGGGGACGATTTTCACTTACGCCTTCAATGGCAAAACTGGGTTCCGCGGGAATGGCGGTCTGGCAAAAGCGGCCTCCAGGCAGGATCCGCTTGAGGTGGCGCTCGATCCCACTGGCAACCTGTTCGTGGGCGGGGGTGCGGACTTGGTCGTAAGCCGCATCGACGCCGCAACCGGCACGGTCACCACTGTGGCCGGCAACAACCAGTTGGGATTTGGCGGTGATGGCGGCTCGTCCATAAAGGCCACGCTCGATAACCTTGGCCTTTCGGTGAGCGGCTCGGCAGTCCTCTTGATCGCTGATGAGGGCAACAATCGTATCCGCCAAGTGGATATGGTGCCCGGGGCCTCACTATCCAGCAAAACCCTGGCCTTTCCCACCACCCCTGTTGGACAAACCAGTGCGCCATTGATTGGCAAGTTGAAGAACACTGGCTTGGCCGATTTACCAATTAATAGCGTGAGTCTCGGCGGAGCCGATCCACAGGATTTCACAATCACCGGGAACACCTGCGTCACTGTGGTAGCACCCCATTTGTCTTGCTCCGTAACGGTTACGTTCACGCCCACAAAAAAAGGCGCGCGTAAAGCAACCGTAGAAATAAGTACCGGCCTGGGAGCGCGAAACATTAAGCTGACAGGCACCGGCGAATAGTTAGCCGTTACGATTACAGAACACGAAACAAAGAGAGGTGGACTGCGTAAGCACAGTCCACCTCTCCCATTGTTTTTTGGCGTGTCTTTCGAAGCCCAGGCGTGCAGCGGCCCATTGCCGCCTTCACCGGGGCTGACATAGTGTTTCCACGATGCGCTTCTGGCTCGGAACAACGCGCTGGCTGAATTCGGTCAGACACAACCAGCGCGGCGTGCCCTCCCAGGAGCCGCGAAGCTGGCCATCCGCTTTTACCTCGAACACAATCAGGTTGACAGGGATTTCCTCACACGAGTAGTAGCGCAACTTCAGGAGGGACTTGGTTACCCGCAAACCGGTCTCTTCCAAGATCTCGCGTGATACAGCCGTTTCGGCGCTTTCCCAAGGATGCACCAATCCGCCGGGAAATGAGACGCCCCGGCCATCATTGCGTTCGATCAGCAGGAAATCATCACCGTTTCTGATGACGCCTACGGCGGCGCTCAGCGGGCCGAAAATTGGCAAGCGCGAGTAAACCGCGAGTGCCGTTCGCGACAGTATCCAGAACAAATACTTGTTGAGCGCGCTCAGAGAGTCACCACATTGGATAGTAGAACGGACAGGGCGGACACTAGAAAATAATTCTCAGGAGAACTGTTTTATGCTCGAGACCTACGTCAAACACTTGGACATTTTCTGCTGTCCCCAATGCCGTGCTTCGTTGCGCATCGACCATGACAAACTATTCTGCCAGGGCTGCAGCGCCGTCTATTTGAGTGACAACGGGATTCCGTTGCTTTTCCATCCCCACGATGCGAAGGATCAAACGCGCGACGTAACCGATGTGGTGAAAGCATTCTATGAAAAGAATCCTTTCCCCAATTATGACGAGTTCGATTCTAAAGAGAGCTTGGCAGAAAAAGCAAACCGCGGAGTCTTCGCTCGCCTTTTGGATGAGCAAATCCCCGGCGGTGCTCGCGTACTCGAGTGCGGATGTGGAACCGGACAGTTGACCAACTTTCTGGGCATGCGTTGGAACCGCACCGTTTTTGGGTCAGATCTCTGTCTCAATTCCTTGCGGCTGGCCAAGGGCTTCCGTGACCGCTGTGAGATCAAGAATGCGGGATTTCTGCAGATGAACCTTTTCCGGCCGGCCTTCAAAGAAAATGTCTTTGATGTCGTCGTCTCGAATGGTGTGCTGCACCATACCAGCGACCCTTTGGGCGGCTTCCAGTCGATCTCCCGTCTGGTCAAGCCCGGACGATTCATCATCATCGGCCTGTATAACACCGTTGGCCGCCTGGGGACGGATTTTCTGAGGTTTCTGTTTCGCGTATCGGGCGACAAGTTGCGATTTCTGGATGCGCATGTCCGAAACAAGAGCTACACCGAAGCGCGCAAGCGGGCCTGGTTCATGGACCAGTACAAACACCCGCACGAGAGCAAGCACTCGTACAACGAGGTTTTGAGAGATTGGTTTGACGCCAATGGATTTGAGTTTCTCTTCAGCGTTCCGAAAGCGGACTTAGGGGCGTTTACGCCTGAGGAGAAGCTCTTTGAGCCTCATGACAGAGGAACCAGGGTAACGCGATTCCTGGCGGAAGTGGGCTTGGCGACGAAGCGGGGCGATGCGGGAGGGCTGTTTATCATGATCGGTCGCAAGCTGATGCAACCGCAGGACGCAATGCCGAAGATCGCCCGTGCAGACGGCGAGCGTGCTGAATCTGATTACGTCAGAGCATAAGCGGAACCGCGCGCTTTGGAGCTTTCAATGTCCGCTTAATTATGCCGGCCGCAGCAATCCTGTGATTATGCGTCCACCCGTGCCAGCTACTTTTCCGACGTATTCATACTCGAATTATTGGGTTTGGCGTTTGGGGGGGCGCTTCTGGAGCAGTTTTCCCCTAGCTGACGGGGCCTATAGAGAAGTTCGTCTCTAGCGCTTTTGGCCACTTGCAGGAATTTGCAGCAGCCTCTACCCTGCATTGTGGGGCGGCTGCGGTAGCGTGCTCGTTCGACCTTAGAAATATTCAATTCTAGAAAGACTCTCCCCCGATCCGGGCAACAGCGGTACGAAACCCCAAGCAGTAGTGTCGATTTCGGAGAACGGCGCCATCACAGACTGCGCCCGGAAGCGATGTCTCGGAGGGTGAGACAGAAGTAGGAACGACTCGGAACTATGCGGATACTCGGACTGTCGTCTCTTAAACACGATACAGCTGCGGCGTTGCTCGAAGACGGCGTGGTGAAGGCGGCCATCGAGAACGACAAGCTGGCCCGCACGCGCAGCCGCAATCTTCCCGGGCCCGCCATCCACTCGTGTTTCGAAACTCTGGGTACAGGCTGGGACGAAATTGATATGGTGGCAGTCGCCACTCGCCCGCTGCGGAGCTGGCTCCAGAAATTACTCTTGCGGGCGAAGCTTTCCACTGTGGTGCCGCTGGCCAGCGCTTATTCTGGGGTCAACGAACTCGGGGTTCTGGCTCGAGAGTTGAATGACCTCCGCCTGCTGAGACGATACGCCAAAGGGAGCAACCATAAAGTCATCGGTTTTGACCACCATCTCTGCCATGCCGCAAGCGCGTTTTTTCTCTCGCCATTCGACCGCGCATTGATCGTTACCATGGACGAGGAGGGAGATGGCCACTCCGGCATGTTGGCCATTGGCGAAGGCAACCGAATCCGGGTGCTGCGTACCATTGCCTTTCCTCATTCCCTGGCTTGGGTGTATTCCCAGATTACCGACCTGGTAGGGTTCCGTCCGCATCTCGAGGAGCACAAGACACAATGGCTCAGCCTCGAAGGCCAGCCGCTATTCAAGGATGTTTTCCTGGAAATGCTGCGCAGCTCCAGTCGCCCGGTGCCTAGTTTGGATTACAGCTTTTTCAATCGCGGATTGGCCAGGAAGCTTTCTTTTTCCGAGAAGTTCTTCCGTAGCACTGGAGTATCGCCTGATCCGAAGCAACTCGGAGAAGAACAGGGCAGGACTTTGGCTAGCAGCATCCAGGCAGCCTGCGCCGAACTTGTGACTGGTCTGGTGGAAGACCTTCGCCGTCGCGAGGGAATTCAAGCGGTTTGCTTTGCCGGCGGTCTCTTCCAAAACGTCTTGCTGGTTGCTTCTCTGGAGAAAAACCTGGGAATGGATCAGGTTTTCGTGCCGCTTGCTCCTGGCAACGCTGGAACATCGCTGGGAGCGGCATGTTTGGCCTGGCACCACGTTTTGCAAAAGCCCCGGACGCAGGCAGTTCCCCACGCCTATCTTGGACCCCGGTTCCATCGTCAGCAGATCAAGGACGTGATCGACAATTCCAAGAACCGTTATTCGCTGCCCAATACCGAAGAGCGCAAGCTGGACGCCGCTGTGCAATTGCTGCAAGCAGGCAAGATTGTCGGCTGGTTCCAGGGCGCCGCGGAGTTCGGGCCGCGGGCTCTGGGCAACCGCAGCGTCCTGGCCTCGCCTTGGGCGCCGTTCGTTAAAGAAAACCTGAACGATTTCATCAAGTATCGCGAGTGGTTTCGCCCCTTTGCCATCTCTGTCCCCGAGGAAGATTGTGCGCGCTACTTTGAAGCCTCCCCGCAATGTCGCTTCATGAATTCTGTCGGCACCGTGCGAACCGGCAGCGAATGTTTGCCGGAAAGCTTTCTCCTGCCCAATCATCAGGTACGTCTTCATGTAGTGGAGAAGCGCAGCAACCCGTTGTTCTGGGCTCTGCTGAAGCGCTTTGGTGAACAGGCGCCAGCTCCGATGTTGCTCAACACCTCGTTCAACCTCTTTGGCGAGCCCCTGGTCGTCACCCCGCGGGATGCCATGCGCAGCTACTTCGGTTCCGGGCTTGACGCTCTCATTATTGACAGGTTCATTTTGTCCAAGGCAGGCATGCCTGCGCATGTCAGTACTCTGGCCGCCAATCAGATCGGACTGGGAGCATGACGACCATGGCACCGACCCCGAAAGAATGGCTCCCGAAGCCAGAATCAGAACACTTCAGCAATGCAGACGATTGCACCATGGGGGGAGATAGAGTTTCATGAAAATCCTGATTGCAGGTGGGGCAGGTTATCTCGGTTCAGCGCTGGTGCCAAAACTTCTCGACCGGGGATACGAGGTCGACGTGGTGGATTTGTTCTGGTTTGGCAACCATCTTCCTTCGCACGCGGGAATCATCCACAAGGATATTTTCGACATCAATGTCGATGATCTGGCGCCTTACCAGCAGGTGGTGTTCCTCGCGGGACTATCCAACGATCCCATGGCTGAATATTCACCCAGCCAGAACTTCATTTTCAACGCGGCGGCTCCTGCTTACCTGGCCTACGTTGCCAAGAAAGCGGGCGTGAAACGCTACGTCTACGCCAGCTCCTGCTCCGTCTACGGGTACACCGACAATGAATTGTTCGATGAAACGCGGCCGGTCTCTTCGTCCTATCCCTACGGTATTTCCAAGCTGCAAGGCGAGCAGGCGGTGATGAATTTAATGGACGACAGCTTCTCGGTGATCTCGCTGCGCAAGGGAACGGTTTCTGGCTACAGCCCGCGCATGCGGCTGGATCTGATCGTCAACACCATGTTCAAGAATGGCGTGCGCAACCGGGAAATCACGGTGAACAACCCTTCCATCTGGCGCCCGATCATCAGCATCGAAGATGCCACCAACGCCTACATTCGCGCCATCGAGGCCAGCGAAAAGATTTCCGGCATATTCAATGTGGCTTCAGGGAACTACACGGTCGGCGAAGTGGGCGATCTAGTGAAGATGGCGATCGAAGAACAGCTCGGCATCCACGTGCACCTCACCATCAACCACAAGAAAGATTTCCGCAACT
>Ga0187818_10000013_pt1 | contig 41011 bp, 71 predicted proteins | sample NC_wetland_sal_i_14_FD_130581 | JGI IMG/M metagenome (GOLD analysis project Ga0187818, IMG submission 130581) | Wetland sediment microbial communities from Neuse River Estuary, North Carolina, USA - SO4_3 | ecosystem: Environmental > Aquatic > Freshwater > Wetlands > Sediment | place: USA... | reverse complement strand
GGAATCCGAACAGCCCGGCGGCGTCGGCAAATTCATCACGGCGCCCGTCAGAAGCGCAGTGTTGCCGCCAGACATTCAAAGGCTTGCCCGAGCGACCGACCCCGAGGAAAAAGCTGGGCTGGGGCATGTTGTCGCCAGGATGTTGCAGCTTGAACGCCCAAAAGTCATTAGGCGGCCAAAGGGAGTAGCCGAGGAATTTGAGGCTGTTACGCCGGGCCTCAGAACGAACGTCCCAATCGTTCGGGGAATGCCCGATAAAGTGGGCAAGGAGCTTGACGCTGTAAACCAGAAGATCACGGCGCCGAAGCGCGAGGAAGGAGAATCGCCAGAAGATTACAAAGCCCGCGCGGATCGGCACACGAAACAGATTGCCCGAACGCTCCCAGAAATAATCGAAAGCGACGAATACAGACAAGCGGACAAGTCCGGGAAAAAGAAACTGCTCGAATTCGGCATCAAAGAAGCTAGAAAAGACGCTGAGGCTAAAGTCGAAGCCTTGCCGGAAGAAAGAGACTTGGCGTTAGAACGGTCGGCCGCTTTGACTGAGGCGGAAACAAAGCTCAAGGCTAAATTGGGCAAGGTCGACAAAGAAACCTTGGCCGAGGCGAAAAGGCAATTGAACGGAATTTTCCGAACCTTCAGCACCAAACAGAAAGACATTCAGAAGATGAGCCCCGAGACTCGCGCCGCCCAGGCCAAGCGAAAGGGCGAGATTCTGCAACGCTACTTGAATGAGAACGTGATCAATCGCCAGGTTGATCGGATTGCTTCGAGGTTTGCGCGGTCTGCGATTTGACCTTTTCCGTGGCGGCCTTGACCGCCTCAATAAAGGCCGCTTCGTTTGCCGCCTCGCCGCCTGCTATGATCCCGCCAGACGGATCGAAATAACCAGCCGGCCAGCCGTTGTACCAGACAAAGCAATTGAACGGCATGATCTCGACCTCTGGCTCGCTTTCGCCGCTCATCGGCCCGGTCACATACCGACATTTCTTCGCTTCGCGGTGCCCGTTGATGGCGAAAACCCATCGCTCGTCAACCCTGTGAAGAAAACACCCTTCATGTTTTTCGGCCAAAGGGAACTCCCCGAGGGCCAGGACCATCTCGGCAACGGCGTTGAAAGCTTCGCAGGCTTCCATTTCTTTGCTCATAAAAACAGCATAGCATCCCCCGCAATTCCCCATTCAGGTATTGCCCCCGCCCACGCTTTTGAAGTAAAGTGGCTGCATGAAAAATGCGCGTGATCCGGACCTCGCCTATTACCAGGCAATTAAAGACTTTCTTGAACGGACACCTTTTTCCGAAGACGCGCTCACGGCGCTTGACAATCTGGCACAGTACCATGAGCGCTGTACTGGCGGTGAGATTCAGCACGAAGCAGCGCAGCGGATTGTTGATGAATTCGAGCATGTCTTTCCTGATCATCAAGACTGCGACGGGCCGGTTGTTTATATCCATGAGCCGACGAAAGACATGCCGACATATTCTCGCGCGCTTCCGTTTAAAACAAATGGTGTTCTTTGCGTTATTACGCATTCAATGATTGCCGATGGGATCGCGCCTGAGATTTCAACGATCTGTGATAAACTCGCTGATCTGATTATCCATCACTTTCGCAATACATTCGGCCAGATTCCAAATGTGGACACGCCTATGTTCTGGCGTGAGAAACCAAACTTCTACGCATGGAAGGAACATATCGAGCGGAGCATAAAGGTTGCTCTTTGGTTCCGATGGATCGCGGATATTGATCCCTGGCCTTATCGTTCCGAGCTGTTTCAAGACATCGGAGCATTGACGCCAGCGAATGAAGTCACTTGGGATCTGCTTGATTCCCTTGAAAGACCGGCGTAAACTGCCCGCGTGTTCGTAAATTCCCACCATTTCCCGCGAGGGTTTCAAAAATGCACAACTCAAAGCTTCTGTCTATTATCGGTCTGATCGCCGCCATTGTTGGCGCGCTCAGCGTTCCAAGCGTTCTCAACCTGTTGCCGGCGACGGTCGGGACGGTCCTTATCATTGTCGGTGCTATCGCCGCCGCGCTCGGCAAGGGCCTAGCCGCGCCTTCAAATTAACCCCAAGGAGGTTTGAATTTTATGCAAGATCGCCGTCATTTTATGCGGATCGTCGGTTTAGGCGTAGCCGCATCGGTCGTAGGTTTGCCGGAAGAATCCTGTACTCCAAACCAGACGGTCATATCAACAATCGAATCCGTGATCAGCGGATTTCAACAGACAATTCCATTCGTTAAGCAGCTTGACCCGAATCTTTCGGCTCAAGTTCTCGCCGATATTAACCTCGGCATCAACGCCGCGAATCAGCTTCTAGCCGCCGCCAAGAGTGCGACGGGAAACACGGCTCATTTCCTGGCGCAATTGATCCCGATTGCCGATTCTGTTCTCGCGGCGTTGCCGCCCGGACTGGTTCCGGGGCCGATCTTGGCCGGCATTCTTGCCGGGCTCGGAATTGTCAATGTCGCGCTTAATTGGCTCTCAAACGCAGTCGGCACGGCTTCGACGGCCGTCAGGGCCAGGCTTTCATCAAATACGGCGTCGGCGGATATGGCTGTCATCAGAGCGTTTGCTCAGCGCCCAATTTGGGGGCATCCCGCGTCGGCGAAGTAAAAGGTTCCCGTTTTCAATCAAAAAACAGAAGCCCGGGCGTCACGTCCCGGGCTTTTCTTGGCCTCAGTTAGCTTCTCAGGTTGTTGGTAGGAAATCCGGCGCGGGCCGCTTCAGGGATAATTTGCCGAACCCCCGAGGGAGAGCCCGCGCTTAGGATGGGCGGAACTATAACACGGAAAATAAAAAGGGGATAGTACCCGTTCAGGGAATTTACAGTTTTTGTGGAAGGGTGTATATTGGGCTTGCGATGACGATTCTAACACAAGAGGATGTCAAAAAAATCCTGCTCGTGGAAATCTCGCGCGTTGGGACTCGGGCGGACTTCGCCAAGAAACATCGGATACATGAGAGCCGGATCTCTGAGGCTTTGAACGGATGGCCGGTCAGAGGTCGACTGCTTCAGGTTTTGGGCATCAGGCGTGAGAGGGTCTACGTCCTGGACGCGAAGGAGAAATCAGATGGGTGAAATCAAACTGTCAGAGAGAGTGGTCGCGAGAGTGGACGCGGATGGCGCCTTGTCGTTGATCAGGTGGGTGCCTACCATAACCAGAACATTTACGCTGGAGGCCGCCGAGGTCAAAGCGCTCTTGCTGGCGTTGGTCAACTTTGGCGACGAGAAGAAAATCGGGCCGCTTCCGCTTGTGCCCCCGCCGCAATTCGCCGGGGAGAAAGCGCTATTTGGGTTTGATAAATACGAATACCAGGTCGTAGAGCGCAACGACATGGCCGACTTTATGGCCGAAGTCCAAAGACTGAGAAAGCAGGGCTGGCAGTTTGCGGGGCCGCTTATCGTTACGAGCGTTGGGGTTTCGCCTGAAATGGGCGTATTCGCAGGCGCCAGCGTTTTTTGGTATCACCGTGAGATGGAAAGGGGCGTGCCGAGAATATGAGCGCCGATTCTCCCCTCGTTCCCTGGCGCGGCATGGTTGTCATTTACGGCCCAGCCGCTACTCAGGGCTCAAAAACAACCTTCCTAAAGGAAGGCATCAGCAAGAAAACGGGGCGGCCTTATAAATTCCCCGTGATGCTTGATGACAACAAAAACCTCAAGCCCTGGCGCTCTCAAGCCGTTGCTGAAATGCGCGAGGTCAGGCCGGATGCCCCACTCGATGAGGCCATGTTCGCCAGAATAACGGTGTACGTTAAAAGGCCCGCTGCGCATTTCAGGACAAACGGAGAGCTAAAGCCGACCGCCCCGAAATACCCAAAGGTCGGCAAGGATCAGGACAAGATAGCACGCGCCTGTTTCGACGCCATGAAGATAGGGGGCTGGGTGTCGGATGATTCGCGCTTCGCCGACCTCCATATCAAGCGCCGATACGATAGTGAGGAGCGCGTAGTTATTGAAGCGTGCGAACTTGATGTCGATGTCGCAAATTCCGTCGAGGAGCAAACGGCGCTGTTTCAATTGAGCGGCGAGGGACCAAGGAAACCAAGGCCGAAGATGGAAGAGCCGCCGCCGTGGAGAAAGGAAGGATAAGAACCATGCAAGCAATAGCCATAGCGGTCGGGGCCGCGATCAATTTCAACCCCAGCGTCAAAATCGACTCAGAGCAAAAATCAAAGCTCGCGCTTCAGGCGAAGCTTGACGTCGAGCAAGCAGTAAGGAAGGCGCTCGCTGATTATGAGGGGTGCGTGGAAATTGATGTTGATTCGATATTTGAGGGGTAAGAGATGAAGATTCAAATTAAGAATTGGCGCACGGGCGATTTGATCCGCGAAGATCAAGCGGAATCACTGACAGATTCGCTGGAAGCCCGCGCTAAGGAAGGGGCCAACCTCAGAGGGGCCAACCTCGGAGGGGCCGACCTCAGAGGGGCCGACCTCGGAGGGGCCGACCTCAGAGGGGCCTACCTCGAAGGGGCCGACCTCGGAGGGGCCAACCTCAGAGGGGCCGACCTCGGAGGGACCTACCTCAGAGGGGCCAACCTCAGAGGGGCCAACCTCAGAGGGGCCGACCTCGGAGGGGCCGACTCCATTATAGGCGGCGGCTGGCCCGATGGCTGGCAAGCCTTCGCGTGGCTCAAAGAGGGGGTCTTAATGGTTCAGGTAGGCTGTCGCTCAAAGTCGATGGCTGAAGCCCGCGAGTATTGGGCGGGCAAGAAAACCAGGCGCGAGGTTATGGCGTTTTTGGATTACGCTGAAACGGTGGCGAAAATTCGGGGCTGGGGGATTAAAGATGAGCGCGAAAAAGAAACCAACCAAAAAGCTTGAGGCTCAGAATCTTGGACCTATCCATGATTTTGTTTGCGAGGTCTCGCCGGGAATGAATCTCCTGACGGCCGCCAACGGATCAGGGAAATCCATCTTCCTGAATGCGATCACGCGGGCCGGCGGCGTTGATATTCCTATTGAGCCGCGGGACGGAAGCCAAAAGGGAAAGCTTCTAATTGACGATGTAGTCGTCTTGGAAGTCACGCGCTCGAAGTCGAAGACCGGGCAGTCTACGGAAGTCTCGCTCGCAAGCGTGAGTCCCCTGGCGACAGTGATTGACCCTGGCCTAAAGGACAAGAAGGCGGCTGAGGCTGCGCGGATTCGGGCACTAGTGTCCATCCTAAATCTGAAAACCGACCGAGAGCTAATCTCCGAGCTGGTTCAGGGCGACGAACGGGCGCTTGATTTCTTGGACGATCTGGTCGGGCTTGATGACTTCGGGCAGGTCGACCCGGTCGAGGCCGCCGGTATGATCAGCCGCGACCTCCACAAAAAGAAGCGTGAACTCATATCATCGGCGGAACAGGCCGAAGGGCGCCGTCAACAGGCGACTCCGATTAAACCCGAGAACTTGGTCGACGTCCCGTTCTTGGAAGCTCAGAAAGCCTATGACAGCGCGGTCGGGGACAAGCGGGAGGCTATGGGGTCGGCCGGCCAGCGGAAGGAACGCGAAGAGGAACGGTTGATTATTCAGGAAACGTTAGGCGAGCGGCCGGATATTGACAGCAAGCGGAACACTTGGCTTGCCCTACAGGAACAACTGAAGAGCGCTCGCGATAAGGTTGCACTACTTGAGCGGGACTTACTGGTTGCTCAGGGCGAATGTGATGCTCTTGAGGTAAGTCTAAACTACGCATGCCAAGCGTCTGCGGACGCTGTAGGCCAAGCTGACAAGTGGGATCGTAAAAAGGCTATCCTTGATACCGAAATCACTGGCGCAACGGAGGCCGACGTCCAGAAAGCGGATCTTGCGGTCAAACTCGCTCGCGAAACCCTTGAGGCCGCACGCGAGTCCGAAGAATACCGCAAGAAGTGCGAGCAGGCGGAAGAATCTCGAAAGCTGCGGGACTCCCTTATCGCCCTAGCCGATAAATACGAAGCATTGGCAAAGGCGGTGCCTCGACAACTCGGAGGGTTGCTGTCAAAAGCGGGGATTCCCTCACTTACCGTCGAAGACGGAGTTCTTCAGTTTGTTCACCCCGATGGCGAGCTTGAGCCATTTCACAGACTGAGCGCCGGGGAAAGAACGCGCTGTGCTATGCCGATCTGGATTCAGAAGAATCCGGCGAGATTGGCGGCCTTCCCCGAGGAATTTTGGGTCGCCCTGGAAGAAGAATCGAAGATTGAGGTCGCCAAAGAGCTTGAGAAACATGACGTCATCGGAATCACGGAACTGGCGACCAAAAGGGGCGACGAACTGAAGATCAAGCATTTCGAGGTAGAACATGGCGACAATTAGCAAGAAAATCGCTGATGAAATCATAGCCGGAGACGGCGTGTACCCAGGCGATCCGCAATGCTTTGCGGTTTTCGAGTATACGAACGATTGGGGCAAGACGGCCTACTCGGTCTGCTACGATGATGCTGCGGCCCAAGCGCTGGTGACATCGCCATACGTTCACAGTCCTAAAATACTTTGGTGCATTGTGCCAATGGCGATAATTGAATTCGAGGTTTCGAATGCCAAGATTAACTAAAGCCGACCTTGAGGCATTTTGCTACCGGATCAAGGACGCTTTCGGGGATAACGTCTCCGGGCGCGGTCACTACGACAAGCAGGATCTTATGGACGATTTGACCGATTTTCTCCGAGAACACGGAATCGAGGTTGAAGAATGAGCGAGCTAAATCCAGACTATCCCGTGGTTGCTAATACGCGGCCTTGGAACGATTTGATCCTGCGGCGCGTGCGCACGTTCAAGACTATTGCCTTCCCCTGGAGATACCGGGGCACGGTTTACCTATACGACACAAAAGGCAATGGCGATCCAGACGGGACGGAATGGGCCGCCGACCGCGCCGTTAAGGTTGAGGCAGGGGCGGGGCATCCAGGCCATATCGTAGGAACCGTCGAGGTATACGAGTGCCGCAAGTATCCCATGACGGAAACCGGCGCGGACTTTGAAATCATATTGCGTAATCCTAAACGTTTAGCTCCGATACCGTTCAAGTGGACAAGCCGGGGCCGAATCGCAAGAATTCGTTGACTTTCCCTCAGCCCAAAGGCCGGGGAAACGGAAGGCGGGACCGAAAGATGTACCCGTCAACTTTGTTTGCTTCTAGTAAAGTAGTTTCATTTATGGACTTCCGGGGGCGATCGGACCTGGAAAACACACGGAAGAATCAATGCCGGTCGCCCCTGTTTTTTTGAAGGAATCAAATGCCTCCATTAACTCCTGAACAGAAAGAAGCCCGAAAGCGGTACATCGGGGGATCCGACATCGCCGCTATCGTTGGGGCCGACCCGTACAAAAACGCCTCCGATGTCTGGCTCGACAAGACCGGGCGGCTCGAAGAGGGTAAGACTTCTGAGCCCGCGGAAACGGGGCACGATCTTGAGGACGCGATTATGCGGATGTGCTCGCGCAAAATTGGAAAGCCGATTATGACGGGCATACCCACGTTATTTGACAGCAACGGTATCTTCTGCGTGAATCTTGATGGAGCAGTTTTGGCGGGACAGCCCATCTTAAAAGACGGGTGTGGAATCGTTCTCCTTAACCTGACAATGGTCCCGCAAATTGAGGCTGTCGTTGAAGCGAAGTCAACTATCCAAAAAGAGCGGTGGGGCGACTCTATTGACGACGTTCCTCTAAACGTCATCTGTCAGGCTAATTGGGAGATGATGCACGCTGGCTGTGAAATCGCCTGGATTCCGGTCTACTTTCCCGCTTACAAGAAAATGTTCCAGTCTGAGGTTTACCGGGCGGCCCGCGCCGACGATCTGATATTGGAAATGCGGCAAACCGGCGAAAGATTCTGGGAATACGTTATCAAGGATCTTCCGCCGCCGGCGGATTTCTCCGAAGTCGCGCACGTTGAAACGCTTCAGCGACGCCGAAGGATTCAGGGAGAGATAGTTTCTCTGAAACCGGAAATTTCCGAGGCGTGGGCGAATATGGCCAAAACTAAAGAGCGGATTTCGCATCTTGAGTCCGACGTTGAGCATTACCGGCGGATCATTCTAAGCGCGCTCGGGGACGCTGAGGCTGGGAGGCTTGAAGATGGGGCGCTGTTGACCTATTTCGAGCAGAACGGGGCGCGGCATGCGGATCTGGACGCGCTTCAAGTCGAGCTAATGGAACTCGCGCGCGCCGTTTACGTTTTGCCGGCTGATGCGAAGCTAACAGAGCCGCTTACCGCGAGGCTTGAGGGGCTGTTCGATAAAGTGGTCCGTCAGGGCAAACATCGAACACTTAGATATAAAAAGCCGCGTGTGAAGGCTCCCCGATGATGGAAAAGTACGCTCGCTGCATGGAATGCGCCCAAATGCGGATTTGCCGAAGATTTCTCGGTTCATGGATTTGTCGACCGTGCGGGCGCGCGTTTATGAATTGGCTCTTTGAGGATGACGCGCCGGACGTTGGGGCGCTGATGGCGAAGATTGACAAACTTGGAAAGGACTAATAAAACAATGGGTTTTCCAATGAACACGGCGCCTGAGCCAAAAGTCCCGAGAGGGGCATGTGTCGAGTGCCAGGACGCGGCGACTATTGATCAGGTTCTAACGAGTGTTTGCGTCGATGGCGTGAGCAAGTGTGTTTGCGAGCGATGCCTGACGCTTTCGAAGTATCAGAAATATTTGGGTCACTGAAAGGACTAATAATGGCTGAAGATCAAAGCAGGGCGCTAGCCCGATCGGGCGGCGGTGGAACAATTGAGCGTCGGGGTTTTGGCTCCGAAGAGATCGAGACAACGGGCGAAACCGCAGGGGCGGTTTTAGCCGCACAGGCGCGCGCGATGGTGGAGGCGCGCTTCGTGATGGCCATCCGGCGCCCGCGGGATTGGAGCGACGTTCGCCGGAGACTGTTAGACGCGTGCGAGCGTCCGGGGTTTGCCGAAGGGTACGCAGTCCCGGGTCAGACTCAGCGGCAAGGCGCGGCGTGGTATAAGAAGCCGGTCGGCGATGGCGTCGAGGGGTTCTCTATTCGCTTCGCGGAGGAAGCCATGCGCTGCATGACCAATATGGACGAGCAGGTGATCACGGTTTACGACGACGACGACAAGCGCCTACTCAATATCATTGTCGTTGACCTGGAATCCAATACTGCCCATAGCGCCACGGTCGTAGTGAGCAAGACGGTGGAGCGCAAGCATAAGGATCGGGGCGCGTGTAAGAACTGCGACATCGCTATAAGTTCGAGGCTGAACAGCTACGGAGAGACGGTTCATACAATACCGGCAACCGACGACGATGTTTTGAATAAACAAAACGCACTGGCGTCTAAGGCTCTTCGGCAGTGCATCCTCCGACATATTCCGGGGGACATACAGTCTGAGTGTCGGGCGCGAATACTGGAGATCCGCTTCGGTGACATAGCTAAAGATCCCAAGAAATTCGAGCGGGAGATTTCAGACGGCTTTGCGAAACTAAACGTCTTACCCTCAGGACTCAAGCGCTACCTCGGCCATGACCTCGGGGAATCCACGCCGGCCGAACTGTCCGATCTCCGCGATTTGTACAAGGCGATCAATAAGGGCGAGACGACATGGCAGGCGGCGCTCGCCCAGGCCTTAGCCGACCAGGGCGAGCCAGAGGAGTCCCAAAACCCCGAGCCCGAGCGCAAAAACGGCAAGGCCGAGGATCTGGCGGCCAAGCTTCGCGCTAAAAGGGGCGCTCCCGAACCAGAGCCGCCCCAGGATGAGCCGGAAGAGGTCCCCGAGCCCGAAACTCCCTTGGAAGAGGAAGGCGAGCCTACGGACCTGCGAGGGCGCATGGCGGACGCCTTTGTCGCCTGTGGGGAGGCTAAAGGGACGGCCCGGGCGAAAGAGGTTCTTGAGTTGACGGCCGGAACGGTCAAATTAAACAAAGTCCCCGATGATAAAGTCGAGCTGGCGATTGCGGCACTGGTAAAAGCGTCGAGGGAATAGAAATGGCGAGAGGTCATTTCATGAAAAAAGCAAAGCGAATTAAGCCGCCCGCACTGTCACCGGTGTAGCGGAAGGCGCGGCGGCATCTCAGCGCACTCTGGAAGCGCCGCAATGGCGGATTGTCGGGCGATCTTGCGCCTGTGCGTCCGTGTCCGAGGCGCTACCATCACGAAAGGAGCGACGGCGGCGATGATCATAGTAGTGATTAAAGAACGATCCGCTGGCAATGCTGAGACGGGCTCAGCATGGCTAGAAACGGCACTGTTTGATGACAGTGCGCCGTTATCCACCGTGCTTGAGTGGGCGGGACAGCAAGAATCATCGGGTCCGACGAAGTACGGGCGGCTGATGTTAAGCGTACCGGAGCGACAGCAATGACCAACGATGAACGGGTCCATCCAGTACAGCATCGCGCTGATATTGAAGGAATGGCGGACCAGGTTTGATGAAGCGCTGAAAGGAACAAAGCTATGACCAACGATAAGCAGCAGCAGTGGCGCGAGTGGCGAAAGGGCGAACCCGTTAAGTTGGACATACAGCGGGAGGGCTTAAGTTATTTCTACCTAGAGCCCTGCCCGGTACGGAAGGGCAAGCATCATTTAACCGCGGGCGGCGGACTTCGTGACTTTATCTGTCGAGAAGAGTCGCAGATAACGAGGCAGGCCCCGGAGTCACGCACGGAGCTGGGTTTTCATGGCAGTACGGAACAGCTAGAAGCATTTGTTAAAGAGCACGTTGAGCCATTACTGTCAGTTCCGCAGCCCGCGCCAGACGACGCCCCGGAGCCGCCAGCACCGCTACCATTCCACTCAGAAGCAGCCAACGCAATCCTCGCTGACTTCGTGAAAGATCAGCCGTTGCCGCCAGAGGGCGACGCCCCGGAGCCGCCAGCGGGCGAGAAGATCAGCCGTTGCCGCGATACACAGCCGCGACCGTCAATAAGCATCACTCGCCTGACCGCAGGGGCCGAGAACGAGAGAAACGACCGAGCGCTGCTGGAGGCGTTTGCGGCCTGGTGGAACACATGCAGTCTTAATCGGCTAGTTGAGGCCACCGACATCGATCGCTTTCTGACGGCGCAACGGCAGGGGAGTAGCGACCATGACGACCATTAATGATCCTGCATCGCTACAGCAGCCTGTCCGCGTATTGTGAAAAGGAGCAGGGTATATGATCTGGCGGTTCCTGTATTTTCTGTGTTTTCATCGCCACGATTGGGGCCTGCCTTTCCGCGGTCCCGACAACGCCCTTTGGGTCATTTGCCATGAATGCGCGCGTGAGAAACGAATGCGCTATGATGAACCGCCGGCGCGCGTCACATTTTTGGGGCAGAGGATGAATCATTCGCAGGTTCCGGCCTGGAATATTCCGCCCTCCGCGCCGCCGCCGAATCCGAAACCCGAGGTAATTCATGGTCCCTTCAACTAAAACCCGCGCCCGCCGTGATCAGCCGCCGAAGGGCTCCCGCCGCTTGCCCCCGCCTTCCTCCGTGCGTATGCTTGAAGGCCGGCCCGATGCCGCGACCGATGAGGCGCGATTTGCCATTCTAGGCAAATGCCCGGTCTGCGGCGCTCTGACCGGTTATCTTTGGGAATGGAAATACTTGGTACTGATCAAACAATTTCTGGCCTGTTCAGCATTGCACGCTCAAAATTACGCGAAGATTTTAGAGGCTCAATATGATGACGAATCCGCTTACAGTAATCCTGACGCCTGAGCAAAAACTTTTCCAATTTCTGACCCAAGATCGGGAATGGGAAACGCTACAAACCGAAGGCTGCTCAGATGGCTACCTCCAGGATCTCATTCTTGACGAATATCGTGGGGGCCTGACAAACGGGCTCTATTATCTTCGAGCCATCCCGAAGTTGCAATTTTTCGACAGCCCGGACCCGAATAAAAAAGCTTTAGTTTATGAGAGTTACGAATTACTCTCAAAAATCCGTGAGGTTTTGCAAATTCCAGAAATTAAATCAGAAGGAGAAAATACCTTTATGGCAAATACAACCCCAGCCGCCCCGAGGTCGACCGCTCCCCCTCGCCTGCAAAAGAAAACCAAAGGCGAGCCAGATCTGCAGCCTGAATTGATTGAGGATGCCAGGCAATCAAAGAAATTGCCGGCTGCACTCAAAAAACTTCTTGCCCCCTGTTCCGAGGCTATTCATAACGCCGGTGTGTGGAAGCAGTCCGAAAACGAGTACAAGGAGCAAATTCAAGAGCTTATGGCTAAGCACGAGCTCGCCTCCGTCGAATTACCGAACGGGGGGAAGCTGGTTTTCAAAGCCGGCAAGCCGAGCTTAACTTACGTGAAGCCGCCGAAGGGTAGCACGCCGGCGGAATCTGAGGGAGAGGGGGACGAGGAATGAGCGTTCACCCACGGCCGAAACCGCAGCGTCAACTCAAACGGATCGAGCACATGGCAAAGCGCCGCAGGACGGCCCAAAAAACGGAGGCGAGGGCGCCTATCAATCACCCGGGAGTAATCAAGCCTGGCGTGCCCGAGCCGATGCTTGATCGCGTTGTCGTTCGAATGCGCGAGGCTCAGCCGTTCTATGATTCTGGCAACTTGCTTGTTACGCCTGACGTCTGGAAACCCAAGGGCCAAGAAGCCGACGTTCTGGCAGTGGGGCCCGGCAAGCGTCTACTTGGGACAGGCGGCCATATTCCGATCCCGTTGGAGGTAGGAGATCACGTTTTACTCGGCAAATTCGCCGGGACGGAAATTGAACTTGAGCGCGATTGTAACTATATCATCGTGAAAGAGGATGAAATCGTGGCGGTGATTACCCGGGGGAATCCTGAGAAGTGGAAAGCCGGCACATAACTCTTTTGTCGTTGCGTGGGCCGGTTTCGGTGATCTACTCCCGGCCCGTGGCGCGCTACGTGCTATTGCAAGATACACGCCGCGCATGGAGAACAATGCTCGATACAATAGTCCTGATATCGAAAATTGTAAATTGCCTGGCACTCTTCCTCAGTGCCTCCACGCACGTCACACAGCGCCTCATAAGCCGAGGCGTAGTGATCGGCGCTATACGCGCAGTCCGCACAATCGTCTTGCGACATTGCGCGGTGAGCGCGGTTAGCTCGGTTGACGGTGTTCGCGCTGGCGCAAATGGAAAGCGCGACCAGCGTAAGGATTAGAAATATTCTTTTCAATTGAGTTCCTCCTAGGTTTCAGAATGTGGCTGGATTTCCGCTCCAGCCTAGCGATTTGATTTATCTGGTTTCGTATACGTGTGTCAAGAACGGGTATCTGCCGTTGCCCAGCACGATTTCCTTTGGCGGATTATCCAGTAGGTCAGCCCCGGCGAACACCGGGAATTCGTCAATCGCGTCCGGCGTGCTGGCTACACTTTTCCAGCGAGCCAACTTCGAGGCCGATGCCTCTTTCGCGTCGTCCATCGTTTTGAACGGTTCAAGTCCGTTATGCCCCAAGACAAAGAACAGCCGTCGAGCCCCCTCTTCTGAAAAGTTGCGGGGAAGAGGATTCCGATTCGAGCCAATGCTCCTGGCTTCTTGCATAGCCCGATCATATTCAACCTCTTCGCTGTAGGTGCGTGGATAGCCCCAGCGCTCCAATTCAGCCTGGGCGCTGTAGATAACGATTCCTCCAATAAACATAATCAATCTCCTTATTCGTTGAATTCGTTCCTCAATCCCCTCTTCATCGGGGCGGCCGGCCGGTCTGTACGTCAAGGGGGACATCTCCCCAAGCCATTCGCTCTGACGCGTTGTCACCGCAGGGTCGGGCCGGGTCACGTACAGACCAGCAAAGTTAAGAAGTTCCGCGGAGTCCGCCGTGGCGGGTATTACTTCACTGTGATCCAAGCTATGCCGCTTCTGCGTGCGTCCGAGCGTTGCAGAACCATTCCGCTCCTGAGAGAGATTCGCATCCCGACTTTCACGCGACGGGTCAGCGCCGCGAGCAACGGAGTAAGTTGCAAATCAGTGTCAACGTCGATATAGATTGATTTCGGTTGATGTTTAAGCATAGTAGTCATTGTTTAACCTGTCCGCGGAGTCCGCTGCGGCGGGAAAAAATTAATCGCAGTCCAGCGCAGCCACGCGAGCCAAGGCCTCTGACTCGTTGGTTACAATCGGGTGACCGTTACTGTCTTGCTCGACCCTGCCGCCGCAGATGACGACATAGCCAGTGTCGCGGGCAGGATCGTAAGGCAGCACCAGTCCGGCTGCTTTCGCTTCCTTTACGCTCAGTGCTTGTGCTTGTGACATTTTCAATCTCCTTGTCCCCGCGCTGGGCGGCGCGGTTGCTGTTGTTGCCGTTACTTGGCGCCCGGCAATCGCCGAATCAGAGGCTCTATTGTATCGCGATAATAGTAGCCGGGGACCGTGATGCGATGTACGCGCCGGAGTTTTCCGTTCGCCGTGCTCTCAAGAACCTGCTCGGGGTAAAGCCGGAGTGCTTCCAACAATTCGCCCGGCCAGTTGTACATCTGACTATCACTGAATTCGAGCACTTGATCCGCGAGGCAGATATCTTCATCGCTCAATCGTCCAGAGGGTTCCATATTCGCTACTCCTTTCGATGGGCGGTCCCGCCGTGGAAAACCCTTTCGGGCTGCTCTGAATAGCCGAGCGAGCATCAGGAGCCACAGCGGGACCATAAGACTAATCAGTGAGAGACTCTTCGATCTCCTGACATTCCGAGCAGAGGGAGCTATTGCCGTCTTGCTCCTCGTTTTCGATCTCGTTATTGAGGCGCTCATCGTCGGTCAGTTTTTCGTGACAGCGGTCGCATTTAGTGCCGGGCTCGACCGCGTATTTGCTACCCTTAGTACCAGCAAGCGCGAAATCCCGGTCCCTCGGCTCTCTCCAACTCCTATTGGAGTTGTCCCAATATGCCCAATTCAGGCCATGGGTCGAGCAGTCAGGGAACATGACGAGCATATCTGCGCCGTCCGTCCAGAATTCCTCTGCTGCGTCAGGGAGGCTCCATGGAGCGAGTGGACCAGTCACGCTGAATACCTGCTCGCTCTCGTCTAGGGCACCGGAAGTATACAGCCACTGCGCGTATTTCTGCATATCGTCGGCGGATATGCAGCTGTTAAGCTCCTCGCTGATCTCTTCGTAGGTTACAGTTTCTTGTGTCATTATCGTATCTCCTGATTTTAGTTGCCCCTTCAGATCGCTGTTGCCCGGTGCTGGATTCACCAGCTTGTTTCCCGCGCTACTCCCCGGCGCGGATCGGGGTTTTCAATTAATAGTATGACGGCGCTGTCAATTCCCCGTTCGGGCTACGCTGGCCGCGCTCAGCACTGGCCGCCAGGTGGGTTGATTGCGGTAAATGCTGTCGGCTCGTTCGATCAGCAGGTCAATCAATCCGCTGTCGATCGTGTAGAGCCAAATTCCAGCCGGGCCGAAAACGTCAAGACGCGCTATAGTGTTCATATCGATTAAGTCCTTTCAATTACCATACCATACTTCAGAAACAGGAATCGCAGCTGCAGTGAGGACGCTTCCCAGATCTGCAGTACTCGCTTGGCTCGTGGTCCGGCCCACCTGGAAAAACGCTTTGCGTCAAACACGTCGAGCAATCAGGATGCCGCGGATTCGGCCGCCCGAACTTCTGGACAGCTTCACTCACGATGTACCATTTGATCGACAGGAGTTTCTTTCTAAGCCGGTCAATCTCGGCCCTGAATTGTTTCTCAACCTCGAAGTAGGGCGCGCGCATCTCAAACGTTTTGGCCTGCGCGTCCCTGAGAATACGGTCGATTTCCTGAGCCATTTCGAGGTCGGCCAGGTTGCCGGCGGTCGGGCCCTTCTGGGTGAGCCAGGGCCAGAGTGATTTCTGGATATTATTCGGTGTCATTGCCATCTGAGTCCTCCGTTGGGTTTTTAAGCGCGAATCTCGCAAACAGTTGGAGGTGTACACCTCAATTTCCCCGTCGCCCCAGATATACCCATCGACGTTTTTCGCTGTGATTATCTGGGAGACAGACCGGCATTGTTCACATTCGCAGTCATAAGCGTGAGGCTCTGGAGATTGGTCAAACAACTCTCCCTCCAGCACAAAGCCGTATTCTAAATCGGGCTGCTCTCTGTCTCGTTTCTGTTTCTTTGCCATGCGTCTTCGATACTGCAACCGAAAGGCCAGGCCCTAACCCCTTTGTTATCAACAAACAGTGTAAATTCTATACGGGGCGTTCCACCACACTTGGGGCGTTTGGCTATACCAGAATTCCACAAAACTTTGGCGCATTCTAAACATCGCCTGGGGTAAATATCGCAAAAATGACATTTTGAACCGGCTATTGACTCGCTGAGGGGGGGGTGATAGGATGGGCGGGCCTTCACACGGGGGTAAGGTAAGCATCCTGTCGACGGGCCGGGGGTCGCTCCCCTGGCCTTGCTTCCTAATCTTCAAACCGTGTGGATGCTTGTGTTACCAGAGCGGGGACGGTTTTCGATGCTATCCTATACGTGTGAAAGGGGGCGCTCATGGCCCGACCTCGGCAAGCTAAACCAAGGCTCTCTTGGTTTCGATTCTTTTCCGACGACTTCCTTGGTGGCACCCAAGATTTTACAACAGAACAAATCGGCGCTTACCTCCTATTACTAACCTGTCAATGGGCGTCCAAAAACCGAAAAATCATACCGTCAGATGAGACAGTAATCCGCCGGATTATCCGATGGGATCCGGGTACGCTGAGCGGTACGGATAGCGACACTAAAAATACACTAAAATGGAAAGAATTTTGGCCTAAAATTCGCCTAAAATTCGATGAAATTCGGCTGTTTGACGGTGTATTTTTACGTAATAAACGGATGGCCGAAGAATGGGACGCTGCCCAAAGTGATTATTATGGAAGAGTTAAGGGCGCTGAAAGCACTAACGCTGAGCGCGGCGGAAAGCGGGGCGGAAAGCGGGGTGCTGAGCGGGGCGGAATCCGCGTGCACCCAGAACCAGAACCAGAACCAGAACCAGAACAAGCTAAAGATTCCCTGTTTGGTAGTGGATCTTCTAGTGGCGCGGGCTTCATGCCGCGCGCGCCCGCGGAAAAGCAAAACGGCAAGCCTCCGGATTCGGCGTTGGTCGCGGCGCTCCTGAAGGCGGCCGCCCTGGAACTCGATCACTGCACCGAGGGGGACCGGGCCGATCTTGCTCGCGCGGTTGAGTTCCTCCGCGATCGATTTCCCAAGCAACCCGATTCGCAGCTTGTAACCTGGATAGGGAATTTCGGGGATTGGTTTTTCAACGTAGAATGGCCGGGCAAGGTTCCGCGGCTGGCCTGGATACCTCGGGACTGGCCGAAATTCGCAAAGTGGAAAATTAGCCAAGAGGGGGAAATTTGAAAAACCAAATTCATGGTGATGCGTTTTTGGAAAAAGGCATGCCGTGTGCCGTGGAAATTGAAAAATCGGTCTTAGGCGCCGTGTTGCTCGATAACCTCGTGCTGGCGGAATTATCCGACTTGGCGCGCTTGGATGATTTTTACCTCGAGAGTCACCGGAGAATTTACCGCGCGATGCTGAAGCTTTCACAGGCTGGCCAAGTTGTCGACTTCCTCACACTCAGCGACGCACTCAGGCTAGAGGGAGAATTTGAGCAGGTCGGCGGCGCTACTTATCTCGCCAGCTTGATCGATGGAGTTCCCAGGACGAACACACTGAAGCCGTACCTGCCAATCCTCCGCGAGAAGTCGACGCTTCGCGCTTTGATCCGCTTTGGGGCCCAGGTGCAGGCCCGCGCGATTGAAGCCGAGGATTCAAGCCAGGAAATCATCACATCGGCCGAGAAGGCGCTTCTGAGCCTCGACCGGCAAACGGCGAAGGGCGGGCTTGAGTCTGCGGGCGAAATAACCGGCCGCGTGATTTCCAGAATTGAGCAGCTCTTCGAACAACACCAGGGCTCGTATGCGGCAAACACGGGGGTGAGCTCGGGTTTTCCGGATATCGACGCTTTGACGGCTGGCTGGCAGGCGCCCGACTTGATTATCCTGGCCGCCAGGCCCAGCCAAGGCAAGACGGCGCTCGCTTTGAACTTTGCAGAGTATGCGGCCAAGTCTGATCGCGTTGTCGGCTTCTTCAGCCTCGAGATGTCGGCCGAGCAATTGATGTCGCGCACGCTCGCGGGACAGACACAACTTGATTCTCACCGGCTCAGATCCGCCTACGTGGAGCGTCACGAATGGGATCGGCTCAGCGATGCTTGGCGGCGAATCTCGGAGATGAAACTTTGGGTTGACGATTCAGCGGCGCTCAAGTCGACGCAGATTCGAGCCAGGGCCCAGCGGCTTGCGCTCGAACAAGGGCAAATTGACTTGGTAATCGTAGACTACCTGCAACTCGTGTCTAATCCTCTGGCCGCCCGGAACCGCCAAGAGGAAGTTGCAGGCGTGTCCCGCGACCTGAAGGCGCTGGCAAAGGATCTGAATTGCCCGGTAATCGCTCTCAGTCAACTTAGCCGGGGCATCGAAAAAGAAAACCGCCGGCCGCATTTGTCGGACCTTCGAGAATCTGGCGCGATCGAACAAGACGCGGACTTAGTTTGTTTTCTACATCGCGACAGTAAGACCCCCGTGGTAAAGTTCATTTTGGCGAAGCAACGAAACGGGCCAACCGGGAGCTGTTACCTCCGGTTCAACCGGCAGTACTTGCAATTTCAGATGTGCAACGTGAATGAGGCTGAAATCGAAGGTGAGTCCAACCAAGCGGATTTGTACTAGCCAAAACCATGCCGAATCTAACGGAACCATACACTGCTCTAACCGACGATCCGCACCCGTCGACCGACGTCAGGGTCAAGCGCGTCCCTGGTAAACTCGGGCGAGCCGGCGGCTTCTGCCGCGTTTGTTTGGACGCTAGGCGTGCTGAGATTGAAGCGGCCCTCGTGGTCAAATCAATCTCCGAGGTTCGGGCCGAATTCCACACGGGCACGCAGATTCTCCGAAACCATCGAGCCAACCACATGACCGCGGCCGCGGCTGAGATCCGAAGGGCCCGGGAGGTTGCCCGGGCGAAGGTCTTAGCCGGCGAGGACGCCGAAGAGCAAGCAAAGATCGACTTGGCGCGCTACCGCACCATTGAGTCCCTGATGGACCGGATCATCGACCAGTCGATTAAAGTCTATGACGCGATTGACGAATATCTCACTGACCCGGAGAACCCGGACAAGTACACGCTTGACACGCACGCTTCCGAGGTCCAGGTGATTTGGGAACAGCGCGACGAGGAATATTTTCGAGAGTCGGGCAACGAGCGCTGGACGCGCGTTAAGGGCTCCCTGCAAGATGCAATCAATGCCGCCTTCCCAAGCTCCGACCGTCGACTCTGGCGCAAGACGCCGGCGAAGTTTCACGACCCACGCAAGATGGCGAGTGAGACGGCCGCGACGCTGCTTCAGACCGTTGATCAAATGGCGAAACTCGAAGGCCGATACCGGCCCGTCGAGAAAGCGCTTGGGGAAGGTGGGACCATCCAACTCAGCGTGATTCAGAATATTCTGGTTGAAGTGGGAATGTTGAAGCGATGAAACGTGGTTAGGCGCTACACATCAGAGGATCTGGGCTCCGCTTATTTCGCACCAACACCTGTGGCGATCAACACCGACACTGTTCTCCACGAGATGCACCAGTGTGGGATGTATCCAACACCATCGATTCTGCGCTATGTTCGGCGCTTGGCCCGCAGAAACGCTTCCGATGGCTTACCGGATTTAGTGGCGATCGCCAACCTGTACGTGATTCGCCACGCCATGAGAGTCGCGCTTGCAAAATACCCCGACCACCTAACCCAAGCGGGGAATTTACAACGGCCCTGATTCGTAGTAGCGTAAGAATGCGCTCGGGAGCGGTCAAGCAACTTGATTCGAAAAAACCGAAAACTTTGACACTAAGGCGCTCCCGAGCGTGATACCAAAGGGCGGAAATGAAAATCATCTACGACGGCACCGCCGACAATCTCGACTTTCAACGTTGCGCCATTCTCAGATTCGCCGATGACGAAGGAAATTACCTCGATTCCGTTTGGATCCCACTAAAAGACCTTCGCCAAATGATCGGTCGCGCGCCTCTTCGTAGGGGCGATGAGTTTGTGCTTGTGAGGTTGCCGAAATGATCATCATCGCGATACTTCCACTCGTGATTTACTTCGCGCTCAAATTCTCCGAGCCCGAACCCATACCGGCGCGGAGAGCAACCGATAATCTGAGTGACACTGAAAATCTCATCAAGCGCCAGGTGGAGTTTGTGGAGGGGTTGAAATGAACCGCCCGCTACGGAGAGCGACAAGCATGTTTAGCATCGATATCCTTCGGCGACTTTTGGAATTTGCCCATTGGGTCCCAAAGAAAAAAGCGGCGCTATCCCCGCTCTATCAGGCAAAACAGGAAGCCGCACCGCCGCCGCATGAGCATGATTGGCATTACTGGCAATAATACCGCGATCGACCGACCGCACGCCAAAGCTCAGTTGCTTTTTATCGCGAGTGTCGAACGTGTCCCGTCGAAGAGTTTCTCGGGCGACGCAGGGGAAGAACGGCTTATGCTGAGCCTTCGCTAAGGAGACCATGCGCTCGAAGAGGCCTTTGAAGTGAGCCCCGACCTGCACGCGAAACTCGCCCTCTGGGATCAGTGGTCGTGGTGGCTGATGGCGCCCTACGCTCTCGCAATCGAAATCCTCGCTCTGGAGGCGCTGGAAGGACTGAAGTGAGCTTAGGTTTTGCTTTTTTCGTTGGGTACGTCCTCGGCCTGATCAGTGGCCCCGTGGTTGCCGTTATCTTCCCCCCGAAAACCCTTCCGACCCCCGCTAAAAACTTTTCCCTTGACAAGGCCCCCCAGTTTAGGTATACACTCGCTCCCGTTGCAGCTTGGGTAAGGGCCGGGGCGCTAACCTAGACCGGCAAACTGGCTCAAGCCCAATCCAAGACAGGGAGGTCTAGGACGCCTTGAGCAACCCACAAATCGCAATCGTCAACGAATCAACCGTAATCACCGGCCTGCAATGCCAGCAGCTTGCCGCGGCCCTGCAAATCCAGGTCTCCCGTGACTGGCTCCCGGCCTGGGGGGACGACTACGCGGTAAAATTCTGGCCTGGCTACAAACCTTCGCTCGCCGTCGAGGCTAGCAGCGCGGCCGTACCTGAGAGGCCGCCCGCAAACGCTTGGATTCTGGCGATCCTCGACAACTCCGATCAGGCCGACGCGCTGGGCTATCACGACGTAACTCCGACAGGTCAGCCGCTCGGGAAATGTTTTGCGAAAACTACGATGGACGACGGCGAATCTTGGACCGTCTGCGCTTCTCACGAGCTGCTCGAAATGCTGGCCGATCCGGGGATAAATCTAATCGCCCAGGCTGGTCAGGGGTTTTGGGCATACGAAGTCTGTGACCCGTGCGAAGACGATCAGTACGCCTACGCCATCGCGTTACCCCCAACTGTTCCACCGGGCGATGGTATTTTGGTTTCTGATTTCGTATTCCCCTCGTGGTTTGAGCTCTTCCACGAACCGGGCGAGAAGTACGATTTCAGGGGCCACATGAGCAGGTCCTTTCAAGTGTTGGCCGGGGGCTACGCGCAGACCTTCGACCCGACAACGGGAAACTGGACCGAGATTAACCCGGCGATGGCGGCCAAACACGCGGGAAGCCGGCTTGCCCGCCGGTCCAAAATTGGATTTGAACCAAGCTTTTCGCCTACACACGGGTACACGGAGACCCGTCAAATGCCGATTCTCAAGTCTCTTTTCCACGAGGGGCGGTGAACAATGCCGACTGAACAGCATTACGACAACCAAAAACTTGCCTACTGGCAAGGCCGGGCCGATCTTCAAGAGGTATGCGCCAGAGCCGGTGTTAGTATCCCGCAAACGCTTGAAGAGCTTGACAACGTACTTTTGCTGATGCGTAAAGAGCAGGACGTGCGATACGAACAGCAACGCCAAGCCGCTCATGACGAGTTTAGCCTGTGTAGCCATCTACCCGCAGCCAGCGACAAAACCCTGAAAATCGTGGTCGATGCTGTTCCCGACGGACAGCAAAATGCATTCGCGTTATCCCTTCACATTGGTCGTACTCAAGTTGGGTTCGTGTTAGGGTGCCAGACCGCAAATGCCGCCTTCGGAACTCTGAAGCTCGGCGATGAGGTAAACCTTGTCCTCGTTCGCGGAACAGCTAAAACGCGCGCATTTCACTTGGCTGGGGAAAATGAGCGCTGTGTTGCTTCGGCATCTGAGGAAACTAGATCCATCCAGGCTCTCCCTCACCCTGAGCGTGGAACCTATTTGCCGCGGAAGGAGCTCCCATGACCTCCGTTTCCTTTGCGGTCCTAGCCCGAATAGAAGCAATGCGCCGCCGCGCCCGAGTCTTGAAAACTCTTTTTTGGCTATCCCTCACCGCTGTACTTTTGGTCCCGATTTTCTTGATCGCGCTGATGCCTTGAAAGGCCATTTCTAGTGGAACCGAATCTGCCCCGAGCAAACCCGCCCGCGCCTTCGCGCCAACTCCTGATTGACCGCCCGCACAGACTCTTTGAGCGCCCTGATAGACATAACCATCCTCTCTACGTGGTCACGCCAATTTTCAATCCCATTCGTTGGCGCAGTCGGTGGAGGCTCTATGAAGACTTCAAGGACATGGTTGTCAACGCGGGGCATCAGGCTCAGCTTGTTACGATCGAGGTAGCCTTCGGAGATCGCGATTTCGTTGTCACGACCCCAAACGATCCGTTCAACATTCAGCTCCGGTCTGATTGGCCCTCGACTGATCTTTGGATCAAAGAGAATCTCATCAACTTGGCTGTGTCGAGGCTGCCCGCGGACTGGAAGTATGTCGCGTGGGTGGACTCTGACGTGCTGTTTGCTCGACCCGATTGGGCCGATGAAACCGTCCATCAGTTGCAGTATTATTCCTTCGTGCAGATGTGGAGTCAGTATCAGGATTTGAATTCGGATGGCGAATTGATCGGCACCGCAAACGGCTTTATGGATAACTACGTTTCCGGAAGGTACGACTTCACGAAGCCGCCGGCCGCTGGCTACTACTACCCTTACGGGAAGCCCGGCTATCCCGGCGCGCCGGGCCTGGCCTGGGCTTGTCGGCGCGATGCCTGGGACGCGGTAGGGGGATTGATCGACACCGCTATTTTGGGCGCCTGCGATTATTACACGGTCTTTGCGTTGATTGGAGGCGTGCAGCGCGTCATCAGGAAGGGCTACCACAAGAATTTTCTTGACGCGATGATGTCCTGGCAGGAAAGGGCCGAAAGACTCATCAGAAGGAATGTAGGCGTCGTCAAGGGCCTCGCCCTGCATTATCCTCACGGGCCGAAAAAATTCCGGAGGTACGCGACCAGGGACCAGATTTTAATTGATTGTCAGTTTGATCCAACCCACGATTTGAAGAGGGACCGGCAAGGGGTTTATCACTTGGTCGATCACGGAACCCTCAGAGACATCAAACTGAGGGACGGCATTCGAGCGTATTTCAGACAGCGAAACGAGGATATGCCAGTATGAGAATCAAACCACTCAAGATAAAAACGCTGATCCTTGACGCGCCCCCGATCCCATGCCATAATCAACTTAATCTTCAGTGAGGGACACACTGACGCATTACGAGTGCTGAATGGAATCGAAGCCCGGTCTTGCCAGCCGGGCTTTGATTTTCTTTGAACTTGCTATAGAATCAACCGCGAGCGCGCGCTCCAAAAACCGTTTGAGCAGACGCTTGGGGGCGTCTCTGTTTGGGAAATTCGAAATGAAGCATGGAACGAATCTCGTTACCAACGACCGCGCGCTCACTAAAACATCCTTGTGCAATCTCAAGTCCAATTTGACACGCCGATTGATCCCGCAACAATAACGGGCGCTCTCAATCTATGGAACGAATTCAGGGATCACGGCAAATTCATTCCGGCCGCCCTTACCCTTCAGAATCGAGCCGGCCAACTTGTACCCTTCAACCTAAAAGCCGCGCAGGTTCGATTTTTGAACGAGGTCAACGACTGCATTCGGAAAAGCCAGCCTGTTCGGTTCATCATCGACAAGACCCGGCGAATAGGAATCTCCCGGATCATCTCGGCGATAATCTTCCACGGCACGCCTTTCTTTGAGGGCCAGGCCGCCTTGATACTTGCACACGAAAAGAAGGCGGCGCGCCAGCTTTTCAGCTACTATCACCAGTACGAGCAGACTTATAAGCCTTATCTAAAAATCGGCCTCCCGCGCGTGACCCGGCGCTCCGCTTCAGTTGATTCCGGTTTTATTCAATGGGCAAACCGTTCAAGCGTTGAAATTGCGACCGCGAAGAATTTGGACTTTGGGCGGTCGTTTGACTTCAGGTTCCTTCATCTTTCCGAGGCCGCCTACTACCCGAACATTCGGGGCCTGATGACGGCGCTCATTGGCACGATCCCGAACGACCCGGGCACGATGGTCTTTCAGGAATCGACGGCTAATGGGCACAACGCCTTTTACAAAGACTGCATTGATGCGATGGACGGGATCGGCGATTATCGGTTCTTCTTCGCCGGCTGCTTTGAGGATGAAGACAACTGGCGGGACTTCATCGCTGAAGGAATCGACCCGGAGAAGTTTGAACAATCCCTCACTGATGAGGAATGGGCGCTTCAGGAGCAATACAACCTGCAGCTCGAACAGCTTTATTGGCGGCGGAAAAAGCTCGAAGAGTTCAAGGGGGACAAGAAAAAGTTTGACCAGGAATATCCCCACTCCTGGCAAGTAAGCTTTGCCGCCTCTGATCGACAACGCTTCGACCCGAAGCTATTCATTTGGATGCCCACCAATGTTCCATACGACCGCGGCGAACTGTCCATGACCTTGAATCCCGCGACTCGGCGCGAGGAAATTATGTTTACCCCGCATCAGTACGGCGAGCTCTCAATCTGGAAGCACCCTCAGCCTGGCGGACAGTACGTTGGAGGCGTCGACGTCGCCAAAGGCGTTGACATCAACGAAGGCGAAGGAACCCCCGATCCCGATTGGTGTGTGGCTGAAATCGGCGAGCGTTCTTTAGGGGAACAAGTCGCCGAGTTGCACACGCGCCTTGAACCTACACCATTTGCTCAGTATTTGTATGATCTCGGATGGTACTATGGCGGGCGCTGGGGCAATTGGGTGTATTGGGTGGTGGAAGCCGAATTCTCCGGAGGCAATGGCAGGGCGGTTTTGGTCGAGTTGATTCGGCTGGGATACCCGACAGACCGCCTTTACTTCGATGAGGTTCTTGACGAAGCAACGGCGCGGCGGCGCAAAGAGGTTGGTTTCGTCATTAGGCCGAACACGCGGCCGACGTTGATAGCGACCCACGAAAGGTTCCTGATGAACCGCGGGATCATCCTGCACTCAAAGCAGGCGATTTCTGAGCATAACACTTTCGTGAAGCACGCGACCGGGAAGGTCGAGCATCAGAAGGGAACTCACGACGATTTAGTTTTTGGCTGTATGTACTTGTCCTGGGCGCTGGACCGTGCGCCGGTTATGCTCACGAAACCGAAGGGCCCGCTTGCCGAGCTTCCGAAAAAGTACGGCCAGGGCAACGGGATCAGTGAGGCCGAAAAGCAAAAGTTGATCCGTGAGGCGAGGATGCGAAATTCGATTGAGCGGTCAAAACGGGGCGACTACACTTGACCCGCAATTCCTAATTCAATAAACTCCACGGCCAGTATGGCCTATAAGCCCGATGTGACAAATGGAGTGCTGACTACCGAGTGCCCTTATGATGCCGGGCAAAAAATGCTTATCCGTATCAGGGACATATTGGTCGCCAGCGAGGCAGTTTATGTCGACCAATCCGATTATCAAACACGACACCCATGCGTTTGTCTTGTCTTGCGAGACCAGAAAATTCAACCCTTGATTAAGGAGCCGCCGGATCTGTTTCTCGCCTGGTTTGCGGAGAACGCCAATTCTTACTGAGTCTTTATGGGTATAGCTTCCCTCAACCCTTTCGATTGGCTCGGCCGCCACTTCCGGCGCCGCGCAGGATTCAACGACCCTCAGCCTACACAACAGAAACCGCGCCGGCCGACCACCCAGCTCAAATTCTCGAAGCGCGAAATGGAAGCACTCATGCGCCAGATTCAACAGGACTACTGGCGAGCGATCGAAGATCATAACGTCCGAATTGACCGATGCGCCGAACAGGAAAAATCCTGGCGTAACTGGGTGGGGCTTCAAGGCGGCGAGCAAGGCAAATCAAACTTCAAAGTGCCGTTTGTGCTGGCATTGGTTCTAACGAAGTGGGCTCGAGAAATCGATGCCCTCTTTGGAACGAACGCAACGGTCGAAGCCGAGCCCGCGACTCCACAAGACGACAAGATAGCCAAGAAGGTGAGCCTCGCCATGAAATGGCAGGTCTTCAAAAACATGGCCTGTATGAAACCCCTGGCGCTTGTGATTCTCCGGAGACTGAAACATGGCCGATCCTTCGCCCATCTTCCCTGGATCACGAAATTCTACAACAAGACAACCGTCGATCCGATAACCGGCGAGCGAAAAACCGAGCGGAAAATTTACTACGAAGGGCCGGAGATTCAGCCCCTCGGAAATGATGAGATTATTTTCCCCGCCTCGCTTGAAGGCAAGACCGGCTTTGATGACATTCAAAACGTCGAATGGATTATACGGAGGTATTGGGATACCCCAACGAACATGCTCGCTCAGGACAATGAGCCGGAGGGTGAACAGAATCCCGAGGGCGATTGGTATCAGGGCATCAAACAGAACTGGAAGAAGATTGTTCTCTACGCGCGATTCGGGCTTGAGCGCGATTCTCAGAAAGACCCGTCTTTGATCGAAGACGACCTCGCCGAAGGAATTCTCAGGGATTCGTCAACGACCATGCAACGCGAGCAGATTGAAATTTGGGAGTGGCATGGACATTGGCGGCGCTGGGCCGAACAGCCGCCCGCCGAGAACGCCGAAACCGCTATGGGCGGCGATACTATGGCCGGCGTCGATTTCAACAAAGAAACGCCAAGCACGCCCGTTGCCCTCGATCCGGGCAAAGAAGATCAGGCCGGGGAGATTCGGCCGGCTAATGCCGGATTGGCGCCAGGCGCCGAAGAAGATCAAGAGTTTTCTTCCCCCAGCAAACCCACCGATGACGGGACTTTCATCGATACCGACGGAATCCGTAAATACATGGTCGAATCCAATTTGATAGTCCGTTACTCGGATCGACTGAGGTTGATTGTCGGAATACAGGACGCCGACGAAGTTTATCCGGACACGCCGAATAAGCGGCCATTCTTCGATATGCGGCTTTTGAACGACGGGCAGGCCTGGCCGATGGGCCTGATGGAAATGATTCAGGACATCGAGAATGAATTGACGGTCCTTGCCAACAAGGTAATCCAGGCCGTTGACTTCTCCATCGCCCCGCCGATTTTTGCCGAGCCGAATGTCGGGGAGTCCGTCGCTAACCGAAAATACGAAACGTACGATGTTATTTGGGTGGCGAACGCGGCCGGCGTCAAGCAGATGGCCATTAACCCAAACCTGCAGCCCTTCGCCGAACTCTGGCAGATGTTCATTTCCCTGCAAGAAATGCTTACCGGCTTGACTCAAAACGCGATGGGTCGAGGGATGGAACAGCCCAACGCCCCGCGGACTCTGGGGGGTCAAAGGTTGCTCATGGGCGCGGGCGATGTAAGATTGGCCCTCGACATGCGAATGCTGTCTGAGGATCTGAAGAAATTCCTTGATATGGTTTGGGACGAATGGACCATGTTTGGGAGCGAGCAAAACTTCTTCCGCGTCGCAGACGGAGACGCTCAGGGGCTTTTTGAGCATGGGGAGCTTCAAAACGGCTGGGCTCAGTTAGGCGCGAAAGAACGCCAAGGCAAGTATGATTTCAGCTTGTCCTTTGCCGATGACGCCCAGGTCAAGGAAGGCAAGAAACAGGAACTCGCGCAATTGATGCAACTCATGCGCGGCTTCCCCGTTGCCATGCAAGATCCGGTTTTGCAGTACAGGTTTTTGGTCGACGTCTTTGACGCCTTCGGCCTTGACTTCACGAAGTATTCCAAAGAGCCGGCGCCGGGCTTTGCTCCGCAGACGCCGGAGAATGAATGGTCCAGCGTGCTTCACAAGAACGATATTCACGTTCACCCCCAGGACAACGACGAAGCTCATATCTCGGATCACCAGAACCGCATTATGGCGATGTGGGACGGCCCGGAAGCGGATCACGATTTGGACGCGATGACGAAAATGCGCGACCACATCAACGAGCATCAGAATTCGCTTGTACAGAAGCGCCAGACTCAGGAGCTTATGCAGGGGCTTCAATCGATGCTCGGGATGATTGGATCCGCCGCCGGCGCAAAACCGGGCCAGGGCGGGCAGCAAAACCCACTGGACGCACTCATAGCCGGCCTGCAGGGAGGCATGGGGCAGCCCGGAGCCGGAGCTCCGCAGGGCCAAATTCAGCCGGGCCGATGACCTGAATAGGGAATATGTTTTCGGCGGAAGCTAGTTTATACTTCCAGAATGAAACCCGAAATCGCGCGCGGCGCCAACGACCCTCTCGATATTGAAACGCACAAGATCGGCGAATGGTCGGCCGACGACCTGAAGTTTCATCCGAAGGTCCATGAGCGGCTTCTTGAAATCCTCAAGACCTATTCCGCGAAACTCAAAACCTGCAAGCCTGAGGAGCTCGCCGACTGCCAGGCGCACGTCAAAGTTTGCGAGCTCGTTCTGACGATTCCGGAAATTCTGGGCCGAGAGCATAAGAGAGAGAAAGGCGACAAATGAAAGACTACCAACTCCGCGTTGTCGAAGAGCAAAAAGACCTGAACGAAAAGATTTCAAAGCTTTCAGCCTTCATTGGCGGCGAGATTTTTCCGACCTTGGGCCAAGGTGAACAAACGCTACTCAGCCAGCAACTAACCGCGATGTCCGTGTATTCCGACATTCTGGGCCGACGGATCGCTTTGTTCAAGGAGCAAGGGCCACAATGAGTACTGAAAACGGAGGCGGCGCGCCCCCCGAGGATAAAGTCGTCAACTGCGAATGCGGCCGAGGGCTGCTAAGAACTCGCGTCCCGAGGATGTCGGTTATGAACGGCTCGGTTGCGAGCGTCGTTGTCATTCCTCACGACCCGGCCATCAAGTGCAACGCCTGCGGGCGCGAGTTTATTACCGTCATCAACAAGGACAAGACCCTTGTGTCGATTGACCTCAAAGAGACGGCGCGATCGATTGCTGAAAGGGAGGCGAGTCCGATTATTCGACCACACTAGAAAGGCACAACATGGGACTTCGAGAAGAAGCGCTTTTACAGTACAATGCCGCCCGAAAAGAGGAAACCGAACAAAATTATCAGACGCTACTTAGGCTCATGGAGCCAATAACGGGGCTGCTACTAGTCGGCATTGAGCGCATTGAAAATCCAGCAAAGACGGACGTTTTTGCTAGAGTTGACGGCATAATGTTCGGGCTTTCGCCTCTCGATAAGACGCCACACTTGTGCCTTTTCAAGTTTTGCGATAACTGCAACGCGCCGATTTCGGGAACCGTCATTGTTAATTCAATGGCGACGCTTGGCAGGGCTATCCTTCAAATCGAAAGAGCAACATGCGGTGCCTGTGCCTGCGGCTAAAGAATGACCATCACTCTCATAACCGGCCATCAATGCCGATTCTGTGACAACCTGGTTCCCGATTCAATCGCCCCCGAACTTGGATCGGATTGGGGCGGCTACATTTGCCCCGACTGCCTCATCAAAGAACGCGAGGGCCTCGCACGGCTGGGGAAGGAATTAACGGCCTTGGGAGCCAATAGCAAGGAAGGGCCGGGGAGATCGCCCTATCCTTGCGCCAGGTGTCAGAAAAAGGGATTCAAGGAACTGTTTCTTCACCAGATCGACGGTGAAAACGCCCTTCTCTGCCCGAAATGTTCTAATTGGTACATGCACCATAATCGACGACAAATTCAAGGAACCATCGCAGAATGGGCGCTCAAGTTGAAATGAAAAATCAAAGCCGAGACAAGTCGCGCGCTTCGCTGTTACGCACGAAGTTTCACAGAATACTTGCAAATATTAAGTCGCGATGCACGGATCACCGGGCGCAAAGCTTTCCATACTACGGCGGAAAGGGAATCGGTAGTGAACTGACTCTTGCGGATCTTTACCTCTTATATGTCCGCGACGGCGCGTGCTTCATGGCCCAAGCCTCCATAGATCGCAAAAACAGCGCAATTGATTATACCGTTGAAAATTGCCGATTTATCGAATTCAGCGCCAATCGAACGCGGCGCATTTACTTCCGGCTTAAATGTAGACGCTGCGGCGAGCGCCCCGGGACCATAAGCCGGGGATTCTGCGCTGATTGCCGAAAGTATTTAGCTTCACTGTGTGGTTATTGTGGGCTGAACGAACATCTTCCCGGTAGGCGGCTTTGCGAGAGCTGCGCTATTGTTACTAGACCCTGTTCTTCTTGCGGCGAAAATCTCATCCGGGATATTGGGCATCATGCCCAAGTTCTAAATCGACCCTGGTTTTGCGACACCCATTGCCGTGCTAGGTATTGGGTAGCTCATCGAAGTCAAGCATGAGATTTTGGGATCGCGACGATACTGGGCGACTCGTGACCGCCTACTATATTGCAATCTTTCGCTGTGCGGACTGCGGCGGCCTCGAAGAAAAACCCGGCGAGTATGGAAGCCCCGTAGCCGCTCAGGACGAATGGGGCCAGACCGTCGCGCCCTGCAGAAAATGCGGGCAACCGGCCTCAAGGTTTATGGGGGCTGAGAAAAGAATGGAGGCGGCATGAATAATCGGCGCCGCAATTACCGCATTAGACCCGAACGGAAACCAGGACCCGAAAGCAAGGCCATCCCTGGCTGTCCATTAACGCCTGTATTTTCCGAAGACGGTCGCTTGATCATGGAGACCGCAGTCGGGACAAACTGGCACACCTTCAGCCAGGAACACAAGCGCCTCTGCTATGTAATCGAGCGCGAGATTCGCCGCACGATACAATGGACAATCGTTACTCGCGGGCCGAATTATCTCGGTTCAGTGGGCGAGGCTCTTCTGTACCCGACCCATAAAATATTCCGCTAGCCCTTGACACGGTTTTCAAATTAGGCTTATAGTCCGAACCAAGCGGCGAGAAAATTCCCACCGGATGCCGACGCTGCCCTAAGTCCGAACGGACAAATCCACATCGGAGCCCTTCATGGACGACGAAACTCAGGTCGAAACAGACCACCACGCGGACGGCGAAGCTGAGACTCAGATAGCCGACCAGACCACAGACAACGCGCTTCCTGAAGATCCTCTCGCATTAAAGCAGACCGCCGAACAGTTGCAATTGCAATTGCTCGAAGAGCGGAGAGAGGCTCGGAAGCTCAAGCGCGAAAATGAGCGATTAGGCCAGGACGTTAAGGCCCAAAGCACGAAGGCGGATTATTGGGCGCGCGAGGCGCAACGGCAACAGGCCCGAGGGCCGGCCGCGGAGTCAACCAACGGGAAGCCAAACGGAAAGCCTGTTGAAAAGGCTCTCAGCCTCGAAGAAGCGCTCGAGGGAATTCCTCTTGCGGATTACGTCGCGGACGATAACGGAACCGCGAAGCTGGCGAAACTGCTAAAAGAAAAATGCAAATTCGCCACAATGGACGAGGTTAGAGACTTCGCCCGCCAACAGGTTCAAGAGGAACGTCGCCTTAATGCTGAATATCGCGAGGTCGGTCAACGCTATCCCGGACTTGTCGAGGATGAAAAATTCCAAAGCCGGGCTCAGCAAATCTTTGAAGACTTGTCTGTCGAAAAGCCGCATCTCTCGGATTCGGAGCGATTCGAGCTTGCCGCCGCAAGGGCCGAAAAGGAACTCGGGCCGGTGAAAAAGAAAGCCGATGACTCCGCAAATCGTGAGAGGCTCAGGACCGCTCAAGGCGGGCCTCGGAGCAGCGGCAATCCGGACGGTGGGATCGTGAGGGGAAAAATAACCCCCGAACTCCAAAAAATGGCCCGGCGCACGGCCGGGATGGATCTCGACCCGACAGTTCTTCAAAAGGTGGCCGACAGGGTAGAGGCGGCAAAACGCCAAGCCTCGCGAGCTTCTTAACGTTTCTGTAAGACGAAATCTCCAGCCTAATCGTTCGACGCTGAGGGAGACCTCCCAAATGTCGAGCGATAATAACGTCACCGAAATTCGCCGGGGCACAACCCCGAAACGCAAACCTGGACGCCCGCGCAAAAACCCCGAGGCTCTCGCGACCGAACCGATCGGGGAACCGATCGACAGCGCCTTTGACGAATGCCTTAACGACCTCGACACCAAAGAACGGCAAAGCCTTCAATTCCTTGGCTGGACACGCGACGACATCAATCTGATGACCACGGATGAGGCGTTCAGGTTGATCGCCGAAAAGGGCGCGAAGCCGGGCTCACGTGCGTATATAAGGCAACACGGCTCCCACCTTCCCGATTCTCAGACCAACGAGGGGATCGCCGAGGCGTCGGAAGGCAAGAAATTCCAAGAAGCCTATGTGATCGCCGATGAGTTCACGCACGAGCTTGTCCGCGGAGATTCTCAGTTTGACGCGATTGTCAATGAGTATGTCGCGGCCAACCCTGGAAAACGTTTCCGCTGGATGAATCCAAAGATCCCGCCTCGCGCCGGCGTTGCCTGGAAGCCGGTTTTCAAGAACGGCGAGCAAGTTGTAGTCGGGGGGCTCTATCTGCACTGGATGCCGGAAGACCTGTACGACAAGGTTTATCGCCAGCCGAATTTGCGCGCCTCTGCGCGAATGCAAGATAAGGTTGAAGCTGAAGAGGCTCTCAACGAGAGAGAGGCTCAGAACCGTTACGGGCCAGGGCGCATCGCGCAGCAAGACGCCAGGCTTGCGCCTGTTACCGGCGCTCGGCGAGGTATGCAGCCGGGCCTCACGGTCGAAATGAATCCAAACCTGCTCTAAAAAGAGCGGACGGTCGCAACCCTTTTTTTGAAGGAGCATCGATATGTCGAACGTAAACAGCCCACACGGATTCGGTTACGTGACAATCAACAAGCCGTTTCCAGCTCGTACCCGAGTTTTTGATCATCTGGCCGCCGACGGCGACGCGATTTTTCAAAACGATGTTGTCTGGGCGAACTCTGGCGTTTCCGGCGAAGACGCCCCGCCAGTACAAACCTTCGCCGAAGGCGCGACCCCGGGCGAAACAATTCCGCTAGGCGTCGCCCTGAATTACGCGCCGGCATCGACGCTCTACCAAGTTCATGTGAATGTCGATCTGGACTCCGAGTATGAGGCTCAGGATAACAACGCCAACGGAACCGGCATTGTCGCTACGAACATGGGGAAAAACGCCAATGTCGATCCTACCGGCGTGGCAGGCTCGACTCTGACGGGTTTTTCCGGTCATCAGATCAATACGACGGGAATTGCCGTTACGGGCACGCTCGACATGCATTTGCTCAGACGCTACCCGGACGTTCTGAATTCCTTCGGCCCTTATTGCCGAATCCTGATCAAGTTCAACGAAATGAGAGAGGCGACACAAACAGCCGGCGTGTAGCTTATTCCGGCGACGCTCTGAAAACGGACTTTTTCGCACAGCGAGGAACTGATTATGCCAATGATACGGTCGAATTATCCGGAAGAGTTTCAGCTCTCGTTGACAACTCAGACCGAGCTCAATTTGCTCGATGAGTTGACCGACATGAGCTTTGACGAACAGCCCCCGGAATACACGGACATATACCGTGTTTCAGACGGGGACGGCACAGGGGAAAGCGACACCGCCATTGACGGGTTCGGGCTTCCTCAATACGCGGATTCCGAACTGAGCGGACTCCACTACGACATCCAGGGCAAATGGTTTCAACAGACCTACATCTTCGGAACCTATAACCTGGGCTATATCGTTTCCCACGACATTCAGGCCGATGACAAGTGGAATATCGCGGGCCAGCGTGCGAAATGGTTTGGCCGGTCATTCCGGAGATTGCCCGAAGTCCTGGGAGCGAGAACCTTCAACGAAGGCTTCCAGACCAACACGCCGACCGGAATCATGAACGCCGGCCTGCGGAACCCTGATGGCGTCGCCCTATTCTCGACCTCTCACCCTAACCCTGGACCTGGCGGCGGCGTTCAAAGCAACACCAACCCTTCAGGAGGCGCCGACCTCGCGCATAGCTCTCTTGAGGCTATGATGATTCGGATGGGCCAGAGAACGGACGGCCGCGGGATGCCCGTCAATATCCCAATGCGGCTATTGTACGTACCTTGGCCGCTCTACCCGACGGCGCTTGAAATCGTTGATTCGAGCTACCGGACGGACACGGTAAACAGGATCAAGAACGTCCTGCAGAACGTGATGGCCATAGAAGTTAAGCCGTCATATTATCTGACGAACCCCAGCGCCTACTTCGGATTAGGGCCGAAAGAACAGACCGGCCTCCGCTGGATCTGGCGCGAGCGATTCACGCGCAATCTCTGGAAAGATAACGAAACCAGAGCCATACATGTGGGCGGCTGGGTTCGTTTCGATTTTGGCTACAGTCATTATTTTGGGGTTGATGGCGATCCGGGTCTCGGCGGCTAAAGGACAGTGCGCCGTATTAAGACCCTTCGATTTTTCTGAAACAATTCGAGGGCGACTATGAATCTTCTCAATGGACTTTTGAATCCCGGCTCGCGGTATCCGACGCCGATCCCGATGTCTCCCTTTACGGGAAACGTCTTTTACGTTGACCCGAAAAACGGGAGCGATGGCCAAGTGGGGACGCTACAGGCCCCCTTTCAGACTCTCGGCCAAGCCTTCAATGCGTGCGTTGCGGGACACAACGACCTGATAGTTTTGATCTCTGATGGAACAACGGCGTCCAGCGCGCGATTGACTGCGGGCTTTAATTGGAACAAGGCGGCTACTCATCTAATTGGCGTTTGCTCTGGCTCGCGGAATTCCAACCGCGCCAGAATTGCGCCGCTTGGCGGGACAACGGCCTTTGCCAATTTCTTCACCGTTTCCGTTGATGGCTGCTATTTCGAGGGAATCGAATTCTATCAGGGCTTTGCGGCGGGAGTTGCGGCGTCAATCTGCATGACCCTCAGCGGCGGCCGAAACCACTTCAAGGACTGCCAGTTTGCCGGAATGAATGACGCCACAAGCGCTGGATCAACTACAAGCCGAAATTTGTTGATAACCGGAACCGGCGAGAATTTCTTCGAGGATTGCGTTATCGGCGACGACACGACCTCGCGGGGAGTCGCAAACTCCAACCTGGAACTCGCCGGCGGAACACCGCGCAATCGATTCAGGGATTGCAGCTTCCCGATGTACGCAACGAACGCAGGGGTTCTGGGGATCCTCGCGGCGGCGGCGGCCTCGATTGACCGCGAAACCCTGTTTGAGCGCTGTTCCTTCCTGAACGCTGTCGGCTCCGCGGCGACGGCTTTGACCGGCCTCGCGAAGGTTGCGGCGGCCTCTGGCGGATTACTCGCCTTCAAGGATTGCTTCGGGGTTGGGATCGGCGATTGGGGCGCGGACGCCGGAAGCAAGGCCCAGATTTACATTGATATGGCCGCCCCGAACGGAGCGGGTGGCATCGCAATCAACGCGACGTAGGGAAATTATGGCCTTACCCTATGGAATGCGGGGCAACCGCAAGAAGCATAATACGCTTCGAACCGAGAGCCAGGCTCACGACTCGGCGCATAGCGCATTTGAAGGGGTGAAGGCGGGCTCAGAGGCGACCTCGGCGAAGAATCCGGCGATGCAAACGGGAATGATGGGGCAGGCGACAGCTCAGATACGCTCAATCACCGAGGGCGATGCGGGAGCTTCCGAGGCGTTGAAAGGTCCGAAATCTTCGTCAGCGCCGGCGAGGCCGAAAGCAGCCGCCCCGGTTATGGGCGGGGCAACTCGAAAGTGGGATCGCGAAATGAGAAAGCGCCAAGAGGCTGAGAAATGAACGGCGACACCTTGAGTACCGAAAGCGATGCTCATGGAATCGGCGGATTGCTCGAAAAGCGCATGAGATCTTCGCCTATCGGCCAGGCCGTGACTCGGCTCAAAACCGCCCTGAGCGGGCATCCTAAGCAGCAGCCGGGCCAAGCGATCACCGGCGCTGATATGACCGCGGAGATGGCAAAGAGGGCCGCTCAGGAGTAGCCTTAAAAATGTGCGAGGTAGCGAAAATGGAAGATTGGGAAGCCGAACACGATTTACACACTTTGCACAACGCCCACGAAATCCAAAAGGACTCTGGCCGGATGGAGCGTGTCCAAAAGCACGCTAACTCTATGCACGAGGCGGCGCATTCTATGAGTCACCCGATGGGCGGAAGGGGTAACGAACAGCGCGAGGGCGACTTCGACAAAGATGGAACCTTGTCGCGTGAGGAAATGGCCCACGAACATACCGCACGCCAAAACAAGGTCATAGACGAATACAGCGAAGGTCGGAGCCTCCGCGACAACGTTTTCCCTCGGCCACCGTCTTCCAGGCCGATGCCGCCAGATCACCGCCACGGCAAGCATCACCGCACCCACGAAAAAATGCGGAAGGAGTAATCAACGCTTTGTCTCTTCAGAACAAGCACGGCGCGCCCAAACTTCCCGCCCGACCTCCGAAACCCGGAGGCGGCGAACACATGCACGGCTATAAGCCCGCAGTCCCGCCCGCGGGCAAACAGAGAATGCCCAAAGAGGAAGTGGAGGCCTACCGCGGAGCAAAGGGCGGAATTCCTGTAGAAACCCGCGAAGCCTTCGAGCGTTAAAAGATGCGGCAATGCCTGAAACACTCGGACAATTGCGACAGCGACTTGGCAGCACGCCGGCCGGCGCCGGTATTCGTACCGACCTACTGACGGACCTCATCAATGCCCGTATAGAAGACATCTGCCATTCGCGCCCCTGGACCCGCCTTAATAAAACCGAGGGCTTTCTTCTTCTTCAGGCGCCCTACGACACCGGAACTATTTCGATCAATCTTGGAGATACAGCGGGAACCGGAACGGGAACGGTATTCACTGATATGATGACCGGCTGGCATTTTCGGCCGGGGAATGAAATCGACTGGTATTATTTTACCTTTGTTGACGCCACGGATTTTACGATTGATCGGCCTTTCACCGGGCCAAGTGATTTCGTGAATGAATCGTTTTATCTCTGGCAACCTGTTTACGAATTGCCTTCAGACGTCAATGAACTCCTTTCTTTGCAGAACCCCCTACTTGGCGGCGACCTCGAAGAACGCTCTTATGACTGGCTGGAAAGTTACGCGCCCTCTCGGCTGGCTTATGGCCCGCCCGCCTGGTGGGCGCCTTTTCAGGACTCAGCGGACGGAAACGCACAGATCGAACTTTACCCTGGCCCGGACGCCAGCTACGGGCTCCCGATGCGCTATACGGCGAAACCTATTCGCCTCGTGAATTCCTCCGATAAATTCCCAAACTGGTTTAATTCAAATTGCGTGTATGCCGGAGTGCTGGCCGACCTATACCGGATGGCCGATGATCAGAACCGAGCGACAGCTCAGGAAAAGCAATACCTGACCTTGTTGGGCTGGATGGCCCAGGAAGACGCGCGCCGGACGCCGGTATCGGAAACTCATATGGCGGATCGGTACGAACAACATCGCGTTGAAAGAACTCTTAGGCGTCGGGGCAGGGCGGCCCTAAGAAACTGGTATCCGGCTCAGTAAGGAAAAAGGATTTTTATGGCAAGACGCAAATTTGCAAACGATCAGCCTTTATTGACCGCCGTTTCGTCGGGCACGAGCGCGATTATCCCAGCCGCGAACTGCCAAAGCATTGTGATTTATGTTGAATATAGCTCGGCTTCAAGCGCCGGATCGGTTGTCGCGGAATCCGCGAGCAGGGCGAATTTCCCCGGTTCCGATACGTGGGTTACTGAGGGTAATAGCGCTTGGGCAGCGGCGGGCTCTCAAGATAGAATTCAGTTTGATGGGCCGGTTGACTGCTTCCGCGTGCGAATCGATAGCGATATAACGGATGGAACCGTTACCGTGACCTGGAACGCGCTCGAAGAAAGGTAGGTGGCACGTGAAACATTGGGTTTTGGTCGCGCTATGTTTGCTTGCCGCCATCGGGCTCGACGCACGATTTTACAGTCACGTTGCCGAGGCCCAAGACTCCACTTCGATCACGAATGTTTCGACGCTCAGGTTTAGGGGCCGGACGGCGCCGCCCCCAATCAGTCTGCCGGGCCAGGCCATCATTTACCTCGATAACGGAAGCGGGCAGCTTCTCGCATCGCAGGATGCCGGTGATTACGCGGCGCTCGGCGGCGGCGGAACTTTCGGTTCCGGCGTGCTTCAGGCGCCGAATATAACGACGACCGGCTCGCACAGCTTCGGGATAATGGACCCGAATTTGACGACCTCGGGGAGCTTCGCAACGTATTTCGGCAATGCGAATGTAACCCGTTATGCGGAATGGGACTTGATTCTTGGGACCACTTCGGCGACCGATGACGTCAACTTGAAGGTTTCCGGCCTGGCCGACTTCGGGTTTAGTGCGGCTGGCAATCTTAGCGCCACGTCTTTCACTGGCGACGGGAGCGGACTGACGAATGTCGCCGCTAGTGCGCCGCTGAAGGATTCAAATGGGAATACGGCCGTTGCCGTGACGGCGACCGGCTCAGCGGTCAATTATGTGAACGTGACGGACGCCGCGGCTGGGGGCATGGTCACAATAGGGACGGCCGGCGCGAGTTCTACGATCCCGCTGAAGTTGGCGGCCAAGGGAGGCGGCTACTTAGAGCTTGACGCGAGCGGGAATTTGGTTTGGGGCCCAGGGGCAAGCGGGCAACAGATCATAGTTGACCGAACGAAGGGCGCATTGTCCTTGAATCTGAACTCGAACAGCTACGGTGGTTCGGGATCGATCCAGCCGATATTTCAAATCTGGTCGGACGCTAGTACGACCGCGAACCCGCCGGCCTCTTTCATTCGCTTAGAGTTTCAAGACGGCTATGCATGGCCGATTGGGCCCGGCTTCCGCAACCTATTTTCTAGCTTCTATACTGAGACCGGCGATGGATATTATGGCGCTCTTGGCGGGCTCTCGGGCTTTTATGACGACACGGGCGAGGCCGATTGGGAAGTAAACGACATGAACGAGATGTTTGTTTATGGGCCTTCCCAATTCGGGCAGCCGTCTATGCCGGCCCCCGCTCTGACTGTCAACGGCACGGGGGGATCAACGACTTACTCTTACGTGATAGTTCCCGTTGGACCTTACAATGGCCCAACGATGGGCGCGAGTGCGACTGCGACGATCGGAGGCGGAAACGCGACGCTGAGCGGGACGAACAGCATCACGCTCAGTTGGCAAGCAGTCAATACGACCTTCGGAGTTGGCGCGAACCCCGTTACCTCCGTTACCACCATGAACGCCAACAGTGGTGGAACCTATAACATCTACCGGACGGCGGGGGGCGGCTCTCAGGGGCTCATTGGAAGCGTCGCCGCGGGCGCAGGCCTGGGGTCGACTGTGACTTTCACTGATACCGGACTTGCTGGCGACAGCGCAACTGCGCCCTATAATTCAACTTCTTGGATAACGGCGCCGGCGGCCACTATGGCTCCAGGCGCGACCGGCCAGAATCTTTACATTGGCGGCGGTGTCGGATCTCAATATTTCACGATCGTATCAAACAGCGTGGCGCCGACCGGGACCGTTACGATCAGCGGGAACATTGGAGGCTTTCCCTACACCAAGACTTTGACCGCGGGAACCAATTTTACCCTCGGAAGCAATAACACGGCCGCGCAGCTCGCGGTAACAGCTACAAGCCTGGCCATAGCGATCAACGCCGCGGCCAATACGCCGCTCATTTTGATGGTGCGAGCCCTGGCGGTAGGTCCATACGTTTTCATTGAGCCGGTGAATTCGTTCAATGGCTTGACTCTGGCAACCTCCAACAGCGGGGCTTGGACGGTCACAGCGAATGCGAATGGGAATGTCAACCTACTGACCCCCGAAATATCCCAAAGTTTCACTGAGGCTAACCTTCCAGGGGCGCCAGTTGCCGGGTCGAGGGTTTACTGCTCTGACTGCGGGAATGTTGCGGATGATTCTCATGCGGTAGGGACGGTCGTATCTTCCGGCGGGCACGGGGCCGAAGTTCAGTATCTAAACGGCTCCTGGCGCACGATGGACTGAGCTTGCGTGTTCGCCTGGGAATCGTTATCGTGCAGGTTGGAGGAACGGACTGAATGACTTTTCACCAGTGGGTGTCAAATCTTGGGTGGATTTTCTTGGACGATTTGCCGATGACGATATTGACCTTCGGGTCGATTTACTTCGCCATCAGGCTGGCTCATCGGCAAATCAAGCGGGATGAAATCGTCTCGGCCTACACCAAAGAGAAGGCGGGGCCACGGGCGGCAGGGGAGTAGGATTTGAATTGGACGCGACCTACATTTCGCTGGCGATCGACGCGGCTCTCGCGCTCATTGGGACGCTTTTAATACTTGGCTATTACAGCCTTGTGGCGCGAGTTGTAAAACTCGAAACGAGAGTAGACGAGCATCGCGAAAAAGACCATGTGGTGATCGCCAGCGAAATCGGCGGACTCAAGGAAGCCGTGAGACGATGCGAGAAAGTCGACAGGGACGCTTGAGAGGCAAATTCACAATTAAGGGCCTCGCCAGAAAGCCGGAAGGCTATGAGCGCTTTTGCGTTAGTTGCTGATCGATTTGACCATATCATGGCTGAAAATACCGCCAACGGGGGTGGCCTTAAAATATCACCGGGACTTTTGGCGGTATTACTGTTTCTCGGTGGGCAGTTAGTATGCGGGGTGTCTGTAGTGATAGGAGGCGTCTGGTGGGCTTCGGCCATGAACACCAAGATGGACGCCGTAATAGTGGGTCAGAGCAAATATGAAGACCTTGAACGGCGGACCACGAAGCTTGAAACGCTGTTTACGGCTTTTGCCCGGGCCCTGGACGAAAACGACAATGAAGCCGTCAAGAAATCAATTGACGAACTTCGCCAGAGCTTAACGACCAAAAAGAGGTAGCTAAATGTCGGCGATTGCATCTACGTGTTCAAGAATCTGGCTCATTATCATCAACTGTTGGACGTATATTGATGAGAAAGCCGCCGCGATCCG
>Ga0187818_10000012_pt1 | contig 41154 bp, 41 predicted proteins | sample NC_wetland_sal_i_14_FD_130581 | JGI IMG/M metagenome (GOLD analysis project Ga0187818, IMG submission 130581) | Wetland sediment microbial communities from Neuse River Estuary, North Carolina, USA - SO4_3 | ecosystem: Environmental > Aquatic > Freshwater > Wetlands > Sediment | place: USA... | reverse complement strand
TGCTGCTGTTGACCGCAACACCGCACAAGGGTGATCCGACGAACTTCAGCTTATTCCTCCAACTTCTCGATGAAGATGCCTACGCCGACGTGAAGTCTATACGTGAGGCAATGGATCGCCGACGCGCCCCGTTCTACCTCCGTAGGACTAAAGAGGCGATGGTCTACTTTCCGCAGCGCATGCCTGACGGCACATGGGAAGCCAAGAAAATCTTCACCAAGCGCATCCCGCACACCGTGGACTTCCACATCGACGGGGCTGAGGACGAACTCTACCGAGAAGTCACAGCGTTTGTGAAAGCCCAGTCCAACCGGGCTGCGGCGAGCGGCGACGATCCCCGCGCTAGAGCCGTCCGCTTCTTGATGGCGTTGTACCAGAGGCGTCTGGCTTCGAGTACCTACGCGCTCCGCCGCTCCCTTGAGAACCGTGGCAAGCGCCTGACTGAGATGCTGAAGAAAGCCCAAGAGATCGCCCGATACGCCCCGCCCGACCTACCAGACATGGAAGAACTGGATGAGATGGAGGACTCCGAACGCGAGCGACTGGAGGATATGATCGCTGCCGTCAGCCTCGCCCGGAATCCAGATCAGGTCAAGGAAGAAGTTGAGGAACTCAAAGGGCTCGTCGAGCACGCGATCCGCGTCGAGGATGCAGCATGCGAGGCGAAGCTTTCCCGGCTCCAAGAACTGCTGAAGCAGCAGGGTTTTTTCGATAATCCGCAGCAGCGGCTTCTCATCTTCACTGAGTTCAAGGACACACTCGACTATCTCGTCAAGAAGCTGAAGGAGTGGAACTTTACTGTCGGTACGATCCACGGTGGTATGCACATCGGCTCGCGTGACGAGGCTGGCACGCGGCTCCACGCTGAACAGCAGTTCCGGGAAGGAGCGACTCAGGTACTTGTCGCCACCGAAGCAGCCGGAGAAGGCATCAACCTCCAGTGTTGCAACATTCTGTTCAACTACGATATCCCGTGGAACCCCAATCGGCTGGAGCAGCGAATGGGAAGAATCCATCGCTACCTCCAGACGAAAGACTGCCTGATCTTCAACTTCGTGGCGACGAACACCATCGAAGGTCATGTGCTCCAAAAGCTGCTCGACAAGTTGCAGGAGATCCGGGACGCTCTTGAAAGCGACTCGGTGTTCAATGTCGTCGGCGAGATTCTTCCTCCCAACGAGATCGAGCGCATCCTTCGCGACTACTACGCGGGCAAGATCGGCAATGCCGATCTGGAGGAGCGCCTGCTTCGTGATGTGAAGGAAGACCACTTCCGTGCCATCTGCCAGAATGCGCTTGAGGGACTTGCCACCAAGAAACTGAATCTCGAAATGCTGGTAGAGCGCAAAGCGCGTGCACAGGAGTGCCGCGTTGTGCCCGAGACCATTGCTCGCTTCATCAAAGACTCGGCTCCGCTGGTGCCCTTGACGCTGAAGACGTTTGCCACGTTGCCGTACACATTCGAGCCGACCGCCACGCCTCAGGCTCTTCGCCAATACGAGAAGCAGCCCGACTGGAAATTCCAGCCGATAGCGTCGAGGTATCCGCGCTTCTCGACCGACCGCGAGGTCGCTGATGGAAACAACCTAGAATGGGTCACGCCGGGGCATCCGCTGTTCGAGGCTTTGCGCCGACACGCCGTAGCTCGTTCGCGAGACTCCCTTGCTCAGGGAGCATGCTTTTACTCGCTAGAGGTGAGCAGTCCTAAGCGGGTTGATTTCTACCGCGCCCGAATCGTCGACGGGCTCGGGCACGTCGTCCATGAGCGCCTGTTTGCTGTCGAAATCGACAGCGACGGTACGTCTCGACTCTCCGGCCCCACTGTTCTAGGCAATCTCCAACCAGCGCCGCTGCCCAAGAACCTGCCCGACTTGGCTACGGCACAAGACTCGGCAACTTGGCTTCAGGAGAATGCGCTGCTGCCGTTTTTGGAAGATGTCCGCAAAGAGCGCATTGCCGAGGTCGAGCGGGTCGCCGCTCACATCGAGATGTCCCTGACCGAACTCATTTCGAAGGAAGACGCATCAATCGGTCGATGGGAGGGCGAAGCCGAGCGCGGCGTCGAAGGTGCTGCGGGCAATCTCAAACAAGCCGAAGACCGTCACTCCGTACTGCTGCAAAGGCGCGAGACTCGCAGGCAGGAGATGGAGCGGCAACGGTCGCTCACGTTGCAGGCGGTTGATCGCCTCACAAGCATCATCATTCTGCCGCATCCCGACCGCGACCGTCCCGACATCGCCAACCTGCGCCCCGATCCCGAAACTGAGGCGACGGCGATGCGAGTCACCATCGAGTATGAGGAGCAGCAGGGACGTGTCGTCACTGACGTCCATGAGAAGAACCTCGGCTATGACCTCACCAGCATCAACCCCCAATCGGGAGAGTTGCGGTTGATCGAAATAAAGGGCATCGGCGCACATACCGGAACCGTTTGTCTGACGCCCAACGAAAAGCGTGTCGCAGAGGATAGACCCGATTGTTTCTGGCTATACGTCGTTTCCAATTGCAAGAGTCCGTCACCGCTGCTCAATGAACCGATCCTCAACCCGGCAAGAATGCCGTGGATCGAGGTTAGGAAGATTGAGCACTACTACCTGACGCTGAGTGACATCTCTCGCGCCGCAACGGAGCCGAGCAGCGGAGGCAAATGTTAGACCGCTGGAATAGGCGAATGTATGCCCTCATTTGTAAGAATGAGCAGGCAATTCTCACCGCGACTGATCCGCAGAAGGAGGTTCAGAAATATGAGTCGCTTGTTTCAAAAATCGGCGAAGCCAGCAACCCGCAATATCAAGATGAATACAAGAATTTCTGGCAAATGAAGAGGGCACACTTGGGCAACAGCTTCGATCAGGCGTATTTCAGTGCTCTAGACCTATCGAAAACGATTCCTGCACTACGTAGCCTTTGCCAAACGCTATATAGATTCCCAAGGCTACGCGGCGATCAAGCCCTGCAATTCTCATTCGCCACGAAGCTCCGTCACATGTTGAATCGGCAATTACCGATTTATGATGATCGCGTTGCCAGCTTTTATCTTTTCCAGCCGCCCTCAACGAAACTGCCGTTGAGGCAGCGTGTCAACGCGTTCATCGTTTTTCATAACTTCTTAATCCACGAATACAAGCGGGTGCTCAGTAGCGGTGTACTGGCAAAGCCAATTGCTGCGTTCAAACAGCATTTCAAGCAGCAATTTAACGATCCGCCAGCACACACGGACGTGAAGATCATTGATTGGCTAATTTATGGGTTCGTGCGGTTAGCGGATAAAGGAAAGATCGCGTGGTAGGGGCTGGTTACGGGCGATGATCCTCAAAGAATGCAAGCGTCTCGCCGAGGTTGATTTTCCAATTGCAGTGGTTAGCCGCCATTCTGCTAAGGAGAAATCCATACGGCACGGGCATCCCAGCACGCTGCATTTATGGTGGGCGCGGCGACCGCTGGGAGCATGCCGAGCCGTGCTCTTGGGGCTTCTTCTACCCGACCCGTGTGATCCGAATTGCCCTGAGGAATTCAAGAATCGAGCGCGAAACATTCTGCCTCGCGTGCAAGGGGCAGCAGGACAAACAGAACTAGACCTTCGAAACGAACTATTTCGCTTCATTGGCGATTTTGCTAATTGGGACAATTCCTCGAAATCGGTCTACCTCGACGCTGCACGTAGCTTGGTCAAGGCTGCGCATGGAAAGGAGGCTCCTCTCATCGTTGATCCGTTTGCTGGCGGGGGGTCGATTCCAATTGAGGGACTAAGGGTTGGGGGTGACGTTTTCGCCAGTGACCTAAATCCTGTCGCCTGTCTTATCCTCAAGACGATGCTTGATGACATTCCTCGGTACGGCGTGGCTCTTGCTAAGGAATTGCGTGAACTGGAAAGTGTCATCAGGGCGAAAACGGAGGAAGAGCTTTCGGAGTTCTATCCTCAGCACTCAGACGGCGCAAAGCCCATCGCGTATCTATGGGCGCGAACTGTTGTGTGCGACAGTTGCGGTGCCGAAATCCCTCTTACTCGCTCTTTTTGGCTAAGTAAAAAGAAAGATGCTAAGTATGCACTGAGGTATTCGATTGCACGCCCAAAAGGCAAACCGCCTGAGTTGTCATTTGAGGTGTTCAGTCCAAGTAGTGACGGAGAGGTGCCATCTCCCACCGCAAAACGGGCTAACGCAATTTGTCCTGCTTGCAACATCGTAACCCCTGCAAGTCGAGTCAGAGCGCAATTAGCTCTGCGAAGAGGTGGAACAGACGATGCTCGCTTCTTAGCCGTGGTGGTTATTATGCCCGGAAGACAAGGCAGACTGTATAGAGTTCCGTCATCTAAGGACAAAGAAGCATACAGGAAAGCATGTGAAAGACTTCAGGCTCTCGCGCAGTCCGAGAAGGTGGGATCACTCTCTCCGATTCCGAACGAGTCCATACCCCTGATGAGCGGCACATTCAACGTCCCGCTGTACGGTGTCAACTCATGGGGAGATATGTTCAACCCTCGTCAGAAACTGGCTCTGCTGACGCTTGCGAAGAACATCCGTTCGATGGATAGTTTTTCTCCGGCTGCTCAAGAGATCGCCGCACTTGGGCTAAGCAGATTCGCCGACATCTGCAACGCATTTCTACAATGGAAATCAACATCGACTCAAGCAGTTCACATGTTCTCGCGGCAAGCGCTACCCATGGTTTGGGATTTCCCTGAACCTGCGATTTTCGCTGATGCGTCAGGTGATTACGGCGTAACACTGAGGACGATGGCACGCGTAATCGACTCTCTCGCGGTTGTCGGGAAGTCTGGGACTGTGAAACAGGCAGACGCTCGGAATTCGCCGTTGCCCGACGAGTCTGCGGCAGTTTGGTTTACTGATCCGCCGTACTACTTCGCAGTTCCTTACGCCGACCTTTCTGACTTCTTCTTCGTCTGGCTGAAGCGCAGCCTTCCAAATCACCCACTATTGGGCGATCCTTTCGATTCGACAAATCCGCTAACGCCAAAAAAGCAGGAGCTTTGTGAAATGGCTCACTGGGACAGCGAGCGATATGCGGAAAAGAACCAAGAATTCTTTGAGAGTGGCATGAAGGACGCTTTTGGGGAAGGGCGACGCGTTCTGGCAGAGGACGGCATCGCCTGTGTTGTTTTTGCGCACAAAACGACGGAGGGCTGGGAAGCGCTGCTATCAGGCATGATTCGCGGAGGCTGGACAATTACGGCTTCGTGGCCCTTGGCGACGGAAATGGCAGAACGCCTTCGGGCTAGGGATTCCGCTGCGCTTGCAACGAGCGTTCATCTTGTTTGTCGTCCGCGTCGAGCGGATGCGAGCGTGGGCGACTGGGCGGATGTGCTTCGTGAATTGCCGCAACGTGTAGGAGATTGGATTGAGCGATTGCAAGCCGAGGGCATAAAAGGCGCTGACTTGGTATTTGCTTGCATCGGTCCGGCGATGGAAATCTATAGTCGATACCGCAGCGTCGAAGATGCGGAAGGACGCGAGATTCCTCTGGGCGGCGATCCCTCGGCCCCGGAACCTTACAAGCGCGGATTTCTGGCGTATGTATGGGAGACAGTGGGGCGGTTGGCGCTTGAAGAAGTTCTGGGCACAGCGGAGGCAAGAGCACGAAACGGAGCGGCAGGTGCTCTGGAGGAAGATGCCCGCCTGACGGCGTTGTTCTTGTGGACATTGCAGACGACCGAAGCAGATTCAACCGATGCTGAATCATCAGATGCCGAGGATGAGCCTGAAGAAGACGACGATGAAGAAAAACCCCAGAAGAAGAAAGTTGGCTACACTCTAATCTTTGATGTGGCACGTCGCTTCGCGCAACCTCTCGGAATTCATCTCGATAAATGGGAGGGGCGAATCATCGAAACCGAAAAGGGCATTGTTCGTCTGCTGCCCGTTGGAGACCGGGCGTCGCAACTGTTTGGTGAAGCCGACGCTGCCGCCATCTCGCGCCGAATCGAGGCGGACGTTCAAACCAGTCGCAATTACAGTTTCGCGTTCATGCAGGATGTCGGTGCCGCTCCTCAAATCAAGGCTCAAGGTCGGGAGCGCAAAGGTGCCAAGCGTGCGGCTACAGCGATACCCGACGCCCCTACTCCACAGCCAGTCACGACTCTTGATCGCCTCCATGCAGCCATGTTGCTCCAGCGTGGTGGGCAGACGAACGGTCTCCGGTCGATGCTACGAGAGGAGACACAACGCGGTCCTGACTTTCTACGGCTCGCCAATGCGCTCTCTAGGTTGTATCCGAAGGACAGTGAAGAGAAGCGCTTGCTCGACGCCATGCTTTTGGCGGCTCCGAGGGGTTGAAAAACGGTCAGGGTTCGGCGTACACGTGCTGGAGGACGCCCCGGAGCTTTACCAGAACTTCGTAGGCTTTGGCGAGAGTTGTTGGCTTTTCGTGGAGAACATCGTCGGCATCATCGGCTAGTTCACGAGCCATTTTTCGAACCGTTCGATCTATAACGCGAGCGCTTTCGGCTTCGTCCAACAGGTTGTTCATTTCGACAAAGGTGCGAGTGCTTTGGTATCCGATGCCCTCCTTGAGAGCTTGTTCGAGGGCGGCACGGCTGAGCGCGACTGATGCCTGCGGCAATCCGAGAATATAGGTTCGGACAGCCTCCCGCAGGTATCCGTTTGTGATACTGGATGCCTTGCCCGATGCCTGAAGTCTTGAGAGTTGCAGCGTTCGGTCAACACAGCCTGAGACCTTGTCGATCAAGTCGCGGGTAAAGCGGTCGTCGAGGAAGTTCTTTATCAACTCCGGCTCGACCTCTACGAGCTTTTCAACGGCGACAAGTTTGCTATCGGTGATCGTTTCGCGAGATGTGATGATTTCGTCAACTATGACTCTTATTTCCTTTAGGGCTTGTTCGTGTTCCTTGCGATCTTCAGGTGAGAGATCGTGGGTAGCTTGCCAGTCCTCGGTTTCAATGAAGCTCTGAACGTACTGGGAGAAGGTTAGTTCTCGGCTCATAGGCGCTCTCTGTTACTCTTTGGTGTTCGGGCAGCACAGCTAGCCCTGAAGGCAGCATTCTACGGCTATGGAACCTTGGTACAAAAACACGGTACCCCGCGCCGAGGTGCGCGAAGGGCGATCCTTCAACCCTGATGAATTCGCCATTGCCCTTGAGCAGGTAGCCGCAAATAAGGGACCTGATGATTACCGCAAGCCCGAGCAGTTCATTGCCCGCACGTCCTTTACTCGCGCCCTGCGGGAGCACATTGGCATGGTCTTGCGCCGTCTATCGGGTCGAACCGAGAATGCCGCGCCAGTCATGACGCTGGTCACCCAGTTCGGCGGTGGCAAGACCCACACCCTGACGGCGCTCTACCATCTGGCGAAAAATGGCGACAAGGTAAAGAACGACCCTTCCATCCAGCAGCTTCTATCGGAAGCCGGATTGAAAGCCTTGCCCACCGGCAAGGTCGCGGTGTTCGTCGGCAACGCGTGGGACCCGGCAGCGGGGCGCGAGACCCCGTGGATCGACATAGCCCGCCAGCTTGCGGGGGACACGGGTGTAGCCGTCCTCGGAACGTCCGCAAAGGAGATTCCTCCGGGCACGTCCGCAATAGCCCAGTTGGTCGAGGCGGCTGGCGGCTCCGTGCTGATCCTCTGCGATGAAGTTCTGAACTACATCAACCGCTATCGCGGGACGGATGCCGAAAAGTTCCACGCTTTCATCCAAAACCTGACGGTCGCCATGACCGGAACCGAGCGGTCGGCGGCGGTGATCAGCTTGCCCCGCAGTCAAGTGGAGATGTCTGACTACGACCTCCAGTGGCAGGAAAAGATAAACAAGGTCGTGCGCCGGGTGGCAAAAGACCTGATCGCGAACGACGAGGCGGAGATCAGCGAGGTCGTCCGCAAGCGCCTCTTCGAGAACATTGGCTCCGACAAAGTCCGCAAGTCGGTGGCGAAGGCGTATGCCGATTGGTGCTTCGAGCGCCGCAACCAGCTTCCTCCCGAATGGACTGCCGTCGATACAGCGACAACGGACGCGAAGGCACGGGAATTCCTGCGAGCGCGGTTCGAAGCCTGCTACCCGTTCCATCCCGCGACCCTGTCGGTCTTCCATCGCAAGTGGTCGGCGCTGCGCCAGTTCCAGCAGACCCGGGGCGCACTGGCGATGTTTGCGCAGTGGATTTCCTACGTGTACAAGGACGCGCACACGAAGGCGCGGAACGAAGCCCTGATCACGCTCGGCTCTGCCCCGCTGGATTGGGCAAGTTTCCGAGCCGCCCTGCTGGGGCAGCTTGGCGAAGCCAGACTACAAGGCGCAATCGACGCTGACATCGCCGGGCAGAACAACCACGCACAAGCGCTTGATGCCGACACGTCGGGTCAGCTTAGGGACATCCATCGCCGGGTGGCGACCGCGATCCTTTTCGAGTCGTCGGGCGGGCAGACGGACAAGAGCGCCCATCTGCCGGAGCTTCGGTTCGCGCTTGGCGAGCCCGGCATCGAGACCACGTCCATCGACACAGCCGCAAGCCAGATGGAGGCTCGCGGATTCTTCATTCGTCGCAAGGGCACGGATGGCTATCAATTCGGGTTCAAGCCGACGCTGAAGAAGGTAGTCAACGACCGCAGGGCTTCTCTCGACGAGGACGAAGTTCTTGCCGAGACCCGGAGGATCGTGGAGACCGAATTCCTGAAGAACAAGGCGCTTCCGGTCATCGCGTTCCCGGAGGACGGCTCGGCGGTGCAGGACACGACAAGGCTCTCGCTGGTCGTGCTGTCGCCCGCTCAGGAATGGGCGGAGGATGGCTCCCTCCGGCAGACGATCTTGGACCGGACGCGGAACAGGGGGAACTCTCCGCGCCTGTATCCCGGCTCGCTGATCTGGTGCATTCGCAAGCCGGGTCGCGAGTTGCGCAACAAGGTCGAGCTTCTGCTCGCTTGGCGCAATGTGGATCGGGACTTCATGGACGGAACCCTTCCGGGCGAGTTCGACAAGACCGACCGCGAGGAGATCAAGGCACGGCTTAAGGACGCGGAAGATGCAGCCCAAGACGAGGTTTGGGCTGGTTACCGTTACATCGCTCTCTACGACGCGAAGTCCGAGACTGGGATCACCGTGATCGACTTGGGCGCAGGGCACGCGAACGCGGGCGAGACCCTCACGGGTCGCGTCATCACGACGCTGAAATCGCGGGCATTGCTCAACGAGTCGCCGGGGGCAGGCTATCTGGAACGCAGATGGGCAGAGCCGTTCAAGAAGTCGGGCGCATGGCCTATCTCAGCGCTGCGACAGGCGTTTCTGAACGGAACGCTGGAACGGCTGCTTGAGCCGGACAGCTACCTGAAGGCGAAGCTGCCGGGTTTGGTGATGAACGGGGATTTCGGATACGCGTCAGGGGCTAAGGATGGCGGCTATTCGAGGGTCTGGTTCCGAGAGCTACTGCCGCAGGAGGAAATCAGCTTCGACTCCGACGTCTACCTCTTGCTTCCGCAGCGGGCGCAGGAGCTTAAGGCGGGAGTGCAGGCGGTCGAGGTGGTCAAGGAGCCGACCGGACGGGGCACAATGGCGGGCGAAGATGCTGGCGCAGGCCCGCTGTTCCAGCCACCCAAGACCGAGGCTGGCGAAGCGCCATCGGTACGCGAAAGGACGCTGACGATTCGCGGAGAGATTCCGACCGAGGTCTGGAACCGTCTGGGGCGCACCCTGATCCCCAAGCTGAAAACCGGGAATGAACTGGTCATGAAGCTGGACGTCTCCGTGCAGGTTGAGAGCGATGCGGCTCAGGGCTTTCGGCAGGAGCTTATGCAAATCCTGAGCGATCTGAACCTCGCGGACGCCGTCAAGATCGAGGTCAACTGAGGAATCGAACGATGGCACGACTTCTCCTCTACGGGCGTGATGTTCCGACAATTTTCAATGTCGTCAGGGGCTTTGGTCTGCTCGAAAACGACATGACTCGTGCGCTCGGATGGGCCTTGGCACGTTGCCGTCATTTTCGCGGCGACTTTGTGCAAACTTTGGCGAAGGTAGATGGCGGCAACTCAGAAGATGTGCTCGTATCGCTACAAAGCCAGAAATCGGAAACTGGGATCACCGATATCGAGTTGGAACTTGAAGGAGAATTCCACGTGATTGTGGAAGCCAAGCGCGGCTGGGAGCTTCCATCGAAGCAACAACTGGAGATGTACGCCTTGCGACTCGCACCGGGTGCATTTCCTCGCAAAGCTCTAGTGGCTCTAACCGACGCTAACCCCGAATATGCTGCCGTCCATTTGGATTGCCGAACACTCAAGGGCATCCCTGTGACTCCTTTCTCATGGGGTGAATTGCTCAGACTTGCCGAGAAGACTAGAAATTTGGGGAACTCAGGGGAGCGATACATCATGGGCGAACTCGTTAATTACCTTCGCGATTTGGCAACTCTCCAAGACATTCATTCAAACCTCGTCTGGGTCGCCCCTCTCAAAGACGAAACACCAAAGGGATGGCAGGTGTCATGGATTGACATCGTTAAGGAAAAGCTGCGGTATTTCCATCCGGTGGGGTATAGGAACTTTCCCAAAGTCCCGCCGAACTACTTCGCCTTCCGCTATCGGGCCAAACTCCAATCCGTCCACCATGTCGAAGGATACGAGTTGGTCTCCGATGCGCACACTGTCATTCCCGAGATTCCAAAGGGGGAGATCATCGACCATATCGTCTACAGATTGGGCAAGCCATTTCGACCAGAAAATGACGTCAAGTTGGGCAAAATGTGGGGTACTGCGCATTGCCAGTGCATGATAGATACGCTGTTCACTTGCAAAACGCTGGAAGAAGCTGTAAACCTAACCAAAGAACGTGAGACTAGCTCGTAAACCTCCGAATTCGCTATGCCGAAACGCCCTAAAGAATCCGTCTACTACAAAGCGGTCCTACAGTTCCTGAAGAGACTGGGCTATGTGTGCGAGTCGATTGGCAGGAACCGCAAACCGATTCCGTTCATCACGAAAGGTATCGGACAGATCATCGTCGATGTATTCGGCATAAAGAGCACTCCATCTCAGCACTCGACCGCAATAGAGGTCGCTGCGGTGGAGGTAAAGCGAAGAACCTCTCGTGCTCCGCTTCGAGACATGAACCAAGCGTTCAACAACAGCAAGATCGCTAACTTCTGCTATCTGGCGATGCCACACGCGTACAGCGACAAGGAAGTGGCGACGGCTGCTGAGCTAGGAATCGGCTTGCTCGAAATCGGGCGAGGAAACAGGATCAAGATGGTGGCGCAGTCGAGACGATTTCAGCCTAACCCGGCATTGCTGAGAGAATTTTTTCGCAGGAACTTGAACATCGCCCAATGTTCTATCTGCCAGAACTTCAGGAGCCTTTACGACATCCCGGAGGGAGTTCATCGGGAGGGAGGCGGCTGGCGCAAGAATGTCTTTTCGGTCAGAAGCAAGTGGGTATACTTCTGTCCTCAATGCCGCGAACGGTTTCAGAATGCGTTTACGGAAAAGCATTTAAGCAATCTGTTCAAGAAAGTCGCAGCCCTTGAGCAAAAGCAGAAACAGTTACGAGGGCAGCTTCGCAAATACAGAAAACTTGCGAAGAGCCGTGGGAGAGTACGATCCTAGAACGCGCAGGGACACGTGGTCGTTGGCTACGACCGCCTAGCTCTCAGCACTTCCAGCAGCCTCACCATCGCCAGCATGTCTTGACCACAGTATTCCAGTAGAGCCTTCCTGACCCTGTCGCGCTCGGCTTGATCCAAGGCTCCCCGCAGGAGAGATTCCCACGCCAGCCCGGCGTCCTCCCCGTTCCCGACCTCCATGCCCTCATAGGTCATTGTTGGCACGAGAGCAGGCAGCACGGATTTCAAGCTGTATGATCCTGCAAACGCTGGATGGTAGACGTGATTCCGCATCAGAGGAAGCAAGTCCCAGAGGCGACCCTGAATCTTCTTGATCCGCGCCGAGTACTCTGGCAGCCATCCGGCAAGCTCCAAGAGCCTTTGCGACTCGAACGCCGCGTTGTACACCACGATGCTGCCCTTCTTGCCCAGCACATCGCACAAAGAAGAGATGAAATCGCGCCGGGGATCGCTGCCGTCCATCGCCAAGAACTCGTGGTGCTCTGGCTCCGCTCCGGGCTCCGGCTGCACATGCACGCTCCACTGGAAAGGCAGTTGGTCGTAAGGTCGCATGCCCGGAAATCTTGGGATCGCCGGGTTGACAGTCTCGAAATCCATGAAATACAGGGGATACTTCAGCCCGTCCAACTCTCCGCCGAGTTCCGGGCTGAACCACGGCTCGCCTGTCTGGACACAGGTAGCCGCACGCCGCTGCCTTTCGTTCAACGGGTAGTCGTCAGGGATGTTGCGGATGGACTCGACGCTCATCTCCGTAAGCTGTTCAACTGCGTTCGCGTGGATGTATGGCAGATAGCCGATGTGATCATCGGGGCGCGGCGGATTGCAGCGCTCGTAGAACTCGCAGGTGACTGGGTTCGTGCAGTGCGGTCCGGGAGGGAAGTCGGGAGCCTTGGGCTGGTTGAGAACACTGAAGAACGCCCGGAGCCTGAAGGTCAGATCGTGCTGCAATTTCTCGGCGCGGCGGGTCAGGTTCCTGATGCGGAAGAACCGTCGCACGTCGATGTCGCCGCCCTGAAAAACGTAATCCCGGTTGACGTGCGCCAAGGACGCCGACGCCACGTCCATCCCGCAGCGAGAAAGCACGCGGTACTGGATGGCGACGTCCTCAGGGTGGAAGGCGTCTTCCCGCAGGTCGGTGCTGGATTTGACCTCCACGAGACGAAATCGACCGTCCCTGCGGCGGTGAAGCACATCGACGCGCACGAGGACGCCGCCGTTCTCGAACGTTCCCTCGAAGATCGCCGGGACTTCGCGGTTGGCGACTAGCTCGCGGGTCATTCGGATCGCCTGATCGAGCCCGCCTTCGCTGCTGACCTCCACTCCGCCCGGAAAAAGCTGGCGGGCAAGCAGCCCGACCTCCCGCCCCTGCTCCATGACCGCCGCGCTGGCTGCGCCCGGCTCCGCCGCAAGCTCGGGCTCACGAACCTGCCAGTAAAGCCTCTTGGGGCACTGGCAGCCCGCGATGAACTTGGATTTGGATATTTTCATTATGCTCACCGCAGCGCCTCCTCTTGCATCTCGCGCACCATGCCCGTGAACTCGCGCATCGCTACGACCAAGTTGGTCGTCGCCGCGTCCTCTTGCCAGTCGCAAGGAACGACAAATACCTCGTAGTCGTTTGCGTAGTCCTTCGCCCGATGCTCCTCGGCTTCGAAGAGATCGAAAGTGACTGCGAGGTTCCGGCTTTTGACATCGCCCTTCTTGTCGAGAGCCAGCGTCGTTAATACAAAGGCGTGGATAAACTCCATTAGACGCCTCCTTCCCTGCGAAAGGAACTCCTGAGCAGTCGCCAAACGACTAGGAGCGCAAAGGGGCTGAGGAGGGCGAGCCACGCCCCCGTGAACCAAGCTGCGTCGTTCCAGTTGTAGGCTACGTCGTAGTACGTGGCGAAGAAGAACATCGCCGCCGCCGATACAAGGAATCCAAATGCCATCGAACCGAACGACTTGAAGTGGAATCCCAACCCTCGCTCTCCCCTGTTGTGCGCGGGAATCATGGCAACTATCACGAACCAGAAGGCAGCGGCGAACGGACCCAACACACCAAAGACCCACTTGAGGAGCCATATCTCGTCCGGCGAGGCGTACTTGACGGCGAGAACAGGGACTATTGCGAAGATGGCTGGGGCAAGAAGCAGGAAGACGAGCCACAGCAGCGCATGCCAGAGGAACCGCAGGGGCGCTACCAAGAAGTGAACGTCGTTTGCGAGTTGCGTGCTTGCATCCATGCTTTTCCTCCCGAGGTGTGCTGCAATGACTACGCGCCGGCCGTTCTTGGAATGCCGCCGTCCCGTTTTGGCTTGGGGGCGATCTTCGCTGTGTCAGCGGTGTCGCAGAGTTCGCACAGCCGCTCCCGGTAGCGCACCACGAGGGCTGACACCGACTGGATCGCCTTTGTCGCCTTCCCGAGTTCCTTCTCGATGCGGTCGATCTCCGGGAACGTGCGTCGAAGCTCCTCGGCGAGCGCGGCGTTCCTGTCCAGCAGGTCGAAGCCGTGCGCCCGCATCCGCTCGAAGACCGGCTTGAGCAGGTCGAGGTCGCGGGGGAGCCATTGGCGCGTGGTTCGAAGCAGCCAGATTCCGTCCTTCCGGCTCCAACGGGTCTCCCTATCAGCCTGCCGAAGCTGGCTCTCGTCCCGAGCGACCAGCGCGGCGACCGGGATTGAACGTTCCTTGGAGTCCCGCACCAGCTTGTCAATGTCGCCCTCGGCGATGACCGACTTGTCTTTGTTGTCGATCAGGATTTGCGGTGGAACTGGCTCGCCATTCGGGGCACGGTACGCGAGAATGAAGTCGCCGTTTCGCGGCAGCTTGTCGCTGATCCAGACCCCAGCAAACGTCCGAGCCTCTTCCGCGAAGTCCATCTCCTCCCGCTTACCGACGCGGGCGACCTTCGCCATCTCGGACTCCAGTTGTTGGTTTCTTTCCCGAAGCTGAGCGACTTCCCTGAGGCAGTCCTCGACGTGGCGGGTGAGGTCTTCCTTCTGTGATTGGGCTCTCCGCAGTTCGTCCTTGTGACTCTCCCTGATCTCCGCAACGCGTTTCGCGAGTTCTGTCTCGAATCGCGCCCACACGCTCTGCTGCTCGCGATCATGCTTGTTCTGGAGCAGGCGGAGGGCTTCCTCTGCGGACAACTGGGCGACGCGGGCGAAATCCTTGACTCCGAGGCGATCCAGCACTTCTGTTCGCTTCAGCTTGCCAGCGCCCGAGCACAAAGGGCATTCGATGGTTTCGGTCTGCGACGGGATGGCGACTGCTTTACCGGACAATGCGCCCTCCTTGGATGAGCCCCAGCTTCGTGGGAGCCTTGGCTTCTGTCGCTTGCCAGCGCGGTCGCGGTTCTGAACCGGGAACCGGGACAGGTATGCGGTTGCCCACGATCAGGGCGATGGCGACCCAGCGATCAGGCACGTGCAGCTTAGTCCTGCGCTCGGCGAGCCGGATCAGGCTCTCGTCGGGAATACCGTGGAACTGTTTGAGAGACGACAGGTGCCTGACCGCCTCGCTCGTGACCCGCAGCGGTTGCTTGGGGATGAAAACCTTGCTTGGTTTCAACGCTGTTTTCCTTTCCCGATCAAGAAACCAGAGTCGGGGGAGTTCATAGAGATGGGCAGCAATACACCTTGGCGTGTTCTGAGGCTTCTCGCCGAGTGAATAGCTGCTCGCAGATCAGACACCTGCGCACGTCCTGACCGACGACCAGAAATACTTTGCCGATCTGGTCGTCGGGGCAGCCAAGGTCGCATCTTGTCTTTGCGGAAGCCATGTCTCTAGGCATGAGCCTCCATCCCGTGTTCTGTCTCAACCGGAACCGGGAGATTCGCCCCGTTCCGCTCTTTCATCAAGCGGCAGACGCTTGCCCGCGAGATGCAGTGTTTCTTTGCTACCTGCGTCAGGGACATCCCCGAGCGGCGGTCGAGCACAACCTGCTCGCGATCCACGTCCAGCCGGGCTCGACCAATCTGGCGGCCCTCAAGAGCCGCCCTTCTCATGCCACTCTTGACACGCTCCGCAACCAATGACCTTTCAAGCTCCGCGATTGCCGAAATAATGGTTACAAACAGACGCCCCATTGCATCCCCCGTCGCCACGCCTTCCCTGCGGCTGACGAACTCGATTCCCAGACTGTCCAGTTCGTCAACGATCTGAAGGAAGTTCCGGGTGCTCCTCGCAATGCGATCAAAAGCTGCGACCAAGACGACGGCGAACTTCTTCCTGCGGGCATCAGCCATGAGGGCATCAAGACCCGGACGGCGTGCCTTCTTTCCGCAAACGCCCCGGTCTTCGTATTCGTGTACAACCTCGAATCCACGCTGCGCCGCCAACTCTCGAAGGTCGTACAACTGGGATTCGACGTGCTGGTCGGGAGTGCTGACGCGGACATAGATGGCTGCTTTCTTCATTCGCTCAGTTCCTCCTCTTGGGTTGCGTTTTTTTCTTTGCGAAAAACCGTCTGACGTTGTTGACAATCGTCTTCGTAGCTCGCCCGCCAAATCCGCTCGGACGAGAATGCGTTTCCGCGTTAGGTCAGTGGAGGATCAACTGTGGGTGATTTTGAGGGAGGAAAAGGTCGCTCTCAACGGGCATCTCTACGCTTAGTATACAGCGGCATTCAAGCCATTGTCCGAAGCTAAGGGATTTTGTATCAAAGACTTAACGCTAGCCGAGGCGGGTTTTAGCGTGGGCGGGTTTCATTGCATCTTGGCGTACTCCGCCTTGGCTTCCTTCAGGACGGGGATGTCGGGGTCGGCGTCTTTCCAGAGCGTGAGGAAATCTTTGTAGGCGGCGAGCGCCCGAGTGCGGGCGGGATCAACTGACGGTAGTTGACGTTAAATTGCGGTTACACTCAGGATGCCCTTATGCCTTCGATCCCAGCACGACTGATCGTGGTCGGTGATGTCTTCAAGTTTCGGGACGGCACCCTTCACTTCACCCCAACAGTGCCCTTTGCGGTTGCCGATCACCTTCGCCTAAAAGTAGGCGATAACCTCGAATTGAGGCGACCAGATGGCAGCATCATCAAGACCACACTTCTCGGCATCGACGTGTTCTCGCCCAGTCATTGGACGGTGGGCCTTTCCCTAGGCAAGCCGCTCGGAAAATCCGCTGTTCCTGTCGGCACTGAAATCTGGAAAGTGGGATAAAACTGTTCCCCGCAGCAGGGACTGTTCTGATTTCGTAACAAGTAACCACACTGGTAAACAGGGGCGGCGGAAGAGCTGGTACGTTTCTGGGCAACGAGTGCTATGCCACGCTCCCGTAGGTTTGGCCTTATGTATAGGAGTCGAAGGCGCATGAACATGAAGAACCAGAATCGAAGGCAGATTTTTGGGGGAGACACGATATAGCAATGAAGTCAAACAGAAATTGCCACGAACCCGCGTGCTTGCTGGCGCACCGTTTAATTGACAAACTCTCAGTCATTGTCGGCTATTGCGAACTAGGAGACCAAGACGCGCAGCCGGGAACAGTATGCGCCAAACGCTTTGAGCTGATTCACGACATAGCCAGCAAGATGGTCAAGGAGCTATCGACGCACCAGTGCCATCTATCGGAACTGGTGAGTAAGTCGAAGAGGAGTGACTTTCAAGCGGCGAGCAGCTCTTTCAACTCGGAGACATGACTCGGCCACGCCAGCTTCCATCGCCGGAGTGACGCCAAGCGATTAGAGGGAGCCTGAGCTTGCTTGGGCTATGCCTCTGACGTTGGCCATCAGTCTACCCACGAGGAGAGCAACCGCTTCCAGTTTACGCAGATCGTCAGGAGTGAAGTCCGGCCCCGCCGCGGCTGGGCGTGGGGCCTTGCGGGAGACTTGAATCACGCCAATTACCTCCCCGCTACTAGCAAGAACAGGCGCAGACATGAGCTTCTGAATTACCTGTGCATCGAGTCCGGTGTCGCCTAGCTTGACGAGTTCAAAAACGCTGAAATGCTTTACTTGCGTGAAGGTATTGAAAAGCTCCGCCTGCTTGGTCCGGGCTGTGCAAGCTGCTACTGCCGAACTGGAGAGAGGGATCGCCCCTGCTGTTTTCAACTCGGCGGGGTATAGGAAATTCAGCAGACTTCCACCCAGTTCCAGCAACGCGACTTCCGTTTCCTTTACCTGGAAGATCTTGGCCACGCAGGCGCATATCGACTCCGGAGTGTTGTCCCACGAGTCCAAGCCCGCTAGCTGTTCGATTTCCCACATTTTGCTGAGCATGACTGAGGAGAGCCTAGCCCGCAAGGTAACTAACGTGCCCCTTCTTGCTCACAACCTGGTCATGCGTCGCTCAGTCGCTGAGTCGCCACTCAGGGATCTGTGAAGGTGGTACTTGGCGCTCTGGAGACGCCGATCAGTTACAATCCCTTAGCGAGGGGGGATTCATGGCAAATCTAAAGGGACTGGCATCCATAGTGTCGGAGTTGAGGGAAGAGAGGACGAATCTGGTAAATCAGCTTAGGCATGTGGAGGCTGCTCTTTCGGTTCTTGGCAAGCTGAACGGTGGGAGTTCTTATAAGAAACCGAGGCGTACCTTGTCAGCCTCGGCTCGGAAGCGGATCAGCCTGGCGCAGAAAGCCCGCTGGGCAAAAGCGAAAGGTCACACGCCGAAACCAAAGCGCACAATATCAGCGGCAGGCCGCAGGAAGATCGCGGCGGCACAGCGGGCAAGGTGGGCGAAGGTGAAAGCGGGAAAGAAGGCTGCTTAGAGCCAGCGGATGGGACTACCAGACGCGATTCCGCTTCCACCCGTTTGTTTACCTTGTGTTTTGCCCATCTGGCGTCCCTGAGCAGGATCTGGAAGAATCGAGCCGCGGCGCCGGGGTTGAAACGCAGGCGTAGGTGAGGGAACTGCGCGATTACTTCGAGGATTTGTTGCTCGACGAAGGCAAGGACTCGCCTGCCGCGAGACACCTTAATTCAGTGCGGCTGGCGCTTTCGAGCCCGGAGGAGAATCGAGAGCGTGCCACTCGGTCAACTTCATAGCCACTCCCACCACTTGTCCCAGCACCTCCGCATCCTGCGCATGGCGCAAGACCCGCACCGGAACGGGAGAGAGCGGATGGGGCTGTAGAATGATGTCCTCGCGGCTCATGCTGCACCAGCAGCAGGTATGGCCGTTGCGGGTTTCCACAAAGTAAATGGGCCGTTCGTATTCTGAGCGCCAAGCTCCTTCGACCACCGTGTTCTTCGATTCATCGACCTGAATAAAGCTGCCCGGCGACAGGAGGGGAAACATGGTGAAATCCTGCGTGCCAATGTAGCCGTAGGTGAAGTCGCTGTTGGCAAACTGCGCCAGATAGGCCAACGGAACCAGCCCCCACTGCTCGACCATCCGGCCCAGGTTGGTGGTGCGGCGCTCGTTGAATGCGGGATCCATACGCAACGGAACCTGAACCGAGGCCAGACTGGCCAGCGCGTCAGAGACGTGTGACTTCGGGGGCGAAACCAGGCCCAGGTCCGCCGCCATGTTGTTCAGGTCCACCCCATACCAGTTGAGGAGTTCGCGGGGATCGCGCCGGTAAATCACCGACAGCGTGTAAAGCCGGTGAATGTTGGGCAGGACGCCCTTAGTCTCGATGTCGGACAAACGACTCGGTGGAATGTAAAACTCTTCGTTGCGATATTTCTCGGCAACGCGCGCGCTGGAAGTTTCCACATCACGCATGGTAAGACCGAGTTTCTCGCGCAGAGCACGCAGACTCTTTCCAGGGGGTAGCATCGGGACACTCCTCCAAGCTGCAGGCAGATCATATCAAGCCTGGGCTGCGTTGTGGCCGTGAAATGTGCCAAGTTCCCGATTCGCAGCCGAGGGCCCAGCGCAACGGGCGCGCCGTCAGATCATGAATTTGGCCAGTATCGTCATCTGCGTAACGGAGTAGGGCGCGATTTCGGCGGCTTACTCACTCGGAGGCCTCTGAGCTCGTCGAGGCATGGGGCGCACTGCCGGACATGGTCGAGAATGGAGTTGGTCCCCAAGGCTTCTTCTGGCTGCGTCGCTAATCTGGTCAAAGCCGCCAGTCCCGGACAACCAGCGCGTTCTGGATTGGGATGCTCCTCGTGGAGTCGGCGACTGAATGCGGCGATCAAATCGTCAAGCTCGTCCTTGCGGCTCAAGATCAGCCCCTGAATTGAATTCTTGTGGCACTTGGTCTCGATTGCGACCAACCGCATCACTCGCATTCTTATACGATGTTCCGTTTGAGGAAAGCTATCTGAATTCGTAAATCTGACAAAAAAATCCTTTCACGAACGCGATACTTTTTCTCCTCGCAGCCATATACAAGCAAGACGATCTCGCTCGAAGTTCAGCCAAGAGCGTTTGCATTATGGACCAGGAGCACGCCGTCAAGAGCCGCCGTACCTTCCGCTGGCCAAAGGAAGCCCGGGAACTGGTGAGAATCCACTTGCATGCCCAGCGGGCGCGACCGGGTGGGCAAAATCCTGGTAACGAGCTTCGAATGCTGGTTTCAAGGCTGGTCGAGGTCTCTGGCAACCCAAGAGACGCCTGCTGGAGATTTCTCCGTGCGTCTGGCACCGTGGGTAAGCGGGCATACGGCTATTGGCCCGAACGGGCACAACAAAAGCTATTGGATTTGATCGCCGTCCAGCCATTGCGAGAAGTTGCGATTGCGATGCGCCGGTCGCCCAGCTCCATCCGGTCCATGCTGTACCGGCTCGGCGCCAACGCGAGGATGGGGCAAGATTGGTTCACGAAATACACCCTTGCCGAGGCTCTGCACGTCCGGTCTGAGGAAGTCGAGCGCTGGATCACGCTCGGCTGGCTGAAGTGTCGTGTGGTCGAAACCGGAAAGCTGCAGCGGACAATCATTGATGCAGACGCCTTCTCCGAGTTCTGCAAAGCACACAGCAGAGAAGTTGTGGGGCGAAGGCTGAATGTCGACCGGCTTAATTTTGTCAAAGACTTCGTGTTCCCCCCGAGCCATGCGGAACTATTGTCAGTAAGGGAAAGCAAGAAAGAAAGGGCTGTGTACGAAGAACAGATGAGCCGGGCGCCGCAGTCCGACAGGGATGAGGGAGAGTACGACGAAGACCTCGCAACGTCCGCGTGACACTAGCCTCGTGGATCGCTGGTTATCGCGGTGTCCTGCTTAGCATCGCGTTCAAGTCCTGGAAAACGATGGTTCCTCAGTTCGCTTTTCACTCGGGCCACGTCCCTCCAGAAAGCACTCCGCAACGCAGGAACAGACGCCCCAAGCATTTGTGCTGCCTCCTTCCAGGTGTAGCCAGCATAGCGCAAGGCCAATACCGTGCGACTCCTCTCGCCAAGCAGCCGCAGAATTTGTCCAAGCTCCAGGTGAGCGTGCACTTGGTGCGTCCAGGCGCGGTCGACGGCCCGGTTGGATAGCTCTCCCGTCCCGCCACAGGTTTCGAGTCGCCTGAGCTTGGCCACACGGCGATGGAGAGCCCTCTGGAACGCGACCATAAGGAGGCCGTCTATCTGCCGAGAGAACACCCTGACACCACCGCGATCGAGATAGCGTGATACCTGAGCGACGGTGCTCTCCATCAGTTCGGCAGCCTGGCTACAGTCGGAGATGAGGGATTGGGCCCGCCTGCAGGCACAGTCCCAGATTGCGTGCGCAGCGGTTCGCACATCTGGACGAATGCATCTCCCCGCGCGATCAAAGTCTCTATCCCACCAAAGAGGAGTCACCGGGCTGCTCATACAGCATCAACAACCTAGCCGCAAGAGACGGTTGCAGGATGAGCGAGCGTGCCGTAGCAGCCGTAAGTGTGCCGATTCTCGGCTGAGCAGGCTATGAGTCTAGGGCTGGACATAGCAACAGGGCCTCCAAAAATCAAGACAGCTCGTGTTCACGAGCTGGACGTCGCGGCATCACCTTCCCCACAGTTAACCCCAAGGAAGGGATATATCCTGAATCAATCGACCATTACTGCAGGTATTTTTCTTTTTCTTGGTCGTGGTTCCGGCCAAGGGGTTCCCGCCTAGAGTGCGGCGGACAGGCCGAAGGAAGGTTTGATAGCAATCCTCTAGGATGGACGACCGCTCTGGAAGCGCTGGAGCGCGCTTTGTATCTCCTGGAGATCGGAAGTCCGTTTCTCGAGTTCGGAGCCGTAGATTTTAGCGCACTCATAAAGACGCGCGTTCTGGATAGCCGCGGCGGCCGGAATCGCGAGCGTTTTGGCCAGTCGTAGATGTTCTTGAGTGAATCTGGCGGGAGCGGAGTGGCCCAGGGAAAGCAGTCCTAGAATCTGGTGCGAGGCAGTTAATGGAACGCCCAGCCAGGAACGCAACTGGCTGGAACCTTTGAGAGCATGCCATTCGGGTTCCTGCCTGGTATCTGGGAGAAAGATTCCGTTTGGGCTGACGAGTACTCTTTGAATGAGTGGGAAGCTGGCTGCATCGAGAGTGAGCGGGTATCCCGCAGTTGGTGTCGATTCATCAGAGCGAGGGGCTTGACGCGCCAAAAACAACCTAGAGTCCGATTCAACGAGCAGGATCTGGGCGGACTCGTACGGAACCAACTCGAGGAGCGACTGAAGCAATGTGTCCAGAACGTTGTCCATGCGGAGGTCCTGAGTCAGCGCCAATGTCGCCTTGCGCATTGCGTCCGCCTCAGACCAGGCGGATTCGGCTAACGACAAGTTTCTGGCGACCTCTTCCTCTGCGCGTTTTTGCACAGTGATGTCGAGTGCAGTTCCGACAAGCCGGCGGATCCTGCCTTTGCCATCTCGGACCGGGAATCCCCGTACCCATACCCAGCGTGCTTCGCCACTCGGCGAAACGATCCTGAACCGTTCGTCAAAATCTCCGGTTCGGGTGGCCTCTTCGAGTTTAAGGAGGACTTGGACGCGGTCATCAGGATGGATGATCTCCTGATAGGAGAGCGGGTCCTCTCTGAGGGATGCGCGAGCCCGTCCCGTAATGGTCTCGTAAGCTGGATTCACGTAAAGGGTTTCTTTGGTCTCGGCATCGATCATCCAGAAGATTTCCTGGATGTTGTCGGCCATCTGCCGAAACCGTTCTTCACTTTCCAAGAGCGACGCTTCTGTCGTATCGAGGGCGCTGGCTGTCTGCTGCTGTTGTTCGCGTAACAGCAACAGAGATCTGGAAAGGAAGAAAAGGACGACGCAGAAGGTTGCCAGGGCGATCCCCAGCAACATGGATGAGAGATCAATGCTGTGGAGTCTCGTCGCCACGAGCGTAACAACCAGGATGGCCAGTGCGAGGCAAAAAAGACTCACACTTATCCTCCAACCAAACTTAAAGGTGTGGCTGGAAGAGGACTTACGGCGGAGGCGGTCAGCTCGCTCCATGGTACTACCGCAGTAGGCTTAGGTGCGGTTTCCGGCCAGATGGTATCCGCTCAGCGCTGGTGCGTCAAGCGAGCCTCCATTGTCCCCTCTTTTCAATGAATTCACGAAAAAAATGAGCAGACCAGGTAAGTAGAGACTGTGTGAAACATCGCAGTGCATACTGTCCGATCCGCAGATCTCTGTGCTGCCTAGGTTAAGGGTGGGTGTCCAGGCGGATCGAGGGTCCACATCACCCGAGAGCTGTGTTGTTAGCCCGTGGCGAGCGGCGGCAGTGCGTAGCCGATGTAGTAAAGCTTTGTGAGTCTTCCGGCCCATACTGTTGCGGAGATGAGTCCCGATCGCTGTGGCCGTGTCACTGGACGGGAGCCTGGGTCGGAGCGGTACGGCCACTTATCAGGCTTGTCAAACTGCCGGACAATTCTGCGTCGTCAACAACATAGAACAGACCGCCCCGGCCATTTTGACTGCTGGCGCATTTCGGTCCGGAGGTAGTGCCCTGCTGATTCATGTCACCGAAAATCGAATAATGATTACTGCCAGAGGTGGACACGCCAAACTTGGCGTGATTGAAGTTTGTCCCGAGACCTCCGGCCAAGCCGAACTCCTTGCCATTCCAATGCCCGCTCGTGGCAATTTCCACGCCGCCCGGCTTGTCCAGGGAATCGTCCCAGCAGGCGATCTGTGTAGACGAGGTCGTCGTATAGATTCTTGGGTTTGCCCACCAGGTGGCGGCCCTCAGCGAAACGCCACCGAGAATCGCCGAGACCATTTGCCACGGCGACACATTCAGGCCCGAGGGCTTCGAAATTAATTCTACTCCGGTGGACAGCACGTCTTTCGTATAGGACTTGCTATCGGACTTGGTTCCTAGCTCCTTCACCAGACCTTGAATTTCCATCGGTCCGCCGTTCTTGACAAGCTGGGGGTTCTCGGGATCGGTCACAACGCTTGCGTTGTGGACAGCCGCAAGAACCTTCACCAAATCGTCCTTGGTGAGCTTCAAGCCGAAGAAATGCTGACTCACCTGAACATTGTTATCCTTCACGCAACCCAGCGTATTCCCGTCTGTTTTGCGGGGGAATTGCTCGCTGCCAGCCGCCGGCCAGGATGGCGTTGTGACTTGTAAAACCAGCCCTTCGCCCGCATCATTCCAGGCTAGTATGCCTTTCGAGTGGCCCCATGGAGCGCTACAGCTTGTGCTGCACCCCTGGATTTCGGGATCGTCGTAAAACTGGTCGTTCCAGATCAGATAATAGAAGGAATTGTCGTATATTTCCTCGAAGGTTGCACCGACTGGATCCTGTGTCGTATCACCTACACAACCGCTTCCTTGTTGCAGCGTTCGAGCCTCGCTGCTGGCGTAGACGAACTGCTGGCTGAAGTGTTGATAGTTCTGCACCTTGCCTCCAAAGAGACAAGCTCTGGTCGCTGTGCCCCCGCAGCCTGGGAAGACGGCAGAATTGAGCTTAAAAACAAACCACCAATCAACCGGGTGCCCCTTGGCAAGAAGCGGCAGTGGCACGCTTGGTCCAGGAGAGGGCGAGCTAGCCGCTGCCATCGCCTCATTCTGCGGCGATACGTGCGCACCGCTCGTCCCCACCTGGATTTGGATATTCTTGCCCCACACGAACCCAGTCTGTTTATCTGCAGTCCGGACGTGGTAGTAACCGCCGACTGGATCTGGCTGAAGCAACTGCAGTTGTGTTCCTGGCATGAGTTTGGCGATGGGATCCTTGTCAGCAGAAGCATCAGATCGAAGATTGACGTTGCGGATGACAACAGCTGTTTGACCGGCGGCAAACCCTACGTAGAGAACAACCAGCAGAAACAACCATCGAAGTCTTTTCATAATTGCTCCCGAAGAAAGACCTGGAGCCCGGCAAGAAGCAGGCACTCCATAACTTGGCCACTCACCTAGACACCAATCGTGTACGGCGGAGCGAATTCCTGTACTCCCGCATGTCTTCCAGCGATCCATCGCAAGACGTACACCTCCTTCGGATCAGTCAGACCGTGGGTGATGGCATTGGGGATCACTTCCAGCAGGGTATGGGCGCCGAGATCCTGGAAGTAATCGATGTCCGGCTCAACTTTGATGCATGCAACGCCGTCGATGACCTTGGTGTCCTTTTCGTGGAATGTAAGCTGCACATTCGCTTCCCCAAATTGAATCTGCTTGAAGCTGCTGGTGGCGTCGGGATGAAAGAGTCCCGGATTCGCCTCGGGAGCGAATTCGCCCTCCATCGCCGCTCGTCGCACCTGATCAACCAGGGCGCGATCGGCATAGCCGAAGAAGCGGTCCTGCGCCAAGGATTCGTCCCACAGGATCTCTCTGAAGTAGTCGAGGGGGGTCTTTGATGGAAGCTGGATTGCCTTCATTGCGGTGGCTAAATTGAGAAGCGACGCCAAAGCTGGCTTTTTATTTTGCTGCAAGTCATCGTAATGCGCCTGTGCTTCGCCATCGGAGGTGCCGACGGAGACAAAGGCCGCTATGACCGGGTCCGCCGTCTTCACGTCGGCCCATGGTTGGAATTTGAAGTCCGCCCTGTGCGGGAGGAGCATGAGGTCCACCATTGCGACTGCCATCAGAGAGAGGTGGACGGGGCTGAATCCTGCGCCGACAAAGCCGTCTCCAGACACCAGGACCCGGCAGTCGTCCTGCAGGTTATCGCGGAACGGAAGCTTGAACACAGTTGTCGGTGCGCGCCGGTCGTCGTCGAAAAGCTGGTTCTGAAAGCCGTCGAATATGCGGATGAGGAAGTCCCCGGCTTGGATTGGCTGGCGGGTGCCGTCGTAGATTGTGACTACCATGGTGGCTTTGTCAGGAGGAGTGGTTTCTTGAACGCTGACAGCCGTCGGTTTCCGTTTCGCCTTGGGTTTTGCTATGGAGTCTCCTTCGTCTTCCGAGGCCAGCGCACATCGCCAAGTCTTATGAATGACAAGACCGCTGGCTTAAGGCGAGATACTCTGCGCTACCAGTCCGGCAGGAGAGAGTTTGAATACTCGCAGGGCAGCATGATCGGCCACCCACACTGTGTGTTGCGCATCGACGGTGATGCCGCGCGGTTCCCGCAGTTCCGGCGCAGACGAGAACCGGCTTGTCTTGGGTTTGGGCGAATTCATGGCAATCTGCCATATGCAATGGCGTGACGCATCCGCCACATAAAGCCTCTGCTGGTCTCCGTCGTAACTGAGCGCGGCCGGTTCTCCCATGCCCGATGCCAACAGATGTGACTTCCGGCTGCCCAGATCCACTACATAGATCGTTCCCTGTCCCACATCAGCCGCAAACAGCCGCTGCCCTGCCTCGTCCACCGCCAGGGGACCGAGCCGCGTGACTCCCGAGACCTCCGCAAGAAAAGAGAGGCCGGCTGAATTCCCATCTATAGACAACGAGGAGATCTCCCCTGTCACGGCATCGCCAACGTAAACAGTGTGACGGACGGAATCAATGGCAATCCCCGCGAAGATCGCGCGAGCGTTCCAGGTTTGTATCTGGTCACCTGTGAGAGAGTATCTTGCTAGTATCCCTTGCCGCTGTACGGTGTTGTAGAGCGCAATAAATATTGAATCTGTATTGCCCAGGCGGGCCGCGGCCATGTCTGCCGGAGAAAAGTATCCCAGCGTATCTTTGAGCAGTGTCACCCTTGCGCTGTTCGTGTCAATCAATGATAGTCTGCCCCGCCCGCCCAGCACCGCCAGAGTACCCGACGGCAATGCGCCGATGGCAACAGGTCCCTGGGCTTTTTCGATTGGGATTTGCGATGCCATCTGCGCCTGCCCGCTCCCTGCCCATGCCAGGACTAGCGCAACAACCGTGTAGAATGCGATTTCTGTGGCGGAAGCTCTCATGGCTTTTGGAAAATCTTCACGAAGTCATCGGCATTTTTGAACCCCACCAATCCGACTAGAGCACCAACCGCAGCGACGGGCAACAACTGGTAGGGATCCAGCTCAAATCCAAACAGGCGAAATTCACTGCCACCGTACACCATAATGATTCCCAATACTTCGGCAATCCCCGAGGCCAGCAAAGCGACCGCGAAAGCCTTGTACCATTTGATACCGTCGCCATTACCCTTCTTGATCAACTGCGCCAGCAGACTCCCTACAACCGCTCCCGCCAGCACGGATAAAATCAGACTCCAGAAGGAGGGGCGAAAACGAATCGCCACCGGAATTTCCAAAGTTCCAGGAATTCCGCCCGGCGTGTCGTAATTGACGTATAAGGTCAGATTTTCGTGAGGCTGGTCTGGAGCCAGCGGAAAGATGGATGCGCCGAGCGCGTGCCACGGATTGGGGCGCAGGCTCAGCACAACGGCACCGTCGACGATCTGGCCCCCATCCAGCACTCGCGAGCCGCTACGGGGCAAGCGCACCGCAGCTTGCGGGTTGTCTTGCCAGTAGGACTGGTGCCCGGGAGAGACTGTCACGTCCGGGTACAAGCCAATGGTGAGGTCGGGCAACGTGTTGCTCAGGGTGATGTCTAGCATCGTCGCTCCACTCAGACTGACCGGCGACAATTTTGCTCCCGGGTGGCCCTGTAAGAGCGATCTCGAGTACACAATGTTGTACAAAGGAATCCGGATCACACCGTCTTCTAACTGCGCCCCCTCGCCGACGTGGAAGCTGACATCCACCACTTTGTCAACGAACGTACCGGAGGGTACCACCTGCACTCGAAAACCGCAGCTCTGCCCGTTGCCGCTGTTGGGGCGCACGTAGACGGGATAAATGAAATAGCCATAGCTACCATGGGTCGTATTCCCCAAATCGACCACGACTGTGTAATTGCTGGTGGTGAACTGCGGCATTTGCTGGGGGAGGCTCGCCGGCGCCGCGGCCGAATCACAAATACCGGGCCTGAACTCCACTTTTCCGTCTGGAAGGTTCACGTCCGGGATTTGCAATGTGACAGTACCGAAGAGCGGACACGGAGACAAAGGAGAGAAGAAAGACAAACCCAGGAGCACGGTTCGTGCGCAGCGTCTTTTCCATGCGCAGAACATTTCTTGCTTCCCTGATTGCGCAGAGGCCAATGAGAGAGAACATCGCACTATAAGCCGATTGCGCGGGAACGCAGAAAAAAACGCATTCTGTTACAAAATCCGGAATTCCCGTTGGCCCCCAGCGCCATTTCCGCTTCCGAGTCGAAACTCATCCAGCGTCTCCGTCCGCCAATGCTTCTGCGCCGCTAGGCCATCCAGTTCGCTGCAACTGGTCCAGTTCAAGGCCGCGAGGCCCGGCCCGATTGAGGCTCTACCCTACGAGTAGAGCTGGCCGGCCTGCTAGTTGTCCCACCTGCCGGGGACGGCTGCTCCCTGGGATTTTCACCTGACGCAGTGCCACCGGCGCTTCCACGAGAGGGTCCACCCAGCGGCAGCCAATTGCCGGAAGCCTGCGTGCATGAGTCATCCGCGCAATACTCAAAGATCGTCACCGGATGCAGTTCCCATATGGAGTAACGCCAACAGTGGTTTTCCTGTGCCGCTGTGCCCTTGAGCGCGCAGTTGTCGGCAGGCTTGTTGTGTTCGCTATCGACCAGCAATTGCCCGACCACCTTCACTTTGTGACCCAGCGCCGGTTTCAGATTGGCCAGAGTCCAAATGCTGTCCTGAAATCGCGCGCGGTAGTGTGGAGTCATTTCCACGATTACACTCTTTTGTTGAAGCGTCTTGGGAGGTTTCGCCGGGTTGTTAACGTTTACTTGGGCAGTTAGCGTCTGATCGAAGCCGATCCCGATGTGGAAATCGACGTTGCCCCCTTCGGCGTCCGGTCCGGTCAATTCACAATTGCTGCTTTCGGCTCCGGTCGCCTCAAAATAGTACAGATAGCCGACTACTCCGTACTGGCTGCCCTCACCGAGGCGTGTGAGTTCCTCTTTGAATTCGGAGTGATTGTTATTCTGGCCTAGGTTCTGTGGAGTGTTGCTGTTGAGATTGTCAAACGCCGCAAGGTCCAGGAAGTTCACTCCGCTTGCAGGTGGTGACGGCGTCAAGTTTTTCAGATAATTCAGATACGCATCGTACTTCGCAGCCTTGCTGCACCCCGTCGGATAGTTTGCGTGACACTCCTGAAAATCGGCGATGTTGTCCTCGCATGCAACCGCTGTCACATTGTCCGGTATATCCATTTCTTTCAGTTCCGAGCTGGTGCTTGGTCGACTCGACGGCAGCTGACCCATTGCCAAAGCAAGAGCCAACGGAGCAAACGGAGCTACGTGCCGTGTGAACGTGCGGCCGGTGCGCGATTTTATGTCTGCCATATCTCTCTCCTCGGAATGAAGTTCGCGTGCTCGGCAAAACTTTCGTGCTACACCCAAGAATCAGTGAGGTTGTGCGACACTCCCGCCGCCTCCTGCGCCTCCCGCTTGCCCGGCACCGCCTGCTTGTCCGCCGTCCCCATTCTTATTGGTCGTAGCCTGGATTCCTTTGCCCACTCCATACGTCGTTGCGCTGACGCCCAACAACGCTAAGACATTTGCGGGTACGTCCGGAATCTTACATTCGCAAATCACGACCAAAAAGAAACTGAGACCAATCACAAACGTAAAGATTAGCAACTGAAAGCGCCCCATACTGGCCCCGCCGACACCTTTCTCCTCCAGTAGATGGCTGATGTCGATCTTATTTGAGGCGATGGCCACCAGAACCAGGAAGGCGAACAGGAAGAGCACGATCAGCCCGCCGTATGCAAAAGCAAGCTTGAGCTTATCCATCGGCTGGCCTGGAACCCAGAGAGCGATCACAACGGCGAATACCACGCTCAAAACGAGCAAGATTACGAACTCAACGGTCTTCATGGGTTTCTCCTTCTATCTATTCTTAGACTCAGTCATCGGCTCTTTAGCAGGACCCGCGCTTTCCCGGCCAGGTACAGGGCTTGGCTCCCTCCAAGCGTGGCGACCATCTTTCCTGGCACATGGGGAAAAGCCCTTGGGTACTCGATCACCTGCCAGAGATAATAGGCAGCTACGATCAGCGTAACGATGAGCAACTGCGCACGCCCGGCGCTTGCTTCAGACCTGAAACCGCTCGGACTGCGCGTATCTGGAACGTCAGCATCCAGCAGGTAGCTGAGACTGATGCCACCCGTCAGCAACTTCCAGAGCACAATGCCGAAAAGGCCGCCCAACAATACGGCGACCTCCCAACGGGCGAGGATCAACACGGAGCGCATTCTGTAGCTCCACAACTTGGCATAGTATTGGGTGAAGAACCGGGACAGCAGAAACGTGGCATATATAGACCCAGCTTAGGTGCTTCTGCAACTTTTTCTGATTATTGTTACAAAAACCGAACACCACTGCTTTGAGAACCTCGACAAAAAAAGACAAACCGAGTTAGGCAACTTACTTTGCGATCAACAACAGCAGCCCACGGCCGCACATGCGGTACACGTAACCCTGTCCGCCAATCGGGTCCTCTGCCCCTGGGGAGCGAACTTGGTTCGGGCCTTCGGCCCAGCCGCAGGTGTCCGTGACGCGGTACCATGGTGTCCCATTGCCTGGCGACGGAAGAGTGAAGTTCACGTTGTCGCTCCAGCCGTTGTAGGCAACGTAGATGGAGGACGAGTTGTCGCCTAGTGCGGTCCCGTTGAACTGATAGGCGATGGCGTGGTTGCTGGCGCTGTTGAAGTAGGCTGCGTCCGGTGCCGTACCCGCTGGTGTCCACCAAGCCAGTTGCGCGCTCGAATAGAAATTTAGTGGGCGCAACGCTGCGTGAGCTTTGCGGAAGGCGATCATAGCCCGCACAAAGGCGTTGAAGTTCGTTTGGTCGCTGGTCCAGCTGTAGCTGAGCCAGTTGGCGACCGAGTCGACGTTATAGGCATTGTTGTTACAGTGGAGACTCCGCAGGTATTCGTCCCCGCCCATCATCAACGGAGTACCGGCACTCAGCATCAACAATGCGAAGCCCACGCGCGCGGCGGCGCGCTGATCGGCCGAGGCGCCACCCTGATCCCAGCTGTAATTCGTTCCGCTGCCACCATCCGAAGGTCCATAGGGCCAAGCTTGGCCGTTGTTGGGGCCGTTACAGCTGTAAAGGTCGTTGAGCGTGAAGCCGTCATGGACGTCCATGAAATTGGTTGAGTTCCACGGGTTGCGATTTCCGAACAGGTCGGACGAACCGGCAAAGCGCTTCGCTAAAAGGCCGGTGGTGATGGTGGTCACGCCCAGATCGTTCTGCGCCTGGCGCAGCGTGTCTCGATAGCTGCCGTTCCATTCTGACCAGCCTGCCGGGAAGCCACCCAACTGGTAGGAATTGCCACCAATCGCCCAGGGCTCGGCGTAGAGGTCAATGCCGCTGCCACCGGTGGGGGGACGCACTGGCAGCTCGCGCAAGATGCGGCTGATTGCCGTGTTGCTATCGGTGCTGCTGAAATTGAAGCAGCCTACAGTGCAGGTATTGCCCAACACCGAGGCGAGATCGAAGCGGAAGCCGTCCACGCCCATGGTGTCGCGCCAATAGGCGAGCGAATCGACGATCAGGTTCTGCGCCACCGAGTTATCGGTGTTGTAGTTGCCACCCACGCCCGTGTTGTCATACGAAGACTGCATGTCCGAGGTCAGCTCGTAGTAGGTCGGGTTGTCGAGGCCGCGCCAGGAGAAGATGGTATAGGTGGCCGGGACATTCGCGTTCCACGCTCCCCCCTCGGCGGTATGGTTGTACACCACGTCGATGTAGACCTTGATGCCCTGGTCGTGGAAGGCTTTCACCATAGCCTGGAACTCGCCGGTCGGGCCGCCTGGAGCTTTGTTGGACGCATAACGGCGATCCGGTGCGAAGTAGTTCAACGTCATGTAACCCCAGTAGTTCTGCCCGGCGGTCGAGTTTGGGGTATTGTCGTTGGCATCGTTCTGCGTCTCCTGCACGGGCAGAAATTCCACCGCAGTTACACCGAGGCTGGCAAGGTAAGGTGCCTTAAGCGCGGCGCCGGCGTAAGTGCCTCGCACCGCCGCAGGAACGCTGCTGTCGTTCTCGGTTAGCCCACGCACATTCACTTCATAAATAACGTCGTTTCTCTGCGCGCCGGTGGGCTTGGTGCCAATGCTCTGACTGGCTGGTACCCACAAAATGCTCTTGGGCGCCACGTTGCCGCTGTCGAGGTTGCGGTAGTTGGCACCTGAGGCATACACGGTGCCGTCCGTCGAAGTGGCGTTGAGCGGGTCATGGCTGATCTCGTGGGCATAGGGGTCGATCAGAAGTTTGTTAGGGTTGAAGCGGTTGCCGTGGGAGTCTACGTCTGCGATAAAGCCGACGCTGGAACCTTTGGTCCAACTGCTTGAAAAGGGCCAGTTCGGGCCCCAGGCACGATAACCGTAATACACCGGTCCGGTGATGCCGGCTGCCTGCAGCGTCGCAACCGGTATCGAACCGGAGAAGATATGGGTAGTGCCGTCGGCTTTGAGCGTGGAGCGCAGCACTTCGGGTGAACCGATCGGAGACACGTAGAGGTCGACCTCGATTTGGGTGGCGCGCGAGGAATAGACGCGGAAGATGACATTGCTGTTGGTTGAGTCATAGCTCGCGCCTAGGCCGTAGGCGTTGATTGCTGATGGAGTAGGATTTGCCCTCTTCGGCTGCGAAGCCACAGAAACCTTGCTGGCATCGCCGGATTCCCGGGCAGGCTGCTGCGAAACGGACCCCGCTCCGAGCGGAACAGCAGCGTGGTTTCCAGAAGGTTGGCCCGCAGCGGTTTCTTGGGCCAGGGCGGCGATGGCGGCGAGGATGGCGAGCACGGCGAGGGACGGAGAGACAGCCCTGAGAATACGAGCCGGAGCGGTGCAGTGGCGGGTCATGGCGGACCTCCCCTGATCGATGGTTGAAAGGTTGAAACCGTTGCGGCCAAGGTAATTCTGAGTCGGCTTCGCCCAAGCTTACCCCCACAAACCCAATTACCAAAGCTGCCTAGCGACGTTCTAGGTCTGATCGTCCTCACTCCGGCAAATGCACATATTTCGCTCTTCCGCTGTTCTCTTTAGCCAACCAAGTGGTCCTGGAGTCAGGTCGCCTCAGAGCCCGCTGGAGAACTTGGTAAGCACAACCATTGCGATTCTAACCGGGCGAAAAGAGTTGAGGACCGGGTCGAGTCCCTGAGAAGAGAAGTGTTCACGTTTCCGATTGTGTGCGTGCCTTACTGCCTCTGAGACAGGGGCTCATTCAGAGTTTCCTCAGTAGCTGTGATCGCTGCCGCACGAGTGTACGGTCAGCACCTTTCGAATCCTAGAGCTTTGGCGACCCGCACGGGGACGTTGAGGGTTGCTCAAGAAGTTCCACATGTTCCACATCCACCTCCCGTTCCGCATGTGCCACAGGTCCCGCAGTCCGCTGCGACGTCGAAGCTCTCCAAGCTCACACCCGGGCGCAAAACCAGCTCGATTTCAGACAGATCAACCTGCGGCGGATTCCGCTTGATTGTTCGCACCATGGCTTCGACCAGGTCATGTTGCAGTTCCCTCCTGAGTCGAGCTTGTTCCGTCCTCGGCAATTCACTGGCCTTGAAATCCCTGAACCCTTCAATGTTCATAGCTCCGCTCCTAGACCGCTCGCGTGGAGAGTATCGCGCAACCTTTTCACTTCGTTTTCATACCCAGTTTCTTGAGAACCGGCGCCGGTACGTCCGGCAGGAATGCCTGCGTCGAACATGTACTGCATGTGTTGCATGTATTGCAGGTAGTGCAGGTTCCGCAGTCGGAGACGACGTTCCACGTCGACACCCGTTGGCCTGGCCTCAGGATCAATCTGATCGAGTCCATATCAAACTCTGGAGGATCTACTTTGATCGCACGAATCAGTGCCGCCGTTAGGTCTCTCTGCAAAACCTTGCGGAGCTCTGCTTGTTTGGAAGGACTCAGGTCAGACGCTCGAATCTTGCGAAATCCAAGAACATCATCGCTCATGGGCTTATCCAGTTTTCCGAAGCATAATTGTTCCCGTTGATACTCGGCATTCTATGGACGTATGCGGATCAACCTGGGTTGGGACCAGCTTCCATCCCGACATCCCCAGCCGTTCTAACCGGCCTTCGTAGTCTCCCTGAATCACTCCCTCCGAAACTTCGGCTTGGACGAGGGGAAGCAACGGCCCTGCGACAAGGTTCAACGTTCCCGCTCCGACGACAATCTGATGCCGGAATCCTGCGGCCGGTCCGCTCAGACTAACGGTACCGGATGCGAGAGACAGTTGATATGCGCCTTGGTTCGAGTTCGCCCGCACAGTTCCGGAATTCAGCGATACGTCCAATCCGGTGATTCCCCTCACAGACAGAGTGCCGTTCTCCAGTCTTGCCTGCAGAATGGACATTAGGCTGGGAATGTCGAGAGCTAGGCGGATCTCCGCGCCGGTGGTCCGGGCACGATGAATCTGCTCCGGCGTTTGCTGGAGCACAACCTGCTGCGGGTCCTCGAGACGGAAGTCCGGTTTCATGGCTGCTTCCTTAAGGATTTCTTCACCCGCGCGAAAATAGCCATAGGAGAGCGCAATTCTGGTTCCGTTGGAACGCCCGGTCACATGCACTTCACCGGAATCGATCCTCGTTTGAAGTAACTGAGCCTGTTGCACATCAAGCTCGATTTCCGTCACAGACATTGCTCCATTGCGGGTGAGTGGCGCCCGCAGCTGCAACTTCTCCCATCCGCTTTCTGCTTCGCTTCACCGATTCGGGTAATGACATTATCTGAGAACCTTGAGACGTTCCTACGGTTTCTGTATCCATCTCGTTCTCAAGTGAACCGCTCCATGATGCGTCCCACAATCGATTTGATAGCTGCCTCGATCGTGTTGGAAATATGGGTCCCTTGAGCAAAGAGCTCATACGCATGCGAAATTCCAACAAACCCAATCTGTTCGTAATAAGACAAGAGTTCCGCTGTGCCTTGCTGTTCAAGATATCGTAGGTTCGGAAGCAGCCTGGCAGTCGCAGCCCGAACGATGGTTTCACCCACCCAAATCGGAAGCTCCGGATAGAGCTCGGCCACGATCCGGAATTGTGCCTTGGCCTGAGGCATCGGGTCAGGTGCACCGGCAAAACAAGCGTGCGTGTCGCATGCCCAATCGACCCAACGGTGGACAAGCTCGTGCACCGCAATTTCGGTGCCCTGTTCCCCATTCCGTACTGGCCCCAGGAATAGCCAAGTCCGCTCTGGGCTGGACACGCTGTAGCCTCGACCGTGAGCGTCGAGGAGATTCGGCAGCACGAGGATGGCCAACCTATCGGAGTCACCAAACTGCTGGGCAATTCCTTCGAGTGTGCCGAACCCGGGCTGGAGCTCGCGCGCCGCTTCGTCATAGAAATGTCTGAGGCTCGACCACAGAGCCGAAACCGATTCCTCTTGGACAAAGTCTTGCAGGACCGGTTCCAGATTCCGCAACGCGGAACTTGAGTCCCTCTGCCAGGACACACGCAGGCGAAGGTTTGGAGTCCAGGCCAGATTGGACGGGGAAAGCTGAGGGATAAGATCCATCAGCCTCCCGCCTCCTCCGCGCTGCATGTACGAGAGGAGGCCGGTCTTCTCCAGAGCCGCACGCCAATACTTGGCCCGGGCTGCCAACTCTGAGCGAACCACCCGGCGAACATGGCTGAACTCCCACCCATTGTCGGAGTTGTAGCCGCACAGGTTCGCCAGCGCAAAGATGGCAAACAAGGCACGGCTCAGCTCGGGAACCACCGTGATCGCTTGGTCCCTGCCATGACTCATTCTCGTTGACGGCTGGTTCCCGCTATGCCAGTTCGACCACAGTACGCCGAATGCCGCTCGACGTGCCGCACGTACCACACGTGCCGCATGTTCCGCAGTCACCGGCGAGCCTTGCCAGATCGAACTCTTGACCCGCAGGGATCACCACCTCGACCTTACTCAGATCCACCTCCGGAGGATTGGCCTTAATCGTGGCGATCAAAGCCGAAGTCAGTTCGAACTGCAGCATTTTCCTCAGTTCTTCTTTTTGCTTGTCGGGCAACTTCTCGGCACTAACCTTTTGCCCGCCATGTTGCATCGAACGTTCGGACATAATCAGTCTCCTCTCCTTATTTGGCCTGCCCCTTGAGGGGCATGCCCATTGTGCAACTTCCAAAACAACCCACAAACTCAGCCCCGGTTGCGGGTGAGACTGCCTGCTCTACAGCGCAGTAGCTATGTTGGCGGCTGCAGCAAGGCATGTGCGGTCTCCAAACTCGTGGCGATATCAAGTTTCTCGGGGCAGACTTCTTGGCACTTCTGGCATTCGGTGCAATGTGAGGCGTTGGGCTGCAGCTCGGAATAACGGTATCGGGCTACGACGTCCATACCGAAAAAACGATGCTGATCGTAAAGCCGAAAGACCTTCGGGATATTGATTCCCTCCGGACACTTGCCCACGCATGCTCCACATCGGGTACATTCACCCATCCCCATGTCAGCGACTGTTCCGGTCCACTTTAGGAACTGCGGCAGCATTTCATCATTCACACCTTCCACGGCCTTGACATTTTGCAGGAGCTCTTCCGTAGTCGCCATTCCCACCACCGCGGTGGCGATGTGCGGGTGCATGGCGGCATACCTGACCGCACTGACAATGGAACTTTTGACGTCTTCGGTTCCGCTGAGAATGCCTAGCCGAGGAGCGCCAAAACGCAGTTCACCGCCTGCCAACACCTTCATCGCGACCACACCCACTCCGTTCGCGCACGCGGCCGGGAGCAATACCTCACGGTACGAGCGAAGGCTCGACCCGAATACCGTCTCACGACCGATTAGATTCATCTGGAACATAACGACATCAAAGGCGCGTTCTTCAATTGCGCGAAGGATCAAGTCGGTGGAGGCGTGGAACGATGCGCCGGTGGCTCGGACCAGGCCGGCTTGCCGTGCCGCAATCGCAACGTCGCAAAAGCCTCCCAGTGCCGTGCAAAGTTCATATTCCTCCTCAGTGCGGACCATATGAGTCATCCAGACGTCAATTCTGTCGGTGTTCATCGTCCGCAGCGATCGCTGCAGGTCCTCCAGGCACTGCCTGCCGAAGCGTCTTCCGGTCTTAGTGGCGATTACCAACCGATCCCTGTATAGGGCTGGCAAATGTGCCACGGACTCTTCACCATTGACGTACGACCGGGCGGTATCGTAGTACGTGATGCCCATATCGATAGCCTGTTGCATGAGTTCCGCGCACAGGGCAGGCGAACCGTGACGAAATGGACTACTTCCCAAGCCCAAAACAGACACAGTCAGCTCCGTGTTGCCCAGCTTCCGGCGATGCATCATTGCCTTTTCAACTCTTCCACACGGCTTCCGGGAAGTCGGCAGACCCCTTTGCCCGGGACCGGATTGCGTCAATCTTGACAATCGACGCCTCGACAAGATTTCGCTTCATGATGCAGTACTGCGGCAAAGGATCGTCGCTGCCATGCCCTACGTGCGACTGCTGCATACATCCTCCACCACATAGGTACCGCGCCCAGCAGTCTCGGCATACTGGCCGATCGTCAACCATGGTGAGGAACTTGCTGTCCAGTTCAGTCGGACTCCGGTCTTCTGATACATGGGAATACGGTTTCCGGTAGATGCGTTGACACTCGTAAATGCTGCCATCCGGTCCCACGGTCACTTCGCTTATCCCCGCACCGCAACCATAGAAGATTTTGCGATGCTCGCAGATATTCAGAATCGTTGTCTGCATCTCATGCGGTAACTGTTTCCAGGTCACGAACTCAGATCCGACGTATTCCTCATACTTCTTGTTGAACTCGCTCCATTCCTGGTCCGTGAATTGAGCTTCCTTAAAGTCCGTGGCCACCACCTCGAACGATACGTCGTCCGTGCCATGGGAACGGAGGCCCGCAATCACAGAATGCGGGTCAGGGTTTCGTCGGGTCATCACAGCCCGCAAGTTGTAATTCGCCTTCTGTCTGGCCAATTCGTCGACATTTGGTTTGATCCGCTCCATGGTCGGTTTTCCCGACTTGAAAATGCGGAACAGATCATGAGTCTTTGCGTCTCCGTCTACGCTGACCTGGACCTCGACTTGATGCTCCTTGAGGTACTCGATCCGCTGAGGGTTCAACAGAGTGCCGTTGGTGATCAGGTACTTGGTCAGGCTCTTCCCGTTTTGCGATGCCCAGACCTCGAATCTGCCCACCACATGTTGAAGAACGGGCCAGTTCAGCAGGGGTTCGCCTCCATAAAGTTGAACGTGAGCCCACTCCCCTTCCTGGTGTTTGCAGAACCAATTCACGATTTCGTCCGCACGTTCACGCGTCAAGAGATTGGGTTCTTGATAAATCGGTACGTCTTTCTCAAAGCAGTAGGTGCAACCCATATTGCAGCCGCCCGCGAGCATGATCACCAGCCGGTTAAAATACGGCCTGCCCGGCGTGTCGACTGGCTGAATGGACAGAACCCCATCACGAATCAGTTCCAAGAACTTGACGTAATAAGCACGCACGGCTTCAGCCGGGAAACCGTCCCCCGCCAGTTCTTCGACGATTGTGCCCAGTGGAAGGTCCCGCATCCTGCGCAGCACCGCAGCGCCCCGATGGTCAATTTTGAGAATCGCAAAATTGCGGACATCGAACGCGTAATAATCGGAGCTGTGCTGGAAGACATGAACTTCAACAGGCAGGGTGACGGTGTCGCAATCGATGCTAGGTGCCCCACTGGTCGCCATTGAAATGCCTTCTCCCTTCGACTGGGACGTCGTGCCGAGGAGTGGATTTCACTATCGTTTTGGCCTTCCTTCAACTGTCTCTAAGTACAGGCACCCGCTCGGGATGTGGGGTAGCTAGATGGGATAGCTAGCCTAGGTAGCTATTCTTTGGGAGGGGGACTCTTGCCTGGGCGGTAACAGTTCGGCGCGATCGTGAATCTGTAATTTCGTGAAAATATTCTTTAGGTGAAATTTTACTGTGCTTTCGCTAATCTGCAAGCGGAAGGCGACTTCCTTATTCGACAGTCGTTGTCGAACCAGCTCGGCGATCATGCTCTCTCGATCGGTTAGTGCAAGATTGAATTTCTCTCGCGAGACAGTTCGTGAGGTCTCGACGTATTGTTCGAGAAGCCCGCGGGGCATCCACATTTTGCCCGCGTGTACCGCCTGACAGGCCTCCTTCAGGTGAGTGTGGGCTTCCGAATAGGGAACAAACCCACGGATGCCCAAGGGCAAGAGCGGCAGCCACTCAGGTTTGGCGGGCGGGAAGTCCAAGACCACGATTCTCGGGTCCTCCCAAGTTTGTTGCAACCGCAGTAACAGCTGTGAGACGGATAGGGGCAGGGTATTGGGGTCGACTACCAGGATGGCTGTTCCCGATTTCATTGTGTGGTTGACCAATGCCTGTAAACATAGCGTCTCTACATCACAATGAGCACAGAGGATAGACTTTAAGAACGACGCGGCCAGCGGGTTCTCTTCGATCAGGAAGATTCTCAACTTCTGGCTGGAGGAGGCGGATTGCTGCCCAATTCTTCGCGAGGGCGAGTGTGGCAGGGCCGTCATACATCATCTCGCAATCCCCCACCGCAGCATTTGGGCAGCGGCGGTGTTCGACCGGCGCTTGAATTGACGGGGGACAATCGAGCACTCCAGGCTCGTAGCAGTCGAGCGAAGGTGCCTAAATTGCCGCATATGATAGTACTAATGCGGAGAAAGCAAAGTTGAAGCGGTAGCTTGTCCGGATTTTGTAACAGAAGCGCAGTATGCACGCTTTCGCGTGCTACTTCTGAACCGTCCCCGGCACAATCAGCGGTACCCTAACTACGATGCATCGTGTTCCGGAAGACTCGCCCGATAGAGGCTTGCTAGCACACACAAGCTCGTGCCGCACTTAGTCGATCAGCCTCTTTTTTCTGCTCGACCGCATCTTTCATCCGTATATTACTGGCAGCCGAGTCTTCATCTTCTTCATCCGAAGGGTCGGAGAGGCAAGTCTATGCCACGGATCGTCTTGTCTGACGCTGCGCTCATGGAGCATGGCGCTAGGGAAAATTTGGACGACTTGTTTTTGAGTCTGTACCGGTCCGTGGCAGAGAACGGTGTCAGCGAAATTGTTCGCAAAGTGTTTTCTTCTTGGGAATCCCTCGGATACTCAGATTGGCGCAATTCCTCACATCCTTACTGCGACGCGATTAACAACGAGATTGGCAATAGTCCGAACGACTGGATCGATGATTTTTCGGCCATGAAGGATCGCCTGCTGGCGAAGCTTAAGGTATTGGGAGACGAGGTTGGGACGCTTTCGGATGCTAAGCACCACGAAGTGACATCCGGCTCGGAAGGTCCAAGATCCTTAACCAAGAAGCAGTTCTCTCCGAACTCAAATGTCGGTTTCATCGCGGCGTGGTCTTGTTCTTCACGAAGTTCTCTAAGGCGTTGACCGAAGGTTTTCATAGGTTCTTGTTTGTAAGCTTATGATGCTTACATACCTCTGTCAATCATGTCCCACGGATTTCTGTGTGCCCTGTATCGAGGTATTCTCACAGAGCAGCAAGCCCATCGGGTCTTTAGTGAGCTTCGGCATCACCCACGCACGCTCGATGTCCTTGCTGGCCTGGAGCTGGTACTTCACCACTAAATACATCATGGCTGTGAAAGCCGCAATACGTTGTGCAGGTACTGCCGTTCACGGATGAACTGCTCAAAGCCGGTGTTCATGGAAATTCCCTCCCAGGGCTCAAAAATGGAGGAAACTCGCGTAAGTTGTTGATGGTCGGGGAGAGAGGATTTGAACCTCCGACCCCCTGGTCCCGAACCAAGAAAGTCAAAATTCCAAGTGCTTCATTTGGTGTCGCTTAGGAGCCAGCGAACCATTTTTTCTCTCCCTCAGTTGTACCGAAGTTGTACCGAAATGCCACGCAAGAGATTTCACGATTTACTAGTAACAGGAACCGCTCAAAAACAGTAACAAACTCGGGAACCCGCGTGTTTGGCTGGGATTTGAAAGCTGGCGGAGAGAGTGGGATTGTGCTTGCCGCAAATTCCAAAATCACATTGAAAATGCAAAAATCGATCGATCCACCTGCAATCGCAGTGATTTAAAAACATTCCGCTGTGAAGTTCAACGAAGTCCGACGAAGCCCACAGCAGCCCAAGAACGCCTCATCGTAACCAAAAATAGTAACAAATAGTAACAGGAATTCAGCTGCTTCACGGTGGAATATCCAGAAGTTGTAGTTGCCTACTCTTTGTCCAGATACTCCTCGGGCACGTCATCCTCCGGCACCTCGTGCGTACGGACTTCCTTCTCGTCTGCGTCCCCAGCGCTCTCGACACCAGCGACGACGTCGGCCTCGAACGCATTCCCCTCCGCGATCAGTTCGTCGACGC
>Ga0187818_10000011_pt1 | contig 42187 bp, 33 predicted proteins | sample NC_wetland_sal_i_14_FD_130581 | JGI IMG/M metagenome (GOLD analysis project Ga0187818, IMG submission 130581) | Wetland sediment microbial communities from Neuse River Estuary, North Carolina, USA - SO4_3 | ecosystem: Environmental > Aquatic > Freshwater > Wetlands > Sediment | place: USA... | reverse complement strand
CAGCTTCTGAAATGCGGTCCAGTTTCGCAGCAGCACGTTGGTGTAGAGCAACGGCGCTTTGATCGCGTAGGCCAGCGCCTCTTTCTGAGCATCCGGCAATTCCTCGCAGAGGTACGGAATCATCATGTTCCAGCAGACCAGAATGCAGTGCCCGGCTCGCGCGGTAAACACCTTGCCGCCGCGGGCGTAGGCGACTTCAACTTCCTTCGCGCTGGCCGCTCTGCCAAGATGCCTGGTTCGCACCACCGTGCTGTTCAAACGGATGCGCACGGGCGAGAGCGGGTCGTCCAGCTTCGCATAGTTGGCCTTCGTGGTGACCACGTCGGTCGCCGAGTTCCCCGGCATGGCTTCCGGAATTAACGCGCGCACCAGCAGGCGGGCGATCGTGGCATTGCCGTCGGGAAAGTGGAAGAAGTACTTCCGCTCGTTGCTCAGATCGGACGCTTCCACGCCCATTCCACTGAAGCCTGGATATCCGAGTTCTGCCGCGTCCAGCGCGGCAACCGCTTCAATGCCGACAGCAAAATCCGAAAACGAGGCATTTTGGTAAAGCCGAATCACATCCGGGTGCACGCCCACCAGTTCGCTAAGAAAACTGCTATAACTGGTGCGCGCCAGCCGCGCCTTCTTCTGCTCGAGGTTGAGGCCGGGAAGATAGTCTTTCTTCTCTCGGCATAGACGAGATACATCCTTGCGCGCCTGTTCCGCAATTGGCGCCTCGGCCATGAAGTGCGCCCAGGCATCGCCGCCCGCGACATTGAGGTCGTAGGTCTCTCCCGGGAAAGGGTACGGATCATCTATCAGTTTGTCGGCGCCGAAGGTCTCTTTGTCGAAGAAGATCTTGGGAACCCGGCCCAGGGAGCCATAGAAATTCCTGTCCAGATATTTGGGGAAGCTGGCCACATCAATGCCTAATTCTTCGATCACCTTCCTGGCGACTTCACTGTAAGGCTCCGGACTCTCGATGGAGTACGTCCCTCCATAACCGATTAACGTTTTGTTGCCCACCCGGAATTCGTTGCGCTTGGCGTGTCCGCCGAAATCGTCGTGATTGTCGAGGATCAGGATGCGGGCTTTCGCGCCCACCGTCTTGCGGTAGAAATGGGCTGCGGCCAGGCCGCTGATGCCCCCGCCGGCAATGATCAGATCGTAGGTCTCGCCCGTATCTTCCGGCTTGCCCGCCGAATCCCAAAACGTGCCGTCGCGCAGACTGTGTGCGTCTTCGAACGAGCCGGGATGACTGCCACGCATGCCAGTGAGAGCAGGTGGATAGTAGTTGGGGGATTTTTCCGGATCCCGGGAATCGCCGGCAGCGACAAGACGCCACGGCATCATCGCAGCGCCGGCCGTCACCGCCACGCCGTTGACGAAATCACGACGCGTAATCTTGCGGTGCATCCCCAGTTGCCGATCCCGTGAAGAATGCACGATTTCCTCCCTGGACGAACGGCCTGTCCTTCGCTCAGCCTTCCGCTTTTTTCACCGCTAGCTCCGCACCCTGGAAACCGATGCGGCTGTGGGTCCCGTCGCAGAAGGGCTTATTGATCGATCCGCCGCATCGGCAAAGTGAAAACGCGGGCTTGCCGGTAAGGTCGTAATGGTTGCCGTTGACGTCCACCAGTTCGATCGATCCCTCGGGAGCTTCGACGCGGTACGGGCCGTTGGGCCTGACAGTGATTTTCACCTGAGCCATAAATCCTCCAACCTTACTGGTTTCTAGTAAGCATAAGAAGATACCACTAAGCGGGGCTGGGTGTCGCGGGAATCGAGGCAGAAGTGGGTGTCCGACAACAATTCAAAACCAAAATCAAAAGGCAGCGGGCAGGAGTGCCCGCTCCACACAAGCCTATCCCCACGGTTCTACGCTGCGGCGGAGCGAACTGAAACCAGGTCGCGGTAAAGCTGCAGGTAGTCCTCAATCATGCGCTTGCTGCTGAAGCGTTCGCGGGCGCGGGTGTAGGCAAGTTCGGCATAAGCCCGGCGCATGGTGCGGTCTTCGTTCAGCCGGCGAATGCTGGCCGCGAGGCTGGCGGCATCGTTGGTGCGGAAATAGAGCGCTGCATCATCCCACATTTCGCGGAAGCTGGGAATGTCGTTGGCCACGATCGCACACCTTGACAGCGCCGCCTCGATTGCCTGCATACCCAAGGGGTCGTAGCGCGGGGTAGCGGCAAAGATGGATGCGCGGCTGTAGAGCGCGCGCAGTTGGGCCTCGGTCTGCGGGCCGCAAACGGCGACGGAGGTCTCAGCCACGGCGACTTTGACATCGGCGCGGATCGGAAAGCGCGGAAAGGCCACGGTCTGCTCGGCGCCTACGATGCATACCGGAACCGGATGCTCATGCTGAGTAAGCAGGAACACCTGCTTGCCCGCATCCACCAACCGCCCTACGGCCAGCACGGAATCATCTTTGCTGATGTAAGGATTGAAGAAGATCGGGTTGCGCCCCGGATAGATTATTTTCCCCCGGCGCGGCTGGACGTAGCACTCACAAATTCGGTCGAGCATCCAGGCCGACGGAGCCACTACGACATCGGCGCCGCCGATCCCGCGCGCAATCGTGTCGCGATACCACTTTGTCGGGTTCGATCGCGGCGTCCGGTCCTGAACGGCTTCCCTCCAGGTCATCAAATCGCCGTGCGCCATCACCACCCGCGGCACGTCCGCGGGCAGATCGCCGTAACAGAACTGATTGAGATGCAGGACATCGGGCCGCAATTCACGAACCAGCGCCGCCAGGAATGCTGACGATTCGGGCAGGTCTTCTTCCGCTTCCTGCATCCATTCCAGGCGGAACGCGGTGGGCCGATAGTCGAGGCCATGCAGGTGGTCCATCCAGGCGGTCTGCTCGGGCAGCGGGATTTCGCCGAAGCTGACCAGCGTGACCCGCACGCCGCGCGTGACCAGGCCCGCGACCAGTTCGCGGGTGTAAGTCCACGTCGCCGACAGCGTGTCGGCGGTGACCAGGATATGCACAGAACCTCCGGGAGCCGCAGCCAGGAAACCGCGCCGGACACGGCATTCCGACTGCCGAGTGCGACCATTCTAGTGGGAATCAGGCCCAACGGGAAGGAATTTCGGGGTCTCCGCGAGATTCTTGCAACCTTGTCCGGCCCCAGCGCCAAAGGGCGAAGACTTCTCTTTTCACTCAGCTTTCTGTTCGATGGCTCGCTTCAGCGCGGCGAGCTGATCGCGAAACCGATTCCGGTTGGAGCGCAGCAGCCATGGAAGCGCCAACCACATCAACCCATGCGGGTGAAGATCGCAGGTAAAGATAACGGTGGTTCCGGATTTGTCGGGTTCGAGGACGTACTCGAACACGCCGGTGACGCCGGAGCGCGTGTTGCGCTGGCCAACGCGGTGCGGTGGTTCGTAGCGCCAGACTTCCGACTCCCCTTGCGACGTCTTCCCCAGGACGTCCATCGTCATCAAGAGCTTTGAGCCCTGCTGCACCGGCCCGCCACCAACCACTTCTATGCGCCGCACCATGTTCCGCCATCGCGAAGCTGTGCTGAAGTCCATCATGAAAGCGAAAACTTCTTCCTGCGGCCGCTCGATGCGTTGGACGTAACGGAACGCACGCATTAGTCTTTCTCCTCCAGTTCGAAAATGTCGTCCACTTTCTTCTCAAAGACCCGCGCTATTTTCATCGCGAGCGGGAGCCCGGGATCGTACCGGCCCGTCTCAATCGCGTTGATGGCCTGGCGCGAGACGCCGACACGCATCCCCAGTTCCGCCTGGGACCAATTACGTTCCGCACGCAATACACGCAGCAGGTTTTTCATCGCCGGTAATACCATTCTCCACCCATGATCGCGAGCCACCAGGTACATAGCATCACCAGCCAGATGCTCCTCATTGAAATGAAGTCGATGAAACCCGCGCGCTGCAGCAGGTCGGTGGTAAAGATGAAAAGCCCGGTGGCCGCGAAGGCAACTGCGAGAGCGATCAGGTGGATGCGGCGCGTGAACTCATCGTGCATGCGGATGAGCTTCGCGGTGGCCAATTGCCAGAGTACGAAGCCGAGCACTCCGATAATCACCGCCGTCACTCGAAACCTCGCGCTGGCCGTATGGCGATGGAGCATCCTGGACGCAACCACATAGGTGATCGCCCACACGGCAAGAGTTCCAAACATCAAGCCAAGGATTCGAAGGCTGGGGTCGCGCTTTTCGTCTTGAGGCATTCAATATGACCTCTATGCGCGACATAATGTAATGTATAGATTACTTGTTGTCAAGTATAGATTACACTAAAACCCAAAATCGGAGATGGCTTGGGAAGCAGGCTTCCTTCCCTCTCATCCAGGGGCTGACCAGCGTCGGGGAGACAGCCTGGGCGGCTGGTCCCCACACGTTGTTCTTAGAACACCAGCTTCACGGCCAGCTGAAATGCACGCGGGCCGCCGGAACCGAACGGGCCACCGGCCGTCGTGACCGGCTTGCCGAAGGCAGACGACAGGTTGGGATTGTTCGAGTCCGGGACCAGCTTGTTGAAGAATCCCGAGTAGTTGGAGTTGCTCGTGCCGAGAATGTTGGTCTTGTTGAACAGGTTGAAGACTTCACCAATCGCCTGCAGGCTGAAGCGCTCTCCGAGATGGAGTTCGCGGGAAAGACGCAAGTCGAATGAGTTGAAGGTGTCGTTGAAACGGGCGCCAGGGGAGACCAGAGGCAGCGATCCGCCTTGCGCATTGATGGCAGCAATGGCGGCGTTCAACTCCGCCCCGGTGCGAAATTGGCGCCCTCCGGCGTTGCGCGGGAATTCGGGTACACGCAACCCGCTTCCGTCGCCAAGCAGGATGTCCATCGGAACGCCCGAGGCGTAGGTCCACAGTGGCGAGAGGCGCAGATGAAAAGGCAGGTCCGCGGTGCCTTGCACAACCAGATGATGGCGTTGGTCGTTGGGTGCCGGACCATATTCGCGATGCAGGTTGGTCGGATCGACCGGGGGATAGCCGAACGGAATCTGATCGTAATTGGAGTAATTCAGCGCCTTCGAAAACGTATAGGCGCTGTGAAACTGGAAATGATCGCTGAAGCGATGGTCGACCACGGCCCACAGGGCGTCGTAATGCGTGTTCACCGAGGATTGCAGATCCGTCACCGTCTCGGGTCCGCCGGAGGCGGGATTGAAGACCGAGCCGAGCGGAACGCCGATGATGAAGTGCGTGCCCAGATCGTGAATCCCATCCACTTTCACGACCCAGTTTTTGGCGAACGAATATTCCACGCCCAGGTTGAACTGCTGCACCATCGGGTTGCGCATCTTGTTGTCGATGATCGTGATGCCTTCCTGCGCGCCGCCCGCTCCGGGAAAAATGAACCCGCTGAAGGGCGAGTCGGGGTAGGTCGGCGCACCGGGAAGAAAATCTCCGTTCATATCCAGGTATATCGGGATACCGTTCTGGTCGGTGGCCACGTTGCCCGCCGTGACGTTAATGGGCAAAGCGCGCCCGTCTAGTCCCCGCTCCAGGGAGTCGATTTCGAGCGTGACCCGGTCATAGTAGATTCCATACCCGCCGTGAACGCTGAACAAGCCATTCTTCGCAGACCAATTGAATCCGACGCGCGGGCCCCAGTTATTGGCCGCCTTGTGCCGTGAGCCTTCGAGAAGTGGCATCAGAATCGGATTGATCTGATCGTAGTGTCCTAAATCGTTCACGTCCGAGTCGATCTCGTAGCGCAGACCGAGGTTGAGAGTCAGTTGCGGGTGAATTCGCCAATCGTCCTGAAGATATCCCGCCGTGTAATTGTTGTCGGCGTTGGGGATGATGAGGTCCTGGTTGGGAATCCCGCTGCGTACCGCCGCGGCGAACAGAAGATCGTCATCTCCGATGGAGCCATCGCCATTACGGTCTTGGTTGGGGAAGTCCTGAATGAAGAAAATCGCTCCACTGCGGAATACTCCCAGATCGAAGTCCGCACCGATACGTTGAAATTCGCCACCAAAATGGAAGTTGTGTTTGCCGTGGCTCCAGTCCACATTGTCATCCCATTGCGAGCGCTTTTGCCGCGTCAGCTGCGGCACGCGGTACGAGGATCCGTCTGCGATGCTGGGGAAATCCAGCTCCGGCATGGTGGTGAGCGGCGCCGTAGTGTTGATGAAGTTGTTGAAGCTGTAGCTGACCCGGTTGAGCAGGCTAGGACTCAATACACGCGTCCAGGAGGCTTGAAACGTCTGGAAGTCATTGCGCAGATCCTGCCGCTCCGAAGGTGACCCGATGGGCTGGCCCGAGAGAAAACTGGCTGCTCCAGTAGCGCCAAGGCGCTCGATCGAATAGTGCAGACTCAAGTTGTCTTTGTCGGAGATTCGCCAGTCCCCGCGAACCGTACCCATTGGATCGGTCAGCGGCACCGGAGAGAAGCCGGTATCGATGTGTTGAGTAGACAAGTTGCGCGTGCCCGTCAGAGTCCCGCCCAGCTCGTCGCGATATTCGAAAGCCCCGAACCACCAGGCCTTATCCCGCACGAGTGGACCGCCGAGTGTTCCGGAATACTGCTGCCGCCGGAATTGCGGCGTCTCGGAGGGCTCGGTAAAGCCGCCCGTGGAATTGAAGATGGGAGTCGTGGCCTGCAGCGCCTTGTCCCGCTCGTAAAACGACGCCGAACCGTGAAGTTTGTTCGAGCCGGACTTGGTGACAACGTTCACCACCGCCGAACCGGAACGGCCCAGTTCAGCAGAAAACCGGTTGGTGGCGACCTGGAATTCCTGCACCGCGTCTTCTGGGACGTTGAGCAGCATCCCACCCACAACGTCGTCATTGTCGTCCATGCCGTCTATGCTGACGTTGCCGCCGCGGCCCAGTTGCCCGGCGGAAGAGATCACTACTGTATTGGCCTTGGTGGGATCGAAATTGGGCGCGATCGTGTTGCCTGGAGTCAGCAGCGCGAGTTCGAGGAAGTTGCGGCCGTTCAGCGGAAGGTTGTCGATCTGCTCGGAATTGACCACGCCATCCACCACAGACGAAACCGTATCGACCAGGGGGATCGCGTCCGTGTCAGCGATGTCGATGACAGTTGTCTGTTGTTGTACGGCCAACCGAACCTTCAGGTTGGCGTGCTGACCTACTTCCAACTGAATTGGTGCAGCGTAGTCACCGAAGCCTGGGGCTACGACGCGGACCTCGTAGGCGCCGGGAGCAAGCTCATTGATGGCAAAGAGCCCAGAGGCGTTGGTGGTGGTCGTCCGCTCCAGTCCGGTGCTCTTCTGGACGGCCGTCACCTTGACGTTACTGACCACGGCATTTTGGGGGTCCGAAACCGTTCCACTGATAACCCCAGTGCCCAGCTCCTGCGCCAAGGCTGACGCCGCAAAAAGGAAGAGGAAAGAAACCAAGACACCAAAGAGTGTGCGTAAGACTGACACCGAGATCCGCCGCTGCTCCACAGGCGAGTTCCTTCTGGCATCGCGAGCACACCAGCGTGCTTACACACCACGCTTTGTGCGCGGGATGCACTCTTAGATTTTTCCGGGACCCCAGTCCACAGAACGAATGAGCAGCGAAACGTTAGCGGAACCGTGCCGAAGTGCACAATAGCGCGAAGATATTAGCGGAGACCTGGCCCGAGCCGGAATCAGATCACCTGCAGGCGTAGTCTCAATTCGCGTGCCAGGTCGTCAATGGCACGGATTTTGACCGCCGCGGGGACAGGGACGTCGGGCACCGACATCGCCAGTTCGCAGGACAGAAGCATCGCCGTCAAGGTCTCGCACATTTCGCTGCGCATCTGTTCCTTCACGGCGCGCCGGGCGGCGGACTCCTCGTGTTGGCGGCGATGCAGCGCTGAGCGCGTCTCGCGCAACAGACGCTCCATTCCCGTCACCGCAAAATTGATGTAGACCGGGAAGGCGGTCCCCAGGTGTTCGAGCATCTGCTCGCTCTCCTGCGGTTCGGTTTCGAGCAGAAACTGGTCAATCACCGCCGCCGCGTAGGTCTGTTCGCGCAGGCAGGTAACCGCCTCCTGCAGGTTCTGGGCCCAGTGCGTTTCCTGGCCTGCGGTGGCTTGCAAGGACTCCGCGCACTGTTGGCCGCGTGCTGAGGGTGTAATGAGTAGGATCATGCTCTTCTAACAGCACGCTTGCCGCCACCGCGATCCGTCTTGAAAAGATTAGACTTAGCGTAGTCGGCGAGAAAGATGCCTTCCCGTTGCGGAACCAGCCGCCCCGGCAGCGGGTTCAGAATTGAACTCTCAAGGCTGGTATCCCTCCATCGCGTAATCCTTGAGCTTGCGATACAGGGTCGTCTTCCCGATGCCCAGCAGCCGGGCGGCCTGCAGCTTGTCTCCATTGAGTTCTGTGATCGCGCTGATGATCGTCTGCTTCTCCAATTCTGCCATGGGAATGATTTTCGCGTGCCCGTTGCCATTCCCCGACGACGGCGCAGGCGCGGGCAAGTTAGCAATCTCGGGGGGCAGATCGGGGAGTTGGATCAGCGATCCGCTGGTGAAAGCGTACGTTCGCTCCAGGCAGTTTTCCAGTTCGCGAACATTTCCCGGCCAGTCATAGGCGAGCAGCACTTTAAGGACGTCGTCGCTGAGGCTCTTCTCCTGTCCGGAAGTGCGCGCTAAGCGCTCCAGAAAATGAGCGATCAGCAGTGGAATGTCCTGCCGGCGCTCGCGCAGTGCCGGGATGCGCAGGCTCAGCACGTTGAGGCGGAAGTATAGATCGCGGCGAAAGGCGCCCTGCATCACAGCCTGTTCCAGATCGCGGTTGGTGGCGGCCAGGATGCGCACATTGATGGTCACGCGGCGCGTGCTGCCCACGGGACGAATTTCCTTCTCCTGAATCGCCCGCAGGAGCTTGGCCTGCAGGTCAACCGGGAGTTCGCCAACCTCGTCGAGAAAAACGGTTCCACCTTCGGCCATGGACATCAGTCCATCCTTGGCCTGGTTGGCGCCCGTAAACGCGCCTTTCACGTGGCCGAACAACTCGCTTTCGATCAGCGTGGGGACCAGAGATCCGCAATCGACCGGAATGAAGGGCTTGTCGCGGAAAGGACCCGAGTAGTGGATGGAGCGCGCAACGATTTCCTTGCCCGTGCCACTTTCGCCCAGAATCAGCACCGGATGCACGCTGTTGGCCGCCTTGGCGATGATGCGATACAGCTTCTCCATCTCCGGAGCGCGGCCCACGATGCCGCCGAATCCCTGCTTGGACTTCACCTTTTCGCGCAGCAGGCGGTTCTCTGACTTCAGTTTCAGGTGGCTGGCCACACGTTCCAGCAGCAGCTTCAGTTCGTCCACGCTGAAGGGCTTGGTGACGTAGTCGTAGGCGCCATTCTTCATGGCCTGCACCGCCGACTGCACCGTGCCGTAGCCGGTGACGACGATGACGATCGCATCCGGGCGCTTTTCTTTGATGCGGCGCAGCGCTTCCAGGCCACCGGCGCCGGGCAGGCGCAGATCCAGAAGCACCGCATCAAAAGCCTGGGTTTCGAGCAACCGGTAGGCGTGCTCGGCAGAATCGGCGGCAAAGGCGCTGAAGCCCAGCGACATTGCCACCTCACGGCAAGCTTCGCGGACCGATCGTTCATCATCCACGATCAAGAGGTTAAGGAAGTTGGCTGGCTCTAATTGCGGAGTGCTGGGCATCGGACTGAAAGCTGCAGACGTCATGGCGTTTAATCCTCGCGTTTATTCCGTTCGGTTGGAAATGTCCCCTCGTTTTTTTCTGCTTGCACCTTGCTTATGTCCTGAGAATTCCGGGCCCTTTCCGGCGCAAGCGGCAGAAGTAAGGTGAAGCGGGTGCCGCAGCCGGGAGCGCTATCTACGTGAACTAAGCCACCGTTGCTGGTCACGATTTCGTAGACCGTCGCCAGTCCCAGTCCTGTGCCCCGGCCCGCAGGTTTGGTGGTGAAGAAAGCCTCGAACAGATGAGCCCGCGTTTCGGCGTCCATGCCGCAGCCGTTGTCTCCAACAACCAGGAGGGCGCAAGCAATCGAGCCGGTGTCGGCCTTGACGAAATGCGGTTCGGCGAGCACCTGTACCTTGCAATTGCTGGTTTCGATGGTGATCTGGCCACCGCCGGGCATGGCATCCCGTGCATTCAGCACCAGGTTGAGCAGGATCTGCTGGGCCTGCGCCGGGTCCATCTTGATCAGACCCAGGTTCGGATCCAGGCGGGACTTCAGTTCGATGTTTTCCCCAATCAGGCGGACCAGCAGGTTCCCCATGCCCTGGGCGATCTCGTTGAGCGACAGCAGACAGGGCTGCGAACTCCTGGGCCGAGCGACGGCCAGCAACTGACGCACCAGGCCGGCCGCCTTCAAGCTGGCACTACGGATTTCTTCGGCATATTTGCGGCCTTTGTGCCCCGGCTCCAAGACAGCCATGAGCAGGTCGCAGTACAGCAACACCCCGGTCAGTAGATTGTTGAAGTCGTGCGCCACCCCTCCCGCCAGCCGGCCGACAGCTTCCAGGCTCGCTGCCTGGCGCAGGCGCTGCTCGGCCTCCAGGTTCGCCCTCGCGTCTTCGGCCAGGGCCAACACAGAATCGGGGCCACCGTTTGTTCCCAGCACTCGCCACGCCGTCCATCGCAGGGGCTGGCCATTTTCCACGCCTGCCCTCGACTCGATCTGGAAGCTGTCGCGCGCCCCCTCGAACAATTCGCGCAGCAATCGTTCGCTCTCGGGGTTCTCTTCGGGAAAGATCAGGTCGGCCAGATGCAGCAGTCGTGCCACCTCTGGACGCCCTTCGAGCATGCGTTCCAGTGCGGGATTCATGGCGATGATACTTCCCCGGCCCTGGCATTCCGCCAAACCGATGGGGGCATTGGCGAACAGAAAGCGCAGATCGGTCTTCGCATCCTGCGATGTCCAGGGAAAGTCGGCGGCTGTGCTCATACTGGTACTCTGAACGAAAAATTTCCCGGAAGGAACCCGGCATCCGGCATCCAGCGCCTTTAGTTTTCCCGAAATGGGAATCGGCGCCTTCGTCCAGTTCCGAGCCCACTACTTCCCAAAATGCACTATAGAGAACTACCCCTGTGCGTTCTAAGGACACTCGTCACCAAAACAGGGAATCTTCAGGATTATTCACTTGACTAAAGTGGAAAACTTCCTCAAGATTCCGAGGAAGGGAAAACGTATGAGTGTTGCGCTAGGGATGTACTCCATTGGCGGAGTATTTGTGTGCGCCGATTCGCACGTAGTTTCGACAGATGGCATCGTCACATCTGACTTCAAGTTGCAGGGCATTGAGTGCGGAATCGGAACCTTTGTAATCGGCAATGCAGCCGACGATGGCAATGCAGCGAACATGGTAGCGAAAGAGATTTTGGATGCACTGGCCAGATGTCCTGATAAATGGATGATCGAGCCTGTAATTAAGAAACCTATGACCGAATGGCACGCTGGATACACACAAGGCAAACCGCCAGCGATGCAATTCGTTTTGGCTGCCCGTCTGGGCACTGCAACACGAAGACTCTACTTTTGCGAACCGCCAAATATCGTAGTGCCGAAATCGCTCAATGAGTGGGTTGTACTCGGCGCTGGTGCCCAAGTTTTGGATGTGCTCATTCCAGAAGTAATCCTTGGCCCGTTGTACCATCGGGAGGCTTTGATCCGAGCGGCTTACCTAATGTATCGGGCGAAGAAGGAGCACGTATTTTTGAAAGGTAGTGAAACTGATACTCTCCTCATTTCCGGCACAACAGGCAAGGTCTATCAGCCAACACGAGAGGAAATGGCGAAGGCTGAAGCAGTAGGCCCGGACATAGATTTCATGCTTCGATATTGTCACCTGGGCCTATTAGGGACGGCGCCGGGAAGTGACCAGAAGGAATTTCTGCAATCGTTTAAGAAGATGTACCTTGAGACTCGGAAGAAGACAGACGCTCTGCAATTTGAGTCGCTAAAAGGGATTGGAGCAGGCGTCTGAACACACAACTAAAAAACCCCGGCTAGCGACCGGGGCCCAAAAGGGTAAAAGTTAGGCGTATTCCGATTGTACAGGAGTGCGCACATGCGTCAACAAATGTGGGTAGATGTCGAAGCGCTCCAGGCTGCCATTCTGGATTCGCCGCTAACGGCTTCCTCTGTGTGGCCTATCTATCGCGCTGTAGGACTTGTTCAAGGTGCTGAACGCGAGAGTCTAAGTCATGAAAGCGCTCCTCGATTGCAGTCGCCAGAGAGTGTAGGCCCTTGCTTAGATTCCACATCAGAGCATCCTGTTTCTCCATCTTTGCAAGACGTGAGGGGCGTGGAAGGTAATCATTGACGTTTTCAGCGAAACAGGTTTTGGCGTCATCGAACTTCGACATGGAAGTCTCCTTATGCAGTCAATCTCTCGAACGTGAGTACCGGGGCCGTTACCATGTGCCGGAGCGTATCAAGGAAAAGCGTGTGAGACTTGCGACGGTTGAAACGGAACGTCATTTCGTTCAGATAGGACGCGAGATGCTTGGGGCTGACGCGATGCCAAGAGCCGACGATACCGCGCTTGAACAAGGAAAATGCGGATTCCACCGTGTTCGTTGTCACACAGAGATCGCCTTCATATCGGACGTATTCTTCGGCCTTGTGGTTAACGGCTCTCCGCTTGGAGCGTTGCGTTTTGGGAAGGCCAGATTGATAGAGGACGGATTCGTCTGTCACAATCACATCCACGTCCTCGCTCACATGTTCCGAGAGAACATCGCGGATCGCCTTCGAGGTAGCCTCTTTGATGTGCATGAATTTCAGATCGCCGCCACGCTGAACGATTCCAATAACAACCGACTTCACTTTGTGATAGTTCCCGGCGCCGATGCCTTTAGCCTTTCCGCCGACGTAGGTTTCATCAACCTCGACCGTTCCGTCGAGCATCTTCTGGACTTCCGTCATGGCATAGCGGATTCTATGGCAGAGATACCATGCTGTTTTGTAGGAGCCTTTGTTGTTGCCCCACAGGGTCCGCTTCACTTGAAGGGCGCTCATGCCCTTCTTGGCTTCACACAACAGAAGCGTGGCGAGAAACCATTTTTGCAAGGGCAGGTGCGAATCATTGAATACGGTGCCACTGGTGACGCTAAACTGATAATCGCAGCCTTTGCAGTAGAACAGTTGCTTCGCTGTGGCGAGTTCCACGGCGGGCATCTTGCAGCGCGGGCACTCAGCACCGTTGGGCCAACGGAGCCGGACCAACAGTTCGCGGCACCGTTCGTCCGTATCGAAGAGATTGATCACGTCAACTAGGGTCATAGGAGTTCTCCATTGGACGCGAAAGAGAAACGGGAAGAGCTGAAACGAGTACCGACTAGGAAACTGCTGGCGAGCATTAAGCGCGATTTGCGCAAGCAATTGCACGCTACCAGAGCAACAGCTAAGTCTAGGCCGAAGTAGCAGTTAGCTTCCATGAGACGCATTATGCCCCCGTTGTCTAACTTTTGTCAAGTGAATAATCTTGGGAATCTTTCTGTGGAAAACTGCGGAGGAATTGCAAGGCGGGACGTCAGTGAACCGGTGTGTCGGGGGGACTGGTAATGGAAAGGGGCTCGGTCAGTCGGAAAGTGAGCCTTCGGCCGCTTGCCAGACGAATGACTTGCGGGGAATTCCCGTTTCCCGAGGGCTGAGTTTCACCGGTGTTTCCGTGCACGAAAAGGCTTGCCGTCTGGATCGGCAGTTCCCGGCCTTGGATATTGACGGAATCCAGCGTCAACCGCACGTAGCCGCGGTTGCGCTTCAATTCCGAAGTGCGCGCCGATTCTACACGGCCCGCCGCGCCTGCGCCGCGCGGCAGCAACTCGTTCCCTTCCACCAGGATTGCCTCGTCCACCACGGCATCAAAGACTCCGGTGAAGCCAGGATAATCGGCGCTGATCTGGTTTTTCAGCCGCACGGTAAGCAGAGTGCCTGCCGGCAGACTCCGCGAATCGTCGAAGGGAACAGCCGCACTAATCCGCTGACTCTTATTCTCTGCGCTTGACGGATCATCCGTGTTCCACCAAGCGGGTCTCGAACACGCGATCGGGAGCAAGGCAAACAGAACTGGCCACAAGGCTAGATCCCTCGCCCTGGGAAACCGGCTCATCCGCATCAACACCATCCTCACCCGGGCCACACCCGCTCAGGAAGTGGCACCCCGAATACCAGAACGCTCTCACGAAATCAGTCACTTGGCGATAGCACTTTCGGGCCGTTCGAGGCGAGGCAACAAAAAAGAAAACGCGGAGAGCAAGTTGATGGCTCTCCGCGTAAGTTGGCTGCGACCAGTCTGCTGGCCGCCGTTGCTTCGTTATTTCTTCTTGGGCAGGGCCTTCTTCGCAGGCGCCGCTTTCTTTACCGGCGTTCTGCCGCCAATCAGAGTCAGGGCATCCTCAGCGTTGAATGGGAATTGGCGAGTGGAAACTTCTCCCGTCGTGCTCAGTCGGATGTCCACCCGGCGATTGCTGGCCAGGATGATCGTCGTCATGTTGCGGAGAGTTCTCGCCCGCTCCTCAGCGGTCAACTGCGGATTCTGATCGAGCGACGCTTTCACTTCATCCGCGGTCAGGTTGTGTTGGTCGCCCAGAGCCTTCGTTTCAATGAGCGCTTCAGAAACCCCGTGCTCTACCAGGAAACTCTTGACCCGAGCCACACGACGCTCGGAGAGCGCCTGGTTATACTCGACAGAGCCGCGCGGGTCGGCGTGCCCTTCAAGAATCAAGTGGGCATCCGGCTTGGCCTTTAAGTAGGTCTGGAAATCGGCAGCGAGTTCAGTCAGCGTTTTCTGCTGGCTGGTAACCAGACCGGCATTGGGATCCTTCACCGGCGGCTGAGCGGTCGGGAAATAGACGCTGTGCAACGAGAGCCGGGCCTCCAGGACCTTATCTACCGGCGGGGGCGGCGGGTTCTCGACCGTGACCTGGGTTGTGGCTTGCCCTGTCAAACCGCGCGAGTCCGTACAGGTTGCGCCCAGTGTCACCGGACCGGCAGGAACTCCAGCGGTGCTTAGAGTGGCAGAACTGCCGCTGCCGGAAACGGTGCCCGCAGTAGCTGTCCAGTTGGCAACGGAAACCGGAACACTATCCGGGCTGGTGCAAGAGGCCGTCACGTTCACGTTTCCGCCGGTGACTACGCTGGCGGGGCTGGCCGACAAGGAAACGGTCGGCGGATTCTTGGGCGGCAGCGGCTTCACCGTATAGCTCGCCGAGCAGCTCGCCTCATTGTTCTTCTTGGCTTTGGCGTCGGTCGCGTGCGCCGTAACCGTATAGTTGCCGGGCGCCGCGTTGGTGGTGTCAATGTGGGCGGCAGTGTCCTTTCCCGTCACCTGTCCGCCGTTGCCGGTCCAGGCGTAAGTCACGCTGTGCTTGGGATTGAAATTGCTGGCCGCAACCGTGGCTGTAATCGGCTCGCCCACCATGACTTCGGTCGGCTGCACCGAGCAGGACGCAGCCGGAGTTAACGGCGCCTCGCCACCCCAGCTGAACACAAGGCCAGTGCGCAGCCGGGCGCCGTCCAGACTGGGGCGCCGCAGGGATGAAAATTGCGCAGCCGCAAAATCGGAGTAGTTGTGATGTCCCCAGACGTAGTCAGCTTCAAAGAGGCGGAAGGCGATGAGCTTGGTCAATGGCAGATCCATTCCGCCGCCCAGAATCGTGCCGACACCGTTGTCCGCGTTCAGTCCGTTCACCGACAGCCGGTTCTCGCTGACCAGAGCATGCAGAAAGTAGTTCGCGGCCTCGGTGCGCCAAATGAACCGAGGGCCAAACGAGCCCGTGAGTTCATAATTGCCGCTCCCCCAGTTGTGGCCTAAGTCGAACTCAAATCCCCAATGGGGATCAAAGTTATAAGTCAAGGCCGCTCCAAACCCCTTCGGCATATCTGGAACTTGATACGCAGTGGGATTGTTGGGGTCGCCAAACGCGGCGGGGACGGTCGCACCGGGATGCAGAAACTGATAGCCGACAAAGAGGTCCCACTTGGGATTGGAATCGCTCTGCGCGAACGCGGCACTCGAAATCAAACCCAATGCGAGTACTGCGAAAAGGACAGCCACAGCGGGGCGGTGTTTACGTTCATCACCAACTGACATGGAATCCTCCAATGTGTGCTCGTTCGCCGGCCGGTACAGGCAGGTGGCTGCCGGCAAGGATGTCGCAGTAACGACGGATTAAGATTTGACCTGGAAACCCAGCAAATTCTACCGCACCGAATCTTAAAGCGAAAGCAGGGGCCCGCGGAATTGCCGTAGGCAACACCCGTCTCAACTTGAAATGGCGGCATGTCGGCGATGGCTGTCTGTGTGGTCTCTCCAGACCTTGCCGGGCGACAAGACAGCCGCGTATCGTGGAGACTGCGTCTGAACCGCGGACCTCCCTCCCACTGGGCACTCTGCGGCCGCCGTGAAGAACCCGGAAGTCAGAGCAAGCAAAATGAACCAGGAAAAAGTACTGATCGTCGAAGACGAGGAAAACGAACGCACAGGTTTGGCGGAACTGGTCTCCTCCTGGGGCTATCGGGTGGAGACAGCCCGCGATGGCACCGAGGGACTGCAGAAGGCAACGAACTGGACTCCCTCGATTGTTGTCACCGATCTGAAGATGCCACGCATGGGCGGCATCGAACTGCTGGGACATCTGGGGCATCTCGCCGAACAGGCTCAGACCATCGCCGTCATTCTCGTCACGGCCCAGGGGACCATTGACAGCGCGGTGCAGGCCATGCGCATGGGGGCGTACGACTACATCACCAAGCCCATTGACACCAACCGCCTGCGCACAATTCTCAGCAACGCTTCCGCATTGTTAGGCACGCGGGCGGAACTCGAGGCTACCCGTCGCAGATTGAGGGATGCCGGTTCGCTGGGGCGGCTCAGCGGTGCCTCCCGCAAGATGCAGGAAATCTTCCGGCTGATCGAAATGGTCGCGCCCAGCACGGCCTCAGTACTGATTACCGGAGCCAGCGGCACAGGAAAAGAATTGGTGGCACGCACCATTCATGATCTCAGTCCGAGGAAGGACCGGCCCTTCGTCGCCATCAACTGCGCCGCCATTCCCGAGACGCTGATGGAGAGTGAAATCTTCGGCCACGAAAAAGGCGCGTTCACCGGCGCGCTGGAGCGCCGCACCGGCTGCTTCGAACTCGCCGAGGGGGGTACGCTCCTGCTGGATGAAATTGGCGAGATGCCGGTCGGCACTCAGGCCAAGCTGCTGCGGGTTTTGGAAGACCGTAAACTGCGGCGCCTGGGGAGCAAAGTCGAAACTCCGGTGGACGTGCGCGTGCTCGCCTCCACCAACAAGGTTCCCGACGAAGCCGTGGCCCGAGGTGAACTACGGAGCGATCTCTATTACCGGTTGAATGTCTTTAACATCCACATGCCTCCGCTGCGCGATCACAAAGAGGACATTGCCGGCCTGGTGCAACTGCTGCTCGCCGATATGAACGACAAGCATTCTCGCCGCGTGGGTGCCGTCAGCGAAGCGGTGCTGAACCAGTTCAATACCTATTCCTGGCCGGGAAACGTGCGCGAGTTGCGCAACACCATCGAGCGGGCGGTCATCGTTTGCGACGCCGGAGTGATCGAGACTAAGCATCTGCCTCCGGGATTCGGACAGGCTCCGCTCCGCGCCGCGGCCAACGATCCCGACGCGGTTCGCCTGGGTGTTGGTACAACCGTAGAAGAGGCAGAGAAAATGCTGATTCTCAAAACTCTGGAGGCAACCAGCAACAACAAGACCAGGGCCGCGGAGATCCTCGGGATCAGCTTGAAGACCTTGCATAACAAGCTGAAGGAGTATGGCAGCGCCTCGGACGCCGCGCCGGGCAAAGAGGAGGCTCCGGTGGGCTAGGACCCGGTCTACTTTGACTGGGGGGTCCGGTCTTAGGTCTTAGGTCTTAGGGGTTGGGTGGGTTAGGTGTCGGGCCATTGGGTTTGTTAGGGTCTGGTAGTGGCGCAGTTTGAATTATGACCATTCCCTCCTTGTTCGGTGGCGTCATCCCGAGCGCAGCCGTTTTTCAGGCGGAGCGAGGGATCTCGCGTGGGACGTATCGCTTGCGCGCGCCAGATCCCTCGGCCCGCTGGTGAAAGCGCGGGCCTTCGGGATGACGCCTCACAGGAGGATAGAATTCAAACTGAGCCACCTGCGGTCTGGGTCGCTTCGAGTTCCTGAGCCCTGGGCCTAAGACCTACCACCCAAGACCCAAGACCTGAGTGTGGGCGGTTTCCATGCTGCGCAGGAAAACCATCATCGTTCTGACCATCACCTTCATGGTGACGCTGATGGTGTCCGCGTTTTCCTATCTCTACATCTCCCAGATATTGCGGCTGCGGATTGAAAACGCGCACGAAACGGCCAAGCAGCTCGCCCACGAATTGGCCTATGCCGCGCAAAGCGACTTCCCCGATTTCAGCAGCACCAACGTTGACACCAGTAACCCGCTCGCGGTCCGGCGCGCCATGATCGAGTATTTGCAAACGGATGTTGCCCTGAACAACATGCTGGAATACGCCCGGGGAAGCTGGGCCTTCGTTATGGACGCAGCCATTGTTGGCGCAGACGGCAAGGCTCTGCTCCACACCGACAGCAGTCTGGTAGGCAAGGTGGTTCCCGCGCGCCCGGATTTCCAACTGGTGCAGAGCGCGCGATTTCGCGACCAGATTCATCTGGTCTACGGCCCGGCCACGGTGTACGACGTCAGCTACGACGTGCGGCTTAACGGCGAACCCTTCGTCACGATCCGCATTGGCGTCTCGCCCGTCTTTCTGAAGCGGGAGATCAACCTGAAGCTGGTGCAGGCGCTCTACTCTTCGATTACGTTGATTTTCGTCTCGCTGCTTCTGTCGGCGGGCATCTCCAACCTGGCTCTCGGCCCATTGAAGGAAATCAATCGCAATCTCGACAGTGTGGCTGCGGGCGATACCGACGAACTTGCTTCCGATACCTCCGGTCATGACGAATACGGTCTGGTCACTTTGAAAATTGCCAACCTGGGACGGCAAATTCGCGACAGCAAGGAAATCTTCTCCGCTCTCAAGGACAACGTCGATCAACTCATGTCCAAGCTGCAGGATGGCCTGATGCTTTTCAGCCGCGATTCCCGCGTGGTGCTGGTCAGCGCGCCGGTGGAGGCCTTTCTTGACCGCCCTCGCGCCGAGTTGCTTGGGCATACCGTTCAGCAGATATTCGACCGATATTCCCGTCTGGGTGCAGCTCTGCTCGACTCATTCGAGCGCCGCCGGCCCATCTCCGAGCGCGAGTTTGAGGCAGCGGGCGGGAAACGCGTGCAAGTCTCGCTCGACTTCGTGCAGGAAAAGAATTCGCAGATCGGCGCTTTGCTGATCATGCGCGACACTGAGTCGGTCCAACGCATCGGCGACGAGATCGAAATGTCCCGCCGCCTCTCCGCCAGCGGACGCCTGACCCGGGGCGTCGCGCACGAAGTTAAGAATCCCATCAACGCCATCGTGCTGCACCTGCAACTGCTGCGTAACAAGCTCGCCCATCAGGAGCCCGACACCCAGCGCCACATGGATATTATTGACAGCGAAATCCGCCGTCTGGATCGCGTCGTGCAAACTCTTGTGGATTTCACCCGGCCCCGCGATCTTCATCTGGAAGAGGTAGACTTGCGCCGCCTGCTGGAAGACGTGGCGCAACTCGCCGCTCCGGACGCGGAACAGCACGGCGTGACGATCGAGCGGCAAATGCCCGAGCAACGGCTGCCCATCAAGGTGGACCTGGATCTGATGAAGCAGGCCATTCTCAACGTGGTTATCAACGGCGTTCAAGCTATGCCCCAGGGTGGGGTGCTCATTATTTCCGCCCGGCGGGAGAACAACGCGATCGTCTCCGAGGTTCGCGACCAGGGCGCCGGAATCCCGCAAGACATGAGGGACAAGATCTTCGAACTTTATTTCACCACAAAAAAGGACGGCAGCGGCATCGGGCTGGCACAAACCTACCAGATTCTGCAGTGGCACTATGGGTCGGTTGATTTCGAATCTGCCGAAGGGACCGGGACAACGTTCCGCTTCCATATTCCCGCGGCCGGACCCGCAGCGGTTTCTGGTCAGGAACAGGGCGCAGACGCGGCGACATTACAACGGGGAGATTAGCACGCAACCTCGGAAAGGACTGCTACTTCGAACTCCTCGGTGGTCGCGCCTGAAGGCGTAGACTTAATATTTGGATTTTTGCGGAATCCTGGTATGACTCTGGCTGTAATCATCATCAGCATTTCTTTCGCCGCACCCGCTGCGCCGTTGCCCGCGCCAGTTCTGAGCCAGGACGCCGCCCAGGCCGTGCCCGCCAGCAAACCGGCGACCGCCAACACTCAAGATCAGGGAAGCACGCCGCCGGCACAGAAACCTTCCGTGGTATCGAAGGCGGCATCACCGACGGCCGACGCCGCGCAAGCCCCCTCCCAGCCGAGTTCACCACCCGTCAAGCGCCCACCGCACAGGAAGAAGGTGATTCCTTCTAACTGCACTCCTGCCCCCGCTGCAGCCTCGGATCCGACCTCGGGTTCAGCACCATCCAGTTCAGGACCGCCGAAGACCTCCGGCGGAGGAAGTGCTCCAACTGCGGCAGCCGCCCCTGCCCCAACCAACTGTCCTCCCTCGAAGATTATCGTGCGCCAGGGAGGAGTGTCGGAACCGCTGATTCATTTGTCCGGCGGACCGGTAGGCGACCAGGCGGCTCAACAGCGCGACACCGCCAAGCAGATGCTGGAGGCGACCCAACTGAACCTCAAGAAAATCACTGCGCGCACACTTACAGCCAACCAGCAAGACATGGTCAAGCAGGTCAACCAGTTCATGGAGCAGTCGAAGGCCGCAAGTGCGACCGGTGATATTGATCGAGCCCGCACCCTGGCGTGGAAGGCGCAACTGCTCTCCGAGGAGCTAACCAAACCTCAGAAGTAACGCATCCCCAAAACCGTTCCTCTGGCTGCAAGCTGAAGCGACACAGGCGAGGCGGGAAAGTCGAAGCTACGGAGGGGGCAATCCTCCCAGCATCGTGTAGTTCAGGCGCGGCGCTTTCGCTAATAGCTCTGAAATCTTCGGGTCGGGAAAACGCCGCGTGTAAGGCTGCGCCCAGCTGATCTCCCAGGGTGCGATCTCGGGCGTCGTGACTTGCGGCACTCCGGTTTTCTGCTGGAAGTAGCTCGGATCCTCAAGGCCCTGGACGCAGCGGGATATCAGCCGTTTGATGACATAATCGCGCTCTGCGTAGAGGCCGAGACCGTTCGTTTCTCCAAACTCCGCCAGCATGACCAGCGCCGCGAGAGAGAACAGGTGGTAATGCAAGGCCATCTGCCCGCGATCCATTTCCAGCGGCAGCGTGCCATCTTCGCGAATGTCATGCACCCCCTGTTTGTAGGCATCCACAGCCCACCGGAAGAGGCCGCGGTCATTGTTCGCAATCGCCGCCGCGGCAACGGCAAATCCGGCCCAGTAAAGATGATTGTTGTAGGCGTCGTTCCCGGTGCCGTGACTGCGCTTCTCCTCGCAATATCCCCTGCTCGATTCGGCGAGCCTCTTCAACCACGCAGTGATGTTCTTGTTCTGTTCGTCCGACACCACGCCGCTGCCGCGAACCTTGAGATACGCTACTGCCCACGATCCCAGATTCCACTTCTGCACGTAGAAAGCCTGATGCCCATCCATCGTCCCGGCCAGCGCCTTCTGCTTGGCCGCGCTCTCCAGTAAGGAAGCGACACACTGCGCCGCCGCGCGGCTGCCCGTGGTTTGGAAGGCGTCGGCCGCTTTGACGGCCGCGCGGGAAAAATCCTCGATGCCCGCTACCGAGTCTTCGTATTTCTTCTTCAGGGCAGGATCAACGATGGAGTGGTGGCTGTCGGTGTAGTAAGAATTCGTCGAAAAGTCGCGCGGCAGTTGCGGAGCAGCGGGGCAGGCGAAGGCGGCATCCGTCGTGGTCACTGGGTAAAGATCCCAGGGCGAACGCAACGGGCTGTCGGCGGCGCGGGCATAGGGCGCCGCCACAACCAGCAGAGCCCATACTATGGCGGCACAGCGCGACGCGGAACTCATTTTCCCTTGGCCCGCGCGCCATTTACTTTGGTCAACAATTCTTGCGACATGGCTTGCATAGGCCCCGGAATCTTCACCGCCTCGGTAAGCACCTCCCGCGCCTCGGTCAGCCGATTCTCTTTGCCGTACGCGAAACCCAGACCGTACAGCGCCCGGGCATATTGCTGATCGTCCTGCCCTTTGAGCAGGATTGTGGCAGCTTTCAGTTCCGGAATTGCGGCTTCAATCTTTTCCTGCTTCAGGTAGGCCCAACCGATCGTGTCGTGTGCCACTCCGGCTGAAATCTTCCGCGATTTGTCGGCGTCGGGGGCGTCGGCATTCGCAACCGCAATTGCTTTTTGCGAGTAAGTAATCGCCTTGGCCGCGCTGCCCGGTTTTGTGTCCTCGGCATAGAAGTTGGCCAGCAGCAGCAGTGCCGGCAGCGAGTTCGGATTGGCCGCCAGCATCTTTTCTCCGTACGCCACCAGCCGCGCATTGTCTCTCATCTGGCTTAGCGCATCCAGGGCTAGACCGGCTACTGATTCCTGGAATTTTGAGTCCGGAAACGCCGCCGTAAACTTCTCAATGTACGACATGCGCGTCTTGGCGTCGTTCTCGCTGGAGATGACATTGAAGCCCGAAGTCTCCATAAAATCGCAGTTGTTCTGCTGGGCCGTCTTTTCATCGGCCACCCTCCGCGTAAAGTCCTCGTCGCTCACGCCCTCGGGCTTGGGCTGCTTGCTGATGGAGTTGCAGACCTCGCCTCCTCTTGCGGCGTAGTCCATCAGCTTGGCGTTGTTCTTGGCCTGCTGCGCCATGCTTGCCTGCGACACTAGAATGTCGAGGTTGCGCGGAGATCCGGCCAGCGCCTTGTCGCCGTAGTCGAGCGCCTTCTGCAGGTCGCCTGCCGTCTGGTAGGCCTGCGAAATCTGCCAGTTCCCATAGGCTACGGCCGCCGGGTTCGAGGAGAACTTCTGCACAAACTCCTGGTACATGGCCAGTCTCTTCTGCGCGTCTTGCTCATTGGAGATGGCTTGCAACTCGTGGTCTTCGTCCGTCCCGGCCGCAATCACGATGTGATCAACCTGGGCCCTGGCCTGAGGAATGCCCACTAACGAGAAAAGTATGACCAACAGTATTAAGCCGCTGCAACGTTTCATAGCCGCCTCCGTGTAGGCGAGAGTCAGGACTTCAATTTCGAGCAGCAGGCGAATCCTAGCGCCGAATGCCGCTCGGTGCAAGCGCGGGAATCACACGGGAGCGCGTGCCGCGATTGTCCTGCCTGCGCACTCGTGGTCAATCACCGCTTCCTGCTGTTATTCTGTCCCATTCCCCAAGGAGCAACCATGTCCTATGACTTGCAGGGGCGCAACGCGGTCGTTTTTGGAGTCGCCAACAAGCGCTCGATCGCGTGGTCCATCGCCCAGGGATTGCATGCTGCCGGCATGAAGCTGGCCATCACCTATCAGAACGAGCGCCTGGAGCAGGAAGCCAGGGACCTTATCCTGTCGCTGCCCGGCGCCGAGGCCTACATGTGCGATGTCTCGAAGGACGAAGAAATTGCCCGCCTCTTCGCCACGCTGAAAGAACGCTACGGCAAGCTGCACGTTCTGGTGCATTCCGTCGCCTACGCTCCCGCCGATGAACTGAAGGGCGATTTTGTCAACACCACGCGCGAGGGGTTTCGCGTCGCGCTGGATGTCAGCGTCTACTCGCTGGTCGCGGTCGCGCGTGCCGCCGTCCCCCTGATGATGGACGACGGTGGCTCCATCATCACCATGACTTACTACGCGTCGGAGAAAGTCGTGCCTCGTTACAACGTGATGGCGGTGGCCAAGGCGGGCCTCGAATGCACAGTGCGCTATCTCGCCTTCGAGCTGGGGAAGGAAAGAATCCGGGTAAACGCGATTTCTGCCGGCCCGATCAAGACTCTGGCCGCGCGGGGCATCGCCGGCTTCGGCGATATGCTCCGGGAACACGAAGAACGCGCCCCTCTGGGACGCCGCGTGGAAGTCGAAGAAGTTGGCAAGACCGGAGTTTTTTTAGCTTCCGACGCCAGCAGCGGCATCACCGGCGAAGTAATCTACGTGGATTGCGGATACAACATCATGGGGTTCTAGGCAGTTGTCAGTTCTCAGTAAACTCTCAAGGGTGCCCCATCCTAAAATCGCGCCGTTTGCGATTTTAGGATGGGGATTTTGACTTTCGGAATGACCAAGATCAAGCCAACACGGTCCGCCCTGTCGCATACGACAAGGTTCGAGCAACCCCTCGTTAGGATGACGATGAATGGGTGGGCTGGTTTCCAACGCACATCAGCAACAGATTTTTCCCTCTGCACAATCTGCACCTGCAGATCGGGGGCTCAACCACCTATCCTGATCCTCCGCTCGCTCTCCCCCACCCGCTCCAGCACAATCTCCACATTTCTCTCCCGCGCCAGCCTCGGAAATTTCTCTCCCCACTCGATCAGCAGAATGCTGTCGTCCGAACGCAGATCATCCAGCCCCAGCGTTTCCAATTCACGCGGCGTGTCCACGCGGTAAAGATCAATGTGGTAGAGGTTGGCCCGCGGCCCGCGATATTCGTGCACCAGGGTAAAGGTAGGACTGGTGACATCTTCCTCGGCAGCCGCTTCAAACGCGGCCGCGATTCCTTTGACCAGCGTAGTCTTCCCCGCGCCAAGATCGCCGCGCAGCAGCACCAGCTTAGGAGGGGCGAGCAGATCCACGAGCGTCCGGCCGAAGGCAATCGTCTCCTCCGCCGAGTGCGTGACGATCTCTCGAGTCACGGCGCGCGCTCCGGCCTCCCTGGTCACACGACCAGTATAGCGAGAGCACTCGTCCTATCGCGGCGGCTGAATGGCGGCGCAATCCCATATACGGAGTCGATGCACTCAGTACGTGGAAAACGCGCTCGACTTCAGGCCCAGCGAATTCCGCTCCACCACGTGATCGAGCGAGGTGCGCAGGCGGCGATGGTCGTCGTCCTCGAGCGCCACAAAGCGGAACGGTTGCAGTACGCTGTCGGTCAGTTTCCGCATGGGGCTGAGAACTTCGGCCATGCCGTGCACCGGACCTGCCTGGGTCTGGAACGCAACTTCGACGAAGTCGCCTTGCGCCAGCGATTGGGCCAGACGCAGCAGGCCGCCGGTCACGGAGATGGTTTGGAGTTTGCCTTTGGTGCGCCGGCCGTCTTCCAGACGGATCGCAGCCAGGACCGAATCGCCTAGCTGGACCCGGGCCGCGCGCCGCGAAGGGTGCGGTTGGGGGAAATGGGTCATAAGCCAACTGCACTATGGCACTATCCCCTGTTGCGTAATAGATTACTGAAGCCCCTCGTCCGAATTCCGCGCCAGAGGCCTGAACTGGAGATACCGAGGCCCTGTGCTATGAAGCACATAGCGCATGTTTACTGCTTGTGCAATGGCCAGTAGGACAGCCCGGGAAGCGACAGACTCGCGGGAAGCTGTTTCAGATTTTCCCTTCCCCGAGACCCGTCCGATTTACTATTGGCTGACTGCCTGGGAGGACCCATGTTTCGCATCGTCTTTTTCGCTGTGCTCGTGACACTATGCACCACGCTTACGCTCGGCCAGGCTTCCCCCGCGCCGGCTCGCCCTCCGCTTCGGGTCGGCATTGTCGGCCTGGTTCACGGACACGTGTACGGATTCCTCGATCAGTCGCGACATAGTTCCGAAATCGAGATCGTTGGGATCGCCGAACCCGACCCGCGCCTGCTGGCGCATGCCGCGGAGCGATACGGGTTTGCCCGCGCGCAGTTGTTTTCGAACCTCGAAGACATGATCGCCAGAGCTCATCCCCAGGCCGTACTGGTCTACACCAACACCTACGACCACCGGCAAGTCGTGGAAACCTGCGCCCGGCACGGGGTTCACGTCATGATGGAAAAGCCGCTCGCCGTAAGCCTGGATGACGCGCTCGCCATCCAGAAGGCGGCGCACGATGCGAAGATTCACGTGCTGGTCAACTACGAGACCTCCTGGTACGCCAGCAACCATGCCGCTTACGACCTTGTTCACGAAGGGGCCCTCGGCGAGATTCGCAAGGTAGTGGTGCACGACGGCCACAACGGTCCAAAGGAGATTGGCGTCGAACCGGAGTTCTTCGCCTGGCTCACCGATCCCAAGCTCAATGGCGGAGGTGCGCTGTTCGATTTCGGATGCTATGGAGCCGACCTGATGACCTGGCTGATGGACGGCCAACGTCCGCAAACCGTCACTGCCGTCACCCAGCAGATCAAGCCGCAAATCTACTCGCGAGTGGATGACGAAGCCACGATCATCCTGACCTACCCGCGCGCGCAGGCCATCGTGCAGGCTTCCTGGAATTGGCCATTCGGCCGCAAGGATATGGAAGTCTATGGCGCGAACGGCTATGTGATCACGGTTCAGCGCGATGACCTTCGCCTGCGCCGCGGCGGAGAAAACAGCCGCGAAGAACAACTTAAAGCTAAGCCTGTGGCCGCCCCGTACGACAATTCGTTGTCGTACCTGCGGGCGGTGATCGTTGACGGGGCGAAAGAAGACGCCTTCTCGTCACTCGACACTAATGTGACGGTAACGGAAATTCTCGAGGCCGCGCGGAGATCGGCGAAATCGGGAACGACGGTTTCGCTGCCCGTCCACAGATAAAGACTGTCATCCTGAGCGCAGCCAACGCTTCGCGAAGCGAAGGGTTGGCGGAGTCGAAGGACCCGCGCAAGCAGTTCACCGATGCCGTTGTGGGGAATTTGCGTGAGACCTTTTCAGAACGTCGTGGGAACGCCCGGAAACGCTACAGGAACACTCGGACTACCAGGGATCCTTCGACTCCGGTGACTCACACTTCGTGTGAGCCACTCTACGCTCAGGATGACAACCGTGAGGTTGAAGCCGTCAGCCTTCCCAGCACACAAACTTCTCCCGCGCCGTTCGCTGCGCGCGATCGAAGGCGTCTGGCAATCCCTGCACTAAATCGGTGGCCACCAGCGAATGTTCGCCTACCGTCTCGCTCATCACATCGCCCGCCAACCCGTGGAGATGAACCGCGGCAAGAACCGCCAGCAGCGCGTCGTTTGGATGTTGGGCAATCATGGCCGCAACCATGCCGGTCAGGATGTCTCCCGTGCCTCCGGTCGCCATGCCGGGATTCCCCGTGGGATTGGCCCAGGCCTCGCCGTCGGGCTGAACCACCAGAGTCCGGTGCCCTTTGAGCACGACCAGGACGCCGTGCTCGCCAGCGAACTTGCGTGCTGCCCCCAAGCGATCTTTTTGCACATCCGCGACCGAACACCCCGCCAGCCGTGCCATTTCGCCAGGGTGCGGAGTAATCACCAGCAACCGCCCTTTCCCGTTCAATTCGACGGAATGACCTTCGAACGCGTTCAGGCCATCGGCATCCAGAACTATCGGCAATTCGCTCTTAGCCACCAACGTTCGCACCAGCCCGGCCGTCGCCGGGAAGCGCGAAATGCCCGGCCCGATCGCGAGCACGCTCTTCCCTTTCGCCAGCGCTTCCAGCCGGTCGACCGCATTCGCTGCGATGGTGCCGACATCGGTTTCGGGCAGCGGCTCCGTCATCACTTCCGGATGAAATCCCGCCACCGTCGGCAGCACCGACTTCGGCGTGGCCACAGTCGCCAGCCCCGCTCCTGCGCGCAGTGCGGAGATCCCTGCCATTGCCGCCGCACCCGCTTTCCCCACCGATCCTCCGATCACCAGCACATGCCCGTAGTTTCCCTTATTCGATTCCGCGGGACGCGGATCGAGCAGCGGCGCGAAGTCACGCGCCGTAATCACGTTCAGTTGCAGCGACGAAACGATCGCCTCCGCCGGCGATCCAATGCCGGCCACATAAGTCGGCCCAGCCGTCAGAAGACTGAAAACGTGTGCCGGTCGCGCCGCGGTAAATGTGACGATGGAATCCGCGCGCGCCATGATTCCCTTCTGCGGAGACATCGCGTCGGCATCCGCGCCGGAAGGAATGTCTACCGCGATCACCGGTGCGTGAACCGCATTCAATACGGCAATCGCGTCGGCATACAGCCCGCTCACCGGCGGCTTGAACCCTGTACCCAGAATTGCATCAAGATACAAATCGGCCGGCAGCGAGAGCCGCACGCGATCACTTTTCAACTCTTCGCTGGAATGGACGATGATCGCCGCCACCGGCAGTTTGCCGTACATCGCGGCCGCGTCGCCCTTGAGTTCCGACGGATCGGCGAGCAGGATGACCTGCACCGTCTTCCCCTTCTGATGCAGCCGTCGCGCCGCCACGAACCCATCACCGCCGTTGTTGCCCTTGCCGCAGAAAATCACGATGCGCCGCGTCGCTGTGTGATGCGTGAGCACATGCTCCGCCACAGCCGCTCCGGCGTTTTCCATCAGCGTAAGGGATGGCACGCCGAAGCGCTCGCTGGTGGCGCTGTCGATGGCGCGCATTTCCGCCGCGGTTACGATTTTCATGGTGAAGCCACGATTTTGGTTCCGATTTTCAAGAAGACGCAGCTGTCTGCTCGAGTTGACGCAACTGCGCCGGTTCGCCCATCGCAATGAGGCAGTCGTCAGGCTCAATCCGCTCATCCGGCGCAGGATTGAAGCGCATGCCCTCGCGCCGCTTGATGGCCAGCACAATCACGCCGCGCTCCTGCCGGAGGCGCGAGCTTTCAATCGTCTTGCCGGCAAATACGGAGTTTCCCGTGATCTGGATTTCGCCGATCTCCAGATCCATGCCCAGGTGCGTGGTCGCGGCTTCGAGAAAACTGACCACATTCGGCCGCAGGAGCGATTGCGCGATGCGCCGTCCGGCAAAAGAATAGGGCGACACCACGGAATCGGCGCCGGCTGTCAGCAAATGTTTTTCCGCACTGTCTTCGCTGACCCGCGCAATGATCTTCAGGTGCGGATTCAACCCGCGCGCGGTGAGCACGATGTAAAGATTCGTGGCGTCGGTGGTCGTGGCCGCGATCAGGCCCCGGGCCCGCTCAATCTGTGCCTGTCGAAGCGTTTGCTCCTGCGTCGCGTCGCCGGCGATGGCTAGCCAGTTCTCTGACGCATAGCGCTCGCGCTTCGTCTCCGCATTCTCGATGATCACGAACGGCACCGGCCTCTGCGCCAGTTCCCGCGCTACGCTGCGTCCTACCCGCCCCATGCCGCAGATGATGTAGTGGCCGTCGAGCCGTCCGATCTCGCGCTCCATGCGCCGCCTTCCGAAAAAGCTCTGCAGCTCGAATTCTAGCAAAGCCTGGCTCAGCGCCCCCACTCCCAGCAGCAGCAGGGACACACCGGATAGAATTACGAACACGTTGAACACCCGCCCCGCGTGGGAGAGCGGATGCATTTCCTGATAACCGATGGTGGTCAGCGTGGTCACCACCATGTAGAAGCCGTCAAACCACGTCCAGCCTTCGATATAGTGATAGCCCGCCGTGCCCACTGCCATGACCAGCAGCAGCAGAGCGCCGATCACCCGAAGATTGCGGAAGGCTCTCATGACGGTCGTTGGCCGTTAGTCGTTTGTCGTTAGTCGTTCGTCGTTGGCCAAGTCGCGGAGAGACAGCCGCCTCGGCTGTCCCGGCGCGGTCGAGGACCCGCCGGCAGCGCCGACGACCAAGGACGAACCACCAACGCCTCTTTCCGCCTCCGACTATAAAACAAAACGGCCCTCCGCGCAGTGCGGAGGGCCCGAGAGTCATTTGCCCATCATGCCTTCGGCCGATTCGCCGCCGAGAGCGCTTGCACCCGGCTGTGCTTCTGTCCGTAGGTGAAGTACACGACGAGCCCAATGACCAGCCAAATAATCAAGCGGGCCCAGTTGACCCATCCCAGCTTGTACATCATGTATCCGTTGGAGATCACGCCCAGTATCGGCACCAGCGGCACCCAGGGCGTGCGGAAGGGGCGCGGTTGGCCGGGATTGGTGCGCCGCAGCACCAGCACGGAAATCGACACGATCACAAATGCCAGCAGCGTCCCGATGTTCACCATCTTGCCGATGTCGTCGATCGGGGTCAGGCTCCCCACAATCGCCGCCAGCAGGCCCACAAGAATCGTATTCTTCCAGGGCGTGCGGAACTTGGGGTGAACGTCGGCAAAGAACGACTTCGGCAAGAGGCCGTCATTCGCCATGGAGTAAAGAACTCGCGTTTGCCCCAGCAGCATCACCAGCATCACGCTCGTCAATCCTGCAAGAGCGCCCAGGGTAATGATGTGCGACGCGGTTGAGAGACCACGGTCCAGAAACGCCCGCGCCACCGGCGCTTCGATATTGATCTGTTGCCAGTGCACCATGCCGGTCAGCACGCCGGCCACGGCGATATACAAGATCGTACAAATTGCCAGCGAAGCGATCATGCCGATAGGCAGGTCGCGTTGCGGGTTCTTGGCTTCCTGCGCCGTGGTCGAGACCGCATCGAAACCGATGTAGGCAAAGAATATGTAGGCCGCACCTGCTCCGATTCCGGCGAAGCCGTGGGGAGCATACGAGTGCCAGTCAGTACCCCAGTTGCCGGTGTTGATGTATCGAGCGCCGAGAGCAATCACGAAGAGTACGACCGAAACCTTGATGGTGACGATCGCGGTGTTGAATCGCGCACTCTCCTTGATCCCGATGACGAGAATCGCCGTAATCACCAAGGCGATGATGAAGGCGGGAAGGTTGAAGCCGATTTCCATCCCAAACAGGTGCGGCGCGCCCAGTAGTTCATGCGCTCGCTGCAGCAATTCGGGAGACTGTGCCGTCGTAAGTGCGCCCACTTTGTCGAGGAAGGCTTGCGAACCCGCTACCAGCGTTGAGTCCGCCGCCTGCGCCATCTGCCGGGCGACAATATTCTCTGCCGTCTTCAGCGCCGTCCAGTGATCGTAGGCCAGCCACAGCGGCATCTTGATATGGAAGATATTCAGTAACTCGATGAAGTGGTTCGACCAGCCGGAAGACACTGTGCTGGCACCCATCGCGTATTCCAGGGTAAGATCCCAGCCGATAATCCATGCCAGCAACTCGCCCAGGGTGGCGTAGGCGTAAGTGTAGGCGCTGCCTGCCAGGGGAATCATGGCCGCAAACTCCGCGTAGCAGAGACCGGCAAACGCACATCCCAGGCCGGACAACACGAACGACAGCGTAAGTCCCGGTCCGGCGTACTGCGCTCCCAGCCCCACCATCACAAAAATGCCCGCGCCAATGATCGCGCCCACGCCCAGGGCGGTGAGTTGGAAGACACCCAACGTGCGTCTGAGGCTGTGTGCGCCCGTCTCGCGAGCCTCCTCCATGAGCAGGTTCAACGGCTTGGTTGCCAGCAGATTTGCCATCCCTTTGCTTTCTCCTTAGCAGTTACGCGGACGCCCTGCCCGTATTCTGGCGCGCGCTCCGCGACCACGCATAGTAAACCGGAATCCCCAGCAAAACCACAATCAGCCCCGGCCACGTATATTGCGGCTTGTAGCGCAATAGTACGACATCAATGAACAAAGCCATCACAATATAAATTGCCGGCAGTACCGGATAACCCACCGCCCGGTACGGGCGCTCTGCATCCGGATGCGTCCGGCGCAGCACGAACAAGCCCACAATCGTCAGAATATAAAACACCAGCACGGCAAAAATGATGTAGTCGAGAAGCTGGCCGTAGCTGCCCGAGATGCACAGCACGCACGTCCACACCATCTGCACCATCAGCGAAACTGCCGGCGTCTTGTACTTCGGATGCAGTTTGGCGACCTTGCGGAAGAACAGGCCGTCTTTCGCCATCGCGTAGTACACTCGCGCTCCCGAAAGAATCAGCCCGTTATTGCATCCGAAGCCGGAAATCATGATCGCCGCCGCCATCAGCAACCCGCCAATCGAGCCAAACATCTGCGTCATTACGGCAGTACCGACGCGATCTTCTGCCGCATACTTGATTCCCCGCGCGAGAGTTGTAACGCCGCCCTCGACGCCATCCAGCGGCAGCGCGCTCAGATAAATGAAGTTGCAAGCGACGTAAAGCGCGATCACCACGCCTGTGCCCAGCGCCAGCGAGAGCGGCAGGTTGCGGCTCGGATTCTTCACCTCGCCAGCGGTGAAGGTGACGTTATTCCAGGCATCGGCCGAGAACAAGGATCCAACCTGAGCCACGGCCAGAATAGTCAGCGTCCCCACCATGACGATCGGCCCGCCCACTCCCACCTGCACGGCGTGCCGCGCGCCCAATCCCGCGTTATGCCAGAAGTTTGTGCCGAAATTCGCAGCCAGTGCCTGGGCGTTGCGCCCTAAGGCCAATCCGAAAACGGCGAGTCCGAGCAGGGCCGAGACTTTCGCCACGGTGAAGACGTTCTGAATCGCCGCCCCGGTTTTCACTCCGAAGATGTTGACCACTGACAGGAAGATCACCAGCAGGATTGCCGCCAGATTCTGCGTGTTGATGCCCACATCCATATTCCCGAGGACCATCGGCCCGATCGGAATTGGCGGCACTTTCCACAAGTGCAGAATCCAGTGGGTGGAAGAAACCGATGGGAAAAAGACTCCGAGAAACTTGCCGAAGGCCACACCTACGGCGGCGATCGTCCCGGTCTGAATCACCAGAAACAGCGTCCACCCATAGAGAAAGCCCCACAGCGGCCCCAGAGCCTCACGCAGGTAAACATACTGGCCGCCGGCTCGCGGCATCATCGCCGCCAGTTCACCGTAGCTGAGCGCGGCCACAATGGTCATGAACCCGGCAACCGCCCAGGCGCCAATGAGTAGCGCAGGAGAGTCGACTTCCCGCGCAATTTCGGCCGACACAATAAAGATGCCGGAGCCGATCATCGACCCCATGACCAGCATGGTGGCGCTGGTCAGGCCCAGTCCCTTAACCAGTTCCTGATCCTGACGGCTGTGGATCTCCCAGTCGCTGATTGCGGTCGAATGGGTTGTCGGTGTGCTCAGGAAGCCTCCGAAATGTAGAACGTCGTTGGTCGTTGGCCGTTCGTCGTTGGTCGTTGCCCGTTCGTCGTTGGCCGTTGGCTCTCAGCCGGCGTGATTATTTAGCTTTGTCATCCTGAGGAGGTTCTTGCCCGACGAAGGACCTATGCATTTTGCCGGCCGCAGCAGATTGCATGGGTCCTTCGCTTCGCTCAGGATGACAATCGAGAAGCGTCTAGCCGAGCCGACGGCCGACGGCAATTTTCAGCGCCTGAGAACTTTACCCTAAGATGCGGAAAAATTCCTCTGCCGATTTTCGTGGCTCCCGTAACAAGTCGGATATCACCGCAACGGAGTCCGCCCCGGCCTCAATCACCGACACGGCATTCGCCCGCGTGATGCCGCCAATCGCCACCAGCGGCTTCCGCGTCAAAGCCCGCGCCCGGCGTACGCCTTCGAGCCCAACCACAGGATCGGGATTGTCTTTGCTGGAGGTCGCAAACACGGGCCCAATGGCAAGATAATCCGCCGAAGTCAGATCGGCCTCGCGCAGTTGCTCGGGATTATGTGTCGAAACTCCCAGCCAACGATCCGGCCCGATGATCTTCCGAACCGATTCCGGCGACAAATCATCCTGACCGACGTGAACACCGTCGAACTCAGCAGCCAGGCATAAGTCGGCCTGGTCATTCATGATCAGCCGCACGGGACCTTGGGTGCCCCATCCTAACGTCGCGCCTTTTGCGGCGTTAGGGTGGGGATTTTGACTTTCGATCTGCTCTGACGTGGTGTGCCCCACTTCTCCCCGGTTTTGGGAGAAGTGGGAAATAGAAAGTCGTCTCTTCAACTCCCGCGCCTGCTCCAGCATGACCCGCGCGTTCCCTGATTTGTTGCGATATTGCAGAAGAGTGCATCCGCCTGAGACAAGTTCCTCGGCGTAGGTGACCAGATCCTGAGTCGACTCGTGAGCGGATGAATCCACAATGGCGTACAGGCGCAAAAGAGGAATCATGGCATGTGCTGTCCGTGCCAGGAATCACGTGGCCCCGGGGACGCATTCGTCCAGGCGCTTTTCGAACGAATGCAGAAACTACGCAACCACGAAAGTAATCGCGCACCGATACGCGTCGCCTTGCGCCGCGGGGCGGACGAATGCGTCGCCCCTACGTGTTCCCGTTCTTCTTCAAGAATCTCTCGATGAACCCCGTATCAATCTTCCCCGCCCGGAAATCCTCGTCCGCCAGAATCTTCCGGTGCAGCGGAATCGTGGTATACACGCCCTCGACAATGAACATCTCCAGCGCGCGCGCCATGCGCGAGACCGCCTCATTCCGGTCTTTGCCGCGCACGATCAGCTTGGCAATCAACGAGTCGTAATACGGCGGGATCACTCCCTCGGCATACGCCGCCGTATCCACACGCACGCCTGTACCTCCGGGGGGATGAAATGCCGTAATCTTCCCGGCCGACGGCGTGAATTTCTCCGGATGCTCGGCATTGATTCGGCACTCGATGGAATGTCCACGGTGCACGACCGGCCCCAGCAGCACGTCCCGCATATGCGCCCCGCCGGCAATCATGATCTGGCTCTTGACCAGATCCACGTCGGTGACCATCTCCGTCACCGGATGCTCCACCTGAATGCGCGTATTCATTTCGATGAAGTGCAGGCGCCGGTCCTGGTCCATCAGGAACTCGATGGTGCCCGCGTTGGTGTAGCCAATCGCCGCCAGCGCCTTGCACAGGACTGCCCCGATCTGGTCGCGCAATTCGGGAGTGACCTGCGTAGACGGCGACTCCTCCAGCAATTTCTGGTGGCGTCGCTGGATGGAACACTCGCGCTCGCCCAGGCTCACCACGTTGCCGTGCTCGTCCGCAAGGACCTGAAACTCGATGTGCCGGGGATGCTCCACATATTTTTCCATGTAGAGATCACCGTTGCCGAATGCGCCGGCCGCTTCGGACTGCGCCGCCTTGAACAGCCCCGGCAGTTCTTCTTCGTTATGGACGATGCGCATGCCCCGCCCGCCGCCGCCCGCCGAGGCCTTCACGATCACGGGAAACCCTATCTGCCGCGCCCACTCCAGCGCCTCGCCCTCCGAGGCCAAAATCCCCTCCGAGCCCGGCAGTATCGGCACCCCCGCCTGCTTCATCGCGCCGCGAGCCTTTTCCTTCTCGCCCATCAGCCGCGTTACCTCAGGCCGCGGGCCAATGAACTTGATGCCGCTGGTTTCGCACACCTCGGCGAAGTTGGCGTTTTCCGCCAGCAGCCCATATCCGGGATGCACCGCCTCTACGTTGGCGATCTCCGCTGCACTGATCACCGCCGGAATGTTCAGGTAACTTTGTGCCAGTTGCGGCGGCCCGATGCAGATGGCCTCGTCGGCAAAACGCACATGCAGCGAATTGCGGTCGGCCTCGCTGTAGATAGCGACCGCGCGAATGCCCAGTTCCTTGCACGCACAGATCACGCGCAGAGCAATCTCGCCGCGATTGGCTATGAGAATCTTCTTGAACATGAGTAAAAGCTATGAGCCTCGAGCTATGAGCCTCGAGCCACGAGCTTCAAGCTCAGAGCTCGTAGCTCATAGCTGGCAGACACAAAAAGGCGCGGCTGGGCGCGCCCCCCGCAGGAAATCCAGGACTCACTTCCTCGGCCTTATGGCAAACAATTCCTGGCCGTATTCAATCGGCTGGCCGTTGGTCGCCAGCTTCTTGACGATCTCCCCGGCCACGTCCGACTCAATCTCGTTGAGCAGCTTCATGGCCTCCACAATGCAAAGCACCTGGCCGATTTCCACCGAGTCCCCAGCCTTCACGAATGGGGGCGCCCCCGGCGAAGGCGCTTCGTAGAACGTCCCCACGATAGGCGACTTCACCATGTGCAACCCTTCCTCGGGAGGCGGTTCCGCCGCAGGCGCCGTTTGCGGAAACCCGATGGGCGCGGCACCGACCTCGGGGCCAGCCGCTGGGGCAGCCGCCACTGAAAAGAAGCGCGGTTCGCCGTGCTCATGGGGCCCGTGTTCTCCGCCCCGCCTGATGCGCACTTTAACATCGCCGCGTTCCAGTTCGAACTCGGCAATATCCTTCTCGATTAAGAACTCTATGAGTTCTTTCAGCTCTTTTTGATTCATTCGTTTACGGTGGGACCGCCTGTCACTCCCGCAGCGCTCACAACCCGGGCGCGCGAGGAAGCCGGGCCGGGATCCTGCCCAGCTGCCAAGTAATGTTAAGAAGACTGGACTGCCAGAAAATCTTTGCTCGTCGGCGTCAGCACCTCACAGCCACCGGCCGTGACCGCCACCATGTCCTCGATCCTCACGCCCCATTTGCCGGGGAAGTATACTCCCGGCTCGATCGTGATGACCATCCCCGGCTGCAGCACGTCGCGCTGGCCGGCGGCGACTCTCGGTGCCTCGTGGATCTCTAAGCCCACGCCGTGCCCGGTCGAGTGCGTAAAATAACGTGCTAAACCAGCCTTGCGCAATACCTTACGGGCCGCCGCGTCAACCTCGCCGACGGTAATGCCAGGCCGAACCGCATCCACGGCCGCCTGCTGCGCCTCCCGGACCGCCTCGTAGGCGCGGCGGGCTTCGTCTGGGACCGATCCTACCCACACGGTGCGGGTTTGGTCGGAACAATAACCTGCGAGTATAACACCGAAGTCGCAGACCACGAACCCGCCCGGCTTGATGGGCTGGTTCGAAGCCCGGCCATGCGGCAGCGCCGACCTCGCCCCGGAAGCAACGATGGTGGGAAACGACATCGCCTCGGCCCCAGCCCGGCGTGCCGCATACTCCATCTCTGCCGCCACCTCGGCCTCTTTCACTCCCGGACGCAGCACCTCGAGTGCCCGCTCAAACAGTTTCGCTCCAAGATTCACGGCACCGCGGATTCGCTCCAGTTCCTCTTCGTCTTTGACGATGCGCGCGCGCTCTACCACCGAAGGCCCGTCCTTCAGGCGCGTGCCGGAAGGCAGCAGATCGTTCAGGCGCTTTTTGTCCGCCAGCGTGAAGTGCTCGGCCTCGACGCCGAATGTCCATCCCCGTGCCCGCTTTCGCCGCCTGCTCAGCCATTCGCTCACGCATTGGAGAACTGATTTGCGGGCCACCACAATCTTCGCCGCTTTGACCTCGGCGTGCGCCTGCGTGTCATAGCGGACGTCGGTGAAGAACACGCTCCCGGATTCCTCCACCAGCAGAAACCCGGCGCTGCCCGTAAAGCCGCAAAGATACCGGATGTTGGGCAGATGGCTGATAAGCAGCCCGTCGAACCGGGTGGTGGCAAGATGCTCCCGGAGTTTGGTCTGGCGCGCAAGGAAGTTCATTGGGCTGAGTTTATCAGGTAGGTGAGAAAGTTCTCGGCCGGCAAACTCGCCGGGCTAGAACTTGAGTGATCTGCGGCAGGTGTTAGGGAAAATCAACATCGAGGGCGTAGATGTCTGCAGTGTTGCGGTCCAACGAGAGGACCGGGGAGTCATCCGGCGCGAGTCCTAGGAAGAAGACACGCTGCACGCCGCTGCGAAGTAGTGATTCGAACGACTCCATCACCTCCCGTTTGTGGTCGCTCAACCGGACGCGATAGATTGGCTCGTTGGCCGCGAGCAGGTCCTGATAGTAGAGCGAGTTTCCATCCTTGGCCCAGGCTAGGTGGCCGTTCAGCAGAGTGGCATCGGCCAGGGAAGTCCATTGCCGGGTCCGCACATCGAAAAGCATCAGCTCGTCGAGGTTTTCGGTAACCGCCGCGATGAAGCGGCCATCCGGCGACCAGGCCGGCGAGCGCATTCCCAGTGATCCAGGAAGCAGAGAAAGTCGATTCGTGGAGAGATCGAGAACCTGAATCGTAAATGTGGGTGATCTGGAAGCCGCTTGAGTGTCTTGGCTGGCGAAGGCGACAAGCTTCGCATCGGGAGACCAACTGGGATCAAGCTGATCATGGACGTCCGGCAATAATTCCCTGGCAGTGCCGCCCTCGGAGGAGACGAGAAATAATCTCCGGTCCCCGCTTTTGGTTATCCCCTCGAAGACAATTTGCTTTCCGGCCGGTGACCACCTCGGATTGCCCGGATATCTCGTCAGGGGAAGAGATGCAAGAACCAGCCGCTCGCTGCCATCGGGTTTCATGCGGACCATCGAACCGTCTGGAGGTGTGCAGGCCACGTACACGCCGTCTGCTGAAAACGCCAGGCTGTTTCGACAAAGGCTGGGTTGCAGAGAAAGGGGTTGATGAGATTTCACATCGTAGCGCGCCAACTCGCCACCCCCGCTCTCCACCCCGATGACAAAGAGTTGACGACCGTCGTCGCTCAAAACAGGGCTGCCATAGATCATGGGCCCGCTGGTCAGACGGGTGGGCCCCAGCGCGTGGGATCGAAGCAGAGTTTTTCTTTCGGGGATGGTCCAGAGATCCATGGTTCCGGAGTGTCTTGACTGGAAGACGAAATATTTCCCGTCGCTGGTCCAGGTGCCCAAGTATTCCTCGTCAGGCTTGTCGTTCCAAGTTGGGAGCAAGCGATGGAGCTGTGAGCCATCGGAACGGACTTCCCAGATCGTGAGCGCCGAAGCCTGTTTCAAAGTAAATCGCAAGGTGCGGCCATCCGGTGACCACGTAGGCTTGTCCGGCTCCCCCTCAGTGGTGACAAACTTGCGAACATTGGTCCCGTCCGGATTTGCGAGATAGAACCCGTCATCCTCGCCGTAGACAATTTCGCGGCCGTTCGGGCACCAGGCAGCGGAGTACACGGCTATTTCGCCGACACGCTGGAGCGCTCCGCCCTGAGCAGGCCAGATCCACAGAGGCATCAGTGCTCCGCGAGCCGCAAATGTACCGAGCAGCAACTTCGCGTGATCGGGAGAGGCATCCAGCACTACTGTATTTCGGAAAGGGGCTGGAACATTCTGCGATCCTCCACCTGACACAGAAGTCTGCAGAAGATTCCAATGATCGCCTTCACGCTCGATGTAAAAAATTCGCGAACCGTCCCGGACGATCCCTCCCCAAGGGTCTACCCGGCCAGAGTGGGTGAGCTGCGTCGAGCGGAGGATTCTGGGCACAGGCGGTGGAGCAAGCAGATGAAACGTGACCAGCCCCGCCAGGGCGCCCAGCCCGATCGCCAGTGCGGCAAACACCGTGCGCTGCCGCCATACGGTGGAGGCGGTTGCCTTGCGCGACTCCAGGTCAACGACAGTCGGCGACGTTACACCGTTGATTTGGGTTCGAGGGAGTTCGGACGGCGCCACTCCATCGGCAGGACCCGGCTCGCCAGCGGCACGGACCGTTACTGGCTCTGCCCGCTCCTTGCCGGTGCTGTAAACCGGTCGGATCTTCGCGACAAAGCGATAGCCGCGAGTCGGAACCGTCTCGATCATCTCCTGGGACTCGCCGCTTATTCCCAACTTCTTGCGCAGGACGGAGATGTTTCGCGCCAGCGCAACTTCGCCGACAAATGTGTCCGGCCACAACTTCTTCATAAATTCTTCTTTTTCAATCAAATGCCCTGCGTTTTCGACGAGCAGGACCAGCGTGTCGAAAACCTTGGGTGGAAGGGGGACTTCCACGCCTGCGCGCAGCAAACGCCGCTCCGCGATATCCAGGTAAAAATCGCCAAATCCATAGCCGGAGTGGATGGACTGGTTCAAGGCGGTATCGCAACCGGCGAGGATTTTATCAAAAAAGGATAAGAATTTGATCAAGACTCAGGTCCGGCGGAAGTGGTATCACCTTACCGCCGTGGGAAAGAGCCGGGCAACTGCGATGCGGAAATCGGAGTGGAACTGGCGCATCGAGATCCTGCTGGTGGCCCTGGCGCTGGGGACTCTTGGGGGGGCAATCGCTGCGGGCAGGCTTAGGTTCTTGTTTCGATGGTGATCCAGTGAACGGCCGGCGACCCTGACAGCTGTCCGCGCCGAAGGACCCGTAAAGAATGCCCGGGACAACGCGCGCGGTCGAATCCAGTAACAAGAAACAGAGGTACACCATGAACAGACTCCCATCCAGCATCTTCGGCAGAGTCAGCCATCTAGCCGTCGTCGGTTCAATCCTTGTCCTGGTGGTAGTGCTCTCGAACTGCGGGAAGTCACAGCCACCGCCGCCGCCGCTCGTAATCTCTCCGTCCTCATTGCCCAATTTGAGCACGGGCGATGCAGTCGCGCTGCCGCTCGTGGTTAACGGTGGGGTTGCGCCCTACCACTGGAGCGTGGGTTCGGGATCGCTTCCGCACGGTCTGTCGCTCTCAGCCCCAGGAGCCGTGGCCGTCATCACCGGCACGCCCGACACAGTGGCTCAAGCCGTGAATTTCACCATGCAGGTCACTGACTCGTCAGGCGGGTCCGGCAGTCAGCCGTACACGGTGTCGGTTCTGCTTGGGGGCGACAGCATGACGTTCTCGCCCCCGTCCTTGTATTTGGGAGGGCAGTTGGTGGCGACCACCAGCGCGCAGCAGACGGTGACGGTCACGAACGCGATCCTCTCGCCCATCACTATCTCTGGCGTAGCAATCGGCGGAACAGACAGCTCGGAGTTCGCCGAAAGCACGACCTGCAATTCGACCCTGGCAGCGGGCGCCAGTTGCACCATCGGAGTAGTCTTCACCCCGGCACAGGTAGGGCAGCGCAGCGCCTCAATCACCATCACGGATGACACGCAGGGAAGCCCACATTCGCTGGCCTTGGGCGGAACCGGTGTGGTTTCGGGCGCCAATGCTACCTTGTCGCCCACGAGTATCTCCTTTGGCACCGTAGCGGTGGGTGATACCAGCGAGCCGCTCGAGGTCAAGCTCATCAATTACGGTAATGCGACGTTGGATGTAGCCGGTTTCGTTACGACGGCGGATTTTTCCGCGACTGCCGGCCCCGGCGGTTGCTCTGCGTTGGCGCCGTTGAGTGGCTGCGCGGTCCTCGTGACTTTCAGTCCCACGTCCTCGGGCAACGTGAACGGCACGCTCTCGGTGACGGACAACGGCACAGGCAATCCGCAGCCTGTTGCTCTTACTGGCTCCGGATACGCGGGAAAGTGTGTGTCGAGGGGGAAGGCGTGCAACGAATTCCATCATTGCTGTCCCGGGCTAACCTGCACGTACATCCCACCCGGCCCGGGGGCCCCCCCCACAGGAAGCAGCGTCTGTCAGTAGGGCGGGTACCATGAAATCCCGAATTGACGGTCGTACCAAGAATCCGTGGAGGAGCTATGAATCTCAGGCTATCAATTTGCCTTAGCGCGATAGTACTGGCTGGAGCTCTGCCCCCTGGCCCCTGATCCCTGGCAAAACACAAAACCGCCGGCCTGACAGGTTCTTCAGGCCGGCGGCTTCAATCTTCGAACGCGCTGCTACGTCTGACGCTACTACGTCTGAATGATTCGCGGCGTGATGAAGAAAATCAGCTCCTGGTTCTGGGTCTGCACCTGCGTGTGTTTGAACAGGTTGCCCAGGTACGGGATGTTGCCCAGCAGCGGCACCTGCGTGACGTTGATCGAGTTCTGCGTCTGAATGACGCCGCCGATCACCACCGTGCCGCCGTCGGTCACCAGCACCTGCGTGGTGGCCTGTTGCGTGATCAGTTCGGGGTTGCCCTGCACTTCCTGGCCGAAGTTTGGCGTGGTGTTTTCCACGTCCACGTTCAGGAAGATCGTGTTCTCCGAGGTGATCTGCGGAGTCACGGTCAGCCGCAGGAAGGCGTCCACGTAAGTAACGGTCGGAGGACCACCCAACTGCGCCTGGGTCACGATCGGTACCCGCACGCCTTGCTTTACCAGGGCCTGAATGTTGTTCTGGGTGACAACTCGCGGCCGCGAGAGCACTTTCAGCAACCCGCGCGATTCCGCCATGGAGAGGACGGCATCAATCCGCACGTTGTTGCTGGCGTTGATCAAGGTAAGGCCGCTTGTTGGCGACGTGACTCCAAGGTTCGAGAACAACGGAATCGTGAATCCCGTGCTCGATCCGCTACCCGGCAAAACGATGTAGCCGGGGGTCAAGCCGCCGACTGAGGTCGGCGACGCGCCTGCGCTCGAGTTACCGCCAACCGCGCTATGCCCGTTGCCCCAGCCAAATCCGAGCTGGGTGCCGATGTCGCGGGCAAACTGCCGAGTGGCGGCCACCACACGAGCCTCGATTTCGACCTCCTGCGTCTTGCGGTCAAGCTGCGTCAGCAGCCGGTCGATGGTTGGAATCACTTTCGGAATATCGTTGACGATAACGGCGTTGGTGCGGTCATCCGCCACCACATCGCCGCGCTGCGAGAGGAACTTCTTTACCGTTACGATGACGTCTTTCGCCTTGGCATAGCTCAGGAAACGCGTCACCGAGACTTTCTCCACGGCCAGCGCTTCCGACTCGATCTGCGCCCGGCGGGCATCGGCTTCGCGCTTCAGAGT
>Ga0187818_10000010_pt1 | contig 43313 bp, 39 predicted proteins | sample NC_wetland_sal_i_14_FD_130581 | JGI IMG/M metagenome (GOLD analysis project Ga0187818, IMG submission 130581) | Wetland sediment microbial communities from Neuse River Estuary, North Carolina, USA - SO4_3 | ecosystem: Environmental > Aquatic > Freshwater > Wetlands > Sediment | place: USA... | reverse complement strand
TAAGCCCTATAAAGGTTTCGTTTTTCCAGCTGAATATGCCGAAGGCATTGCCCAGATCATCAGTTGTTGGTCCGCGCTAGAATCTAATATCAACATGGCAATCTGGCATCTTGCGGGCGTCTAGCCGAATATACGCAAAAGGGGCAGCGTTACATCGTCGACGATGTCGAGGAGGGCGTCGTCTATTGCTCCACCGAGAGTGGCGCCGAAACCGAATTTCCCGAATCGGCCTTGCTGACCGAAACGGAATGGGCGGCGCGGCTGGACAGCAAAAAAGGCCTGATCTACGCCCGGCTGAAACAAGGCCGGCTCTATACCACGCCTCCGGCCAAGGTCGAGCGCGCGGCCGCGGAGCAGATGCTGGCGAAAGTCGAGCGGCTGAAGCCCGGGATGCTCGATTTCACGGCTTTTACCGTGGCATCGCGGAGCCTGGCCGAGACCGGCGATGCGGATCAGGCGGCCGAGCTGTCGATCGCCAAATGCCGCGAGATATTCGATGCGGCGAAGCCCGAGCTTCGCGCCAGCTTGCTGGCCGCGGTCATCGATGCGCCGCCGGCGGCGCTGGTCGGCGCCGGCCGGCTGGGGGACAACCTCATGCGCGCGATGCTCGACAAGGGCATGGCCGAGCACGCCGCCGCCTTCGAGCAATTCAGCCAACGCCGGCGCGATTAGAGGTGTGTATTAGCTTCGCAAGACGCCATCGCCCTTGATTCCCCTTGGCTTCGCACGTCAGGTGCTACGCGGGGCGATGGCTTTGCTACGCGGGCATTATTTATTCGCTTCGCACGACGCCTCGGGCCTGAATCCTTCGACAAGCTCAGGATCGGCCCTCGGCTGTGCTACGCGGGCATTATTTATTCGCTTCGCACGACGCCTCGGGCCTGAATCCTTCGACAGGCTCAGGATCGGCCCTCGGAGCGGGGGATTGATCCAAATTAATATGACCCCTTCCGGGCGTTGCTAATCTGTTTCCCGTCAAAAACGGCGGCGATGGGCGCGCGCGAGATGGGGCTTCGACCGCTTCATACGGGTGAGCCTTGCCGAGGCTCGGGCGAAGGCCACCGACTGTCGCCAGTGCCTCCAAGATGGCGAAGACCCGATTGAGCTAAAGGTCGTCGACCGCTCCGGTGACCATCGGATCGGTCGGGGCATAGTTTACCTGCACGTCCTTAAAATTCTTACCCCATCCGTCAATCCGAAAGCCACGTCCGCGTTGAGTCCGTTCCACCCTCAACTGCGGACATGGGTCGGCGGGGCCGTTAGGTCCGTTCGGTACCGTTCGCCTTCTTAATTCAGCTTTTGCGTGACCTTCTTCACGTCGTCACCCTTGACCAAGATGATCCCAGCTTCGACTTTGTCACCATACAGGTGGGGTATGACCTGCACGGCTGTATAGCCGGGATTCGCTTTCGTCGCCTCGGCCACGGCCTGATCGAGCGATACGGTGGCCTTCGCCATGGCCTGAACCTGTTTCTTGGCGTCCTTGATGTCGTCGGGATCGGTGAGTTTCTCCGCCGTCTTGATGGCGCCGGTTTTGTAATCGACGATGACTTCGAGGAGATCACTGCCCTTGTTCGTGAAGACCGACAATTGGAAATGGCCTTCGTCGATCTCGTACTGGGCTGAGAGCGGCTTTCCTTCGCGTTCGGCTGCCTTGATCCCCTGATCGAGCGTGAGCGTCGCCCCGGCAAGGGCTTTGGTGACCGCGGGCAAGTCTTTGGTGTACTCATCCGCCGAAGCGAGCGGTCCGGAGAAAGCCAGTATGCCCGTGGCTACCATCCCTATAACTAAACTTTTTTTCATGATACGACCTCCGGCGTTAGTGTTGATTGGTCATTCCTAGCTTTTCTAAATGGCCCAGCTTGCTTTCGACAAGCAGATTTTTCATGGTCTCGCCGACGAGATGGGCGCTCGGCGATATCCGCACGCCGGCGGAGCGCAGGGCTTCGATCTTACTCTCAGCATTGCCTTTGTCCCGCATTGTCAGCGTTCCCGCGTGCCCCATGCGGCGCGCCGGCGGAGCGTGTCGTCCAGCAATGAATGCCACCACCGGCTTCTGAATTCCGGCCGATTTCAGGAATTCTGCCGTATCTTGTTCCTCTGTGCCGCCGATCTCGCCAATCAATACCACAGATTCGGTTTGAGGGTCGGAGAAGAACAGCTTCAGGCACTCGACGAAGCCGATGCCATGGACGGCGTCGCCGCCGATGCCGACCGTCGTAGATTGGCCCAAACCGGCGGCCGTCAGCTGACTGACGATTTCGCTGGTGAGCGAAGCGGAGCGAGATACCACGCCGATCGTGCCTTGCTGCGCCCGATCGGTCGCCATGACGCCAATCTGGCAAATGCCGGGCGAGAGGACGCCCTGTGAGTTGGGACCGACGAGGCGCGTTCGTGAGCCTTTCAGGGCCTCGCGGACCCGAACCATGTCCAACACCGGCACCCGTTCGGTAACCACGACGACAAGCGGAATTTCGGCTTCGATCGCCTCGATCATGGCGCTGGAAGCATGAGCCGGCGGCACGAATACCGCGCTGGCGTTCGCGCCGGTTGCGGCAACGGCTTCAGCGACGTTTTCGAAAACGGGCCGCTCGAGACACGTCGTGCCGCCCTTGCGCGGCGTGACTCCGGCAACGACGTTGGTGCCGTATTGGATCATACGATTGGTGTGATACGCGCCGGCCCAACCGGTCATGCCCTGGCACAGGAGCCTGATGCTATCATTGACGAGTATTGCCATTACGAATTCCTGCCGGCAACGGCAACGGCGGCCGTCACGGCCTGCCACATATCTTTGCACTCAGTGGTGGGAAGATTGTAATTCGCCAGGCGCATGCGGGCCGTATTCTCGTTATTGCCCGTGAACCGAAGAATGATCGGCAAAACGCGTCCCTTGCGCCGGGCCGCAACGCCGAGCGCATCGATGATCGTGTCGCAGGGCTGCATCCCGCCGCCGTAGACGTTGACCAGCAATACCTTGGTTTTTGGGTTGTCGAGGACAAGCCCGACTCCATGCGCAATATCCAGGGTTTTCGCGGTGGTGCGTATGTCCATGAAATTGGCCGGGCGACCGCCCGCATCGCAAACCATATCGACGGTTGCGAGTCCGAGCCCCGCACCGTTGGCGATGATGCCGATGTCGCCGTCCATCTGCACGAAATTGATCTGATGGCGCTGAGCGTCGAGTTCGATCTCGTCCATCTCGTCCCGGTCGCGGAGCTCGGCCAGATCTCGATGTCGGAACAGTGCATTGTCATCAAGCGCCATCTTGGCATCGAGCACAACGAGGCCAGTCTCGGTCAATGCCAGCGGATTCATCTCGATCAGGCTGGCATCCAGTTCAACAAACGCGCGATACATGTTGCGGACGATGCCGGCACAGTCTGTTACATGCCGCTGATCGACGCCGATCGCGCCGCAGAACGCTTCTAAAGCTTCATCCTTGGCAGGACCTTTGCTGTCAAGAAACAGGGTCCGAAGCGTTGGACTCTCCAAGTGCCCGCGCTCGTCGGATTCGCCGGCGATGTGCGGCCCGCCGATGAGCGCGAGCGAACCTGAAGCGCCGTCGACGGCCAGCGCCAGATATAGCTGTTGCTCGAAGCGAATGCCGGATTCGACGAGGACGCGCCGAACGATCTGGCCCGAGGGTCCGGTCTGCGGAGTGACCAGCCGCTTTCCGAGCAAAGCCTTTGCCGCGATCTTCGCCGCTGCAGGCGTCTGAACCGCGCGCACGCCTCCTGCAATCGCCCGGCTGCCGGCGAGGATCTGGGCCTTGACGAAGATTTCGTCGGTCCCCACCTGCCGCGCCGCGGTCTCGGCCTCATCGGCAGTAATTGCGATCTCGCCCGCCGGGCAAGGAATGCCATAGGCCGAAAGTATTCGTTTCGCCTGGAATTCATGAAGGTTCATTCCCGCAGTCTCCCTACCATGCGGCCGGATGCGGAATTTCATGGATTTTGATTGAGAAACTAGTTCAAAATCAAGGGGCATAATTCCGCGAAGAACCAAACCGCATTGAATGTCAAGATGCGCCGCGTAATGGGGGTGATGACGAGGGGCTTGAATTGGGATGAAATGATCACATTCCCGGTCAATGCTATAGTTTCACTCTAAAAACTATCGGCAGGATTATCGATCCGGGGCGTTCAAAGTGGTCGCAGAGTTGTTCACAATGACGATGGCAACAGAGCCATCGTAATAGAAGAAAATTGGGGAGGTGACATATGGACGAGACATCAGTCATGGGCGCTGGAAACGCCAGGCTGAAGCTCGCCCTCGGCAAGGCTACGAGCGAGCAGGTATCCGAGCGGACAGAACCCAAGTTGAAGGCGATAGGTCGCCGCGTCTCGCTGCTCGCTGGCGCCGTCGGGCTGGCGTTGGGTCTGGCCAGCTGTGCGAGCTATCACCCGTTGCCGCTCCCGCAGAAGCCGAACCTGGTCTCCAAGCTGGAACAGCTCGATCTCGTCCTGCCGCCCGCGGAGGCAGACAAGCCGCCTGTCACAGTCGATCCGACGCGGCCAATTACGCCCGATGAAGTCGGCCTTTTAGCAATTCTCAACGATCCGGATCTTGTCGGCGCGCGCGCGGATCTGGGCATCGCCAAAGCCGAATTACAGGATTCCTCGATCCTGCCAAACCCGTCAGCAAGCTTCGCATATGCGTTTCTGATGGGCGGGCCGGGTACGGCGGGTGCCTTCACGGCAGCGATCTCGCAGGACATCAAATCGATCCTCACCTATCACCAGCGTGTCAAAGCAGCGACCGCCCGATATGACCAAGTCAATGCCGACCTGCTATGGGAGGAATGGCAGGTTGCGCAAAAAGCGCGTTTGCTGGCGATCGATATCTACGGCGGGAGCAAAGAAGTCCAGATGCGCGAACACGCGCTGGCCATCCTGGCGGATCAACTCAAGCAGGTTGTCGATGCGACGGAAGCCGGAAATCTCGACCTTACTTCCGAAGCGCCGCTGCGCGCCGTCGAAGCCGGCGCAGAACGCGATCTGGCGGCGGTACGGCTCGAGTACCTTAAGAACTGGCAGGAGCTCGATTCACTGCTTGGGCTTAAACCGGCGGCGCGCTTCGAAATTGCCGAGCCCCAGCCGGTGAAGTTGCCGGATGATCTCGAGCCCTTGATCGAGTCACTACCGACACGCCGTCCCGACCTTATCGCACTCCGGCTCGGCTACGATGCGGCCGATGCCGACGTTCGCGCCGCAATCCTGGGCCAATTCCCGAGTTTCAGCCTGGGTTACAGCGGCGGCTCCGACACCTCGTCGGTTTCATCGGGCGGTCCCCAGGTCATGTTTGATCTGCCGATTTTCGATCGTAATCAGGGGAAGGTTTCATTAACGCAAGCAACACGGGTTCAACTGCATGCCGAATATCAGTCGCGGCTCGATGATGCGGATGGGACCGCCCGAGGTCTAATCATCCAGATTCGCGCGGCCGCCGCCAATCTCGAGCGGGCGCGAAGCGCTTCCGCCAAGGCTTCCCAGCAATCGCAGGCGGCGCAAAACGCCTATACGCAAGGCAATCTCAATCAGCGTGATTTGCAGGATTTCCAATCGACCGCGCTCGAACGCGCGCTCGACGTGAACGATTACGAGAGAAAGCTCGAAGCGAACTCGCTGGCGCTGGCGGTCGAGCTCGGTCTCGGGCTTCCGTCCGTAACTCTTGCCCCTCAATCCTTCGACCAGGTGACGTCACAATGAAACGCATAGACACATTCGACCGACCAGGTGAAAGCAAAATGAAACGCATAGCATTAATCGTGGCCGTGCTAGGCGTTTTGATCGGCACCGCGTATGTCGTGCGCACGATGATATCTGGTTCTGCCGACACAGCCGGCGACAAGGAGGATAATGAGAGCGTGCTCGTCAAGTTGACCCCGCTGCAAAAGGGCAGTGCGCCGGTCTCGGTGGTCGCATTTGGCACGGTCGAACCGTCTTATGAGTCGCGACAAACCGTCTCTGCGCCGCTTGATGCGCGGGTGGTGAGCGTGATGGTTCGGGACAGCCAGACAATCACCAAAGGAACGCCGATGGTAACCTTAATCCCAAGCCCGCAGACGCGCGCCGCTTACGCCCTGGCGAAACAGCTCGCGGAGCGTACCCGGGCTTTGGCCAAGGCCCATTTGGCAACCGCGGCCGAACTCGCGAAAGCCGAATCGGATTTTTCGGTCCTTGAAGAGGAAGGCGCGAGCGGGCCGACCACGATCAAGGCGCCTTTCGACGCAGTTGTGATGAAGATCGATGCCGGGCCGGGCGCAGTCGTGACGCAGGGGGCGTTCCTGATCGATCTGGCGCGGCCGAACGATCTCACGCTCGAAGTCGGTGTCATGCCTACGCAAGCGATTGCGATCAAGCCAGGCAACAAGGTGGAAATCACGCCGCTCGGAGCGACGAATCAAAAATTCTCAGGAATGGTTCGGCTCAGCGGCGCGTCGATCGATCCTGATACCAACCTGGTGCCGATCGAAGTCACCGTGCCGCCGGATAAAGTCCTGCCCGGCGAGATGGCGCGCGCGTCCATCACGACCGGCCAGGTGGAAGGATATGTCGTTCCTCACGAGGCTGTATTGGTCGACGACGACGGTAGCTTGTATGTGGTGCAAGCGGTTGAAATGGTTGCGAAAAAGGTAAAGGTGAAGGTGCTTGCCTCCGCGGACGGCAAAGACGTCGTTGAAGGCGATGATTTCGAGGCAGGATCGCCGATCGTCTTGTCCGGCAATCATCAACTCGATGATGACATGAAGGTAAGGCTCTCAAACGAGGACGCTGACTCGAAAGGCGCGGTCGATATAAAAGCCGCGCCAGATACGAACGCCGCGCCCGATCAGAACGGCACGATGGATCCGAAGCAGGAGAAAGGCAAGTGAGCTTCGTCGACTGGGTTGAACATCATCGTCGTTCTCTCCTGTTTATCGCCTTCGCGCTTGCGGGGGCGGGCCTCTTTGCCGCGCTCACCTTGCCTGTCGGACTGTTCCCTGTCGTCAGCTTTCCCCGGATCAGGATCGAGGTCGATAGCGGCTCCATGCCGGCTAGCCAGATGCTGATCGACATCACCGAGCCGCTCGAGGAGGTGGGTCGCGCGGTGCCCGGTGCGCTCGACGTCGAATCAACAACCTCCCGGGGTTCGGCGGAAATCTTCGTCGATTTCCCTTGGGGCACCGACATGAGCCAGGCCCTTTTGAGCGTCGATGCGGCATTCGCGCAGAAGCTGCCGGACCTGCCTCAAGGAACCGGCTACGACGTTTTGCAAATGAGCCCGAACGCGATCATGCCGTTCGTCTCTTACGCGTTGATTTCGGATAAAGTTCCGCCTGCCGAGCTTCGCCGTCTTGCCAAATATCAGATCGGGCCGTTGCTTGCGGGCATTTCCGGCATCCGGCGCATTGGCGTTCTCGGCGGCCAGAAACCTGAGGTGCAGGTTTCTGTAAGTCCCGAGAAACTTCGGGCATATGGATTGACCGTCGCAGACATCGCTCAAGCCATTTCGGATACCAACACTATCGACGCGGTCGGACGGCTCGAAGACAATGACCTGCTTTATCTAACGATCAACAACAACGAATTCGACGACATCAACGATGTGCGTGAAGTGGCGCTGCATACCGGCAAGGGCGGAATCGTGCGGCTGGGCGATATCGCCCGCGTGGAAATGGGTCATGAGCCGCAATGGCTGCTGGTGAACGACAACGGGCAGCCGGCGGTCACCTTCGACGTTTATCAGCAGGACACCGCCGATTCCGTGAGCTTGGCCACGGAAGTCAAGTCCCGACTCGACGAATTCATGAAAACCCAGCCCAAGTCGATCAAGATGTACAAATGGTACGATCAAACCGAGCTCGTCCACTCGTCGATTGAGGCGGTGGAGGAGGCCATCCTCATCGGCCTCGTCTTCGCCGCCTTCGTCATCCAGGGCCTGTTGCGCAACTGGCGCGTGACGACGGTTGCGATGATCGTCGTGCCGATGGCGGTGCTGACCACCGTATTGCTGCTGTCCGCACTTGGAATGTCGTTCAATATCATGACCTTAGGCGGCATCGCCGCGGCCATCGGTCTGATGATCGACGACGTCATCGTCATGATCGAGCAGATCGCACGACGCGCCGGCGTTCCGGGGCTGCACGAACCAGAAAAAGCCGTGCTGCACGCGGCGAAGGAATTCCTGTCACCGCTCACGGGTTCGAGCCTCGCTACGACGATCATTTTCCTGCCGCTTGCCTTCCTGTCCGGGGTTACCGGGGCGTTCTTCAAATTTCTTTCGGTGACCATGGCTTCGGCCCTGATCATCTCCTTCGCCCTGACCGCCCTCGTCGTGCCGCTGCTCGCGCACCGGATTATCGACTTTTCGAAGTGGCAGGATCCGGCTCACGGAAAGGAAACTTGGACCAAGCGCCACCACAGGCGCATTCTCAATTCGCTTTTTGCCCGGCCATGGATGATCGGCGTCGCCATCCTGGTCTTTGCCGGCATCGGTTATGTCGGCTACATCAAGGTTGGCACGGGTTTCCTGCCGAAAATGGACGAAGGCGGGTTTGTCCTCGATTATCAGGCCGACCCGGGTACGTCGCTCGCCGAAACCAATCGTGAACTCGAGGAGGTCGAGGCGATTCTTAAACACGATCCCAATGTCTATACCTATTCGCGCCGGACGGGAGCGGGCTTGGGCGGCGACCTCATCGAGACCTATCAGGGAGATTTCTTCGTCCGCCTGGTCGATCCATCTAAGCGTCCACCGATCTGGACCGTAATGGATTCGATCACCAGCGAGATCACGAACCAGGTTCCTGGCTTGGACTTCGACACCCATCAGCTGTTGGGCGACATGATCGGCGACATGGTCGGCCGGCGTCAGCCGGTCGTGATCACGTTGAGCGCGCGGAATCCACTTGTTCTCCCCGGCCTCGCGGACAAGATCGCGAAAGCGGTAACAAAAATTCCGGGCGTTGAGCCGGCGTCGGTGAATAACGGCGTGGTGCCGGCTGGCGATGCGCTCGAGATTCACGTGGACCCGGGCGCCGCCGCGATGATCGGGATTACGCCGGCCGATGTCAAAACCCAGCTCCGGCACTACCTGGATGGCACTATCGCCACGAGTTTTCTGAGCGTCGTGCAGGATGTCGGCATCAGGGTGTGGGCGGATACGCCCCACACCAAGATCTTGCGGGACGATCTCAAAAACCTTCCGATTCATACTCCGAACGGTCACGTCGTCCCGCTGGGATCCGTCGCTCAAATCAAATTTATCGCCGGCCAGCCGGAACTCACGCGGGACAATCTTCAGCAGGTTGTCACGGTGACTGCCGTGATTGGCGGCGACCATGATCTCGGCTCGACGATCGCCGCCGTGAAGCAGAAGGTCCTCGATAAGCCGGGGATGATACCTCCGGGGGTGTATTACGATATTGGCGGCGAATATAAGCAGCAGCAACTGGCGGTACACGGGATGATCAAGGTCTTCGGCGCCGCCGTAATCGCTGAAATCATCCTCCTGCTTTTCCTTTATGAGCGCTTCTCGCTCCCGCTCATCATCATTATCAGTTCCATCATATCCACCAGCGCGGTTTTCGTAGGTCTTTGGATCACCCATGTTGAATTGAACATAACGGCGATGATGGGAATGGTGATGATCGTGGGCATAGCAACCGAGATGGCGATATTCCTTGTCTCGGAATATCAGGCGCTGCTGAAAACCATGCCGCCGCGACAAGCCATTTTCGAGGCGGCGCTCAACCGATTGCGCCCGATCGTGATGAGCACGCTCGCGATGATACTCGCCCTCATCCCGCTGGGCGTGGCGATCAGCGGCTCGGGAGACCAGATGCTCCAGCCGCTCGCCATTGCAATCATCGCCGGTATGTTCGTGCAGTTGCCCCTGGTGCTGCTTGCCATGCCGGTCGTGATCGGATTGACCGCGCGCGAAGGAGATCGATCCCGGACGCCACCGGCTTAAGCAGCGGTTCAATGCCGCTTACGCCAGGCACGAAGCTCGCGCTTCCGGCGAGGAACCGTTCAGCGGTTCGAGCGTGATCGCCTTTGGGCCGAACACGCTCTATCATTTGTTTGACGAGCAATTTCATCGGTTTGAATGGAATCACCGGCGGGTTCAATGGATCGACGCAACACCTTCTAATCACGTCAGATGAGGAGGGGGATGCATATGGAGGGGACCCGACCGTGGTTGACGGCCCGGCAGAGGGCCTGAACCAACTCCCAGGAAGACCTTGGCCTATGAAAGCCCTGCCGATAGGCTACGAGCAGTGTTGCACTGACCGATTGAACCCGCCCCCGATTCCATTCAAGCCGATATTGCTCTAGGCGGCCGGGGCAATTCCGGATTCCGCTCGGATCGGCAATCGGGAGCGGGTTATTGACTGGCCGTCACCCGATGAAACTCCGAACGGCGGGCAACCATTTACCCGTCTACGCGGCAGGCGTTCGAGTTCAATCCACCGACGACGGGTGCAGAAGCGGGGTTTGTGCGTGCGCCTGACCAATCCGGATGCTGCGGCCGCGCCGTAGACTGGCCGCGGCAATTTTCGGCTGACTTGAGCCGGCCGCAGTGCGGATGAATCCAAGGTCTTTGTGAGTCGGGCCGCGTTGAGACTATAATATGCGCAAAAGGGCGAGAGCCTAAAAGCCGAACAAAGCGAAGGAAGGTCGCCATGCCCCGCATCGTCCCAATCGCGCTCGCCGCTGGAATTCTGGGTTCGCTGGCGATCCCGAGCCTTGCCCAGACCAATTACCTGTGCGTGCTGAGGTGTATCGATCACGGACACCTTGATTCGTACTGCGAAGCGCGCTGCACCAACGGGGGTGTTCCGTTGCCAAAACCTCAAACGCCAGTCCCGGCCGGGCAGCCGGCATCGTCATCGCCGCCCAGTCAACCGGCGCCGCAATCTCCGGCTGCGCAAACACCGCAAGCCCCGGCCGGTCAACCGGCGCCGCAATCTCCGGCTGCGCAATCCCCGCAACCGCCGGCGGGCCAAACGGCATTGCCGCAAGCCCCGGCGCACTCGGTGTTCGATATCTTTAGTGGTACCACTCCGGCCGCCCAGCCAACGCCACCGGGCCCCCACGTCAATTATCAATGCGTACTTCGGTGTCTGGACAGGCACCTAGACCAATATTGCCAACGGGTCTGCGCCCGAACGACGCCGGGGACAGCGCTTTCGCCGGCGCCCAGCAAGTAACCGAAATACCCGCTGTTTTACGCGACTGTCTGTGCGGCAGACGTTAGGCGATCAGGCCTCGTCCGGCGGCTCGTAACCGCCGACCACGGCTAGGCACTTATGGTACGTCTCGAGGATCCACCGGCGGTCGGCTTTCACCACGGGATAGCCCGCAACGGTGTCAGTCTTGCCCTCATGCTGGGCGATGCCGAGCAAAAGCGCATACGCCACGGATTCCTTGCTGTTCCCGATAGAGATTTCCGCCATTTTCCGCTCCATGATCGATTTCTCCGCATGACATATCGAACCCAGGATCACCGGCTGCAACCGCACCGCGTCATCCAGAACGGCTGGGGCTCAAGTAAATGGAAACCCTGATCACTCGGGCCAGCATTGCTGAGAGAAATGCCGGCCCGGCACAATGCGTGTGCCGGGCCGCTTGTGGTCATTTGCCCGATGGGCTGGACTACTTAACGGGCTTGTACACGCCGACGGCCGCCCTGTCGCCTTCGTAGGCATAGACCATATGCGTCTTGGTATTGACGTCGCCCGTGTGGGTGAGCTTGACATGGCTCGGGACCCAGGCAACGTGCTCCATCTTGTTGGCGTCGTAGACGTCGAAGCCCCCGGGGCTGGACACGAAGGTGTAGACCAGGCCGAGCTTCGAATCGACCGACATCTGGTCCACGCCGCCCGTCTCGGGAAGCTTCTTGATCACCGCCAGCGTGTCGGGGTTCAGGACGAGGAGGCCACCTTCCTTGGTGGTCGTGGCGACCCACAGACGATTGTTCTTTTCGTCGAGCCACTGGCCTTTCGTTCCGCCCTTCGACGTCAGCTCGACCCCCGTGTCGGTGTGACGCTTGATCGCGCCGGTCTTCGCATCGACCACCTCGACATACGAGTCAACCGACTGGAAAATCTCTTGCCGCGAAACGGAGAGCCATCCCACGTCCGGCCCGGTGAAATCCGAGGTATCTATCCACCAGTGGTTGATGTTCTGCGGATAGAGATGCCATACGCCCAGGAGCTGGGGATGGGCGCCGGTGCTGTACGCTTCCATGAAGTTCCGGTCGTCGCTGACGACGTACAGGCGGCCATGCTGGCTGTCGGCAATGATATAATCCGGCGTGGTGCCTTCAGTGTTGACCCGGTCGACCACCTGCCAGGTGTGCTTGTCGATGACGACGATCTGATTCACGGTGCCGAAGCCGGTGCCGTTGTTGCCGCCGTTCTGGCCTTGGGGAAGACCTTCGGCCGCGGTGGCATAGACGTAATTGTTGTCGAAGGTATTTCCGTTGGGGTTCGGAATGTCCTTGATCGTGTGTACGACCGTGTTGGTCCGCGTGTCGATCACGGCCAAGCCGTCGTCCTTGAGCGAGACATAGACCATGTCGTTCGTCGAGTCGTAGGTGACGATGTCGCCGTGTCCGTTCACGGTCGGGAGATAGATCGTGGCGACTTTTTCGTAGTGCAACTCGCTCGCCAGCGCCGGCGCCCCCACTAGCCCAGCGGACGCCAAAAGCGCCACCACCAGTCCTATACTACGCATTGTTTCCTCCTAGATTCTTCGTGTTGCGCCATGTCCTCGTCGGCGTGGTCCGATCAATGCTGTCCGGTATCGGTGTCCTCCTGTTGTCCGAGCAGAAAGCCGAAATCCAGCATCAGGACGACCTGGTCATTGCTGAGGCCACGGTTGCCGTAGCCGAAGCCCGGATCCACGCTGGCGAGACGCGTATAGGCGATCGTCGGACGAATGAAAGCGTTGTGGAACTGGAAAGACGGGCCGGTCTGGAACGCGTACATCTTCGAGCCGGCGCCGAAGGTCCCGAAATTCCCGTAAGTCCCGGAGCCGTTCAAAGTCGAAGCCGATCCCACATCCAAGCCGAGATAGTTGCCGAACACGTTAGCGTTCGGATCCTCGGTGTTGGCGTGCTGATAGGTGAATGACGGCTGAGCCGCCCACCCGAACCGGATCGGCTGGCCGAACATCTTCTTGATGCCGAAGTCGTAAGCGAGGGTCACTTGCGACGACCAGCGATAATAGTCCTGGCTCGTATTCTTGCCGCACGTCGCTGCCGTGCAACGGAGGGCAGTGGGGATGTCCGACTGCGGCAGCCAGGCCGTCTCGACTTCGGCGTTCATCATCAAGCGATTGGTCAAATTGTAAACGGTGCCTAAGCCGATGAGGTTGGAATTCCAAGTACCGAAGTTGCCAACGGCAAACGCGTTCGCATTATTGAGTCCCGGGCCAACCGCGGTTGCACTGCTGCCGCCGCCAACCACGCTCAGGCGCGTGTGGCCGTAGCCGACGAGGAAATCGCTGCCGTCAGGCGTGAGGTTCCACAGGCCGGTGAAACCGAGCTCGTTCATATTGCCGGTCTTGTAGCCGTCGGCGACGCGGATGGTCAGCGTCGAGCCGTAGCCCGGCAGGAAGCCCCAATAGAACGCCTTGTCGGGCCCGGCGATCAGGTTGATCTGGACGCCGGGCGCGACCGTCGTCTGCATGTTGTTGAGGTCGGAGAGGAACGGTAGCGGATTGAGGAAGCCGACGCCGATCTCGGTGCCGTCGACCGACGGCAAAACGCCGCCTTCGATGCTGAACCAGTCGAGCGGCTGATACGTCGCCCAACTCTTGAACATGAACGAAGCCCAGCCCGTGGCGTTCCGGCCTTTGCCCATGGTCGAATACAGATTCGGGGCCACATTGGGCGAGGTATAGCCCATCACCGGCGTTTGTGGCGGTTCACCGATCCAGGCGTGGAACTGCAACGGGAAGTTCCCGAACATGTTCCCCTTGGAATTGATGAAGAAAATCGCGTTGGTGAGGTCGATGTCTCCCGTGGTGCCGCCGCCAAAGCCGACGGGATTGGTGGCGTTGGCACTGTTGCCGTTGCCGTTGACCGTTGCGGGCGCGTTGTTCCAACCCGAGAGGGCCGCTTCGATGCCGCCGCCGACGTCCCACTCGCCGAGCGGGCCCATGTCGTATTTGAGGGGCGTCGGAAGATCCAGCGCGAAGCTGGGCGTGCCGAGTCCGAGCAGTCCGGCAACGCTCAAGCAAGCGATTGCGGCCTTCTGTGCGTATTTCCTGATCATGTCTTCTCTCTCCCCTAAAGATCTCTCAATTTTACCAGCGGGCCACGCCCGCGCGATTGTTGCGGTGGAATCTATTCAGCTGGCGCCCCGCGTGCAAGGCTCGCGATCCGCTTCGAGCGAAGCGGCTTGAGCACGAAGAGCGCCAACGCCACCACGATGAAGTTCATGATCGCGGTGATCACGAACACCATGTGCCAGCTGCCGGTCGAGGCCTTGATCAAGTTCGCGACCGGCACCAGGAAGGCCGACGCGCCCTTGGCGGTGTAGAGCAGGCTCAGATTCGCGGTGGCGAATTTCGGCCCGAAGGTGTCGGTGCAGGTCGACGGGAACAGGCTGAAGATCTCGCCCCAGGTGAGGAAGATCAATCCGGCGAACAGCACGAAGGCCCAGGGCGAGGTTCCCGCCGATCCCAGCAGCCAATAGGCGATGCCGCCCAAGCCGAAGGCGATCGCCATGGTGTTCTCGCGGCCGATATTGTCGGAAATCCACCCGAACAAGGGCCGGGCCGCGCCGTTGCACACATTGTCGACCAGCAAGGCGACGGTCAGGGTCGTGCCGCCGAGGAAGATGACCGTATCGGCGACGTTGTAATCCTTGGCGATGAGGGCGATCTGCGCCGTCGCCATCAGGCCGCTCGCCGACACCAGCACGAACATGACGTAGAGGATCCAAAACACCGGCGTCGCGAGAATCTGTCCTGGCGAATAGCTGTGCACCGACTGGATGACCTTGACTTCCTTCGCGCTCGGCACCTGGCCGGGCATCGGGCCTCGGAGGAACCACGCCATGAGAAATACGATCGCGCCCTGAATGAGCCCGAACCAGAAGAACGCCGCCTCATAGCCGCCGGCGGCGATCACCATGCGGATCGGAATGACGGTCAAGGCCGCGCCCGCGCCGTAGCCGGCGGCGGTCAATCCCACCGCAAGGCCGCGCCGGTCGGGAAACCATTTCACCGCGTTGCCGACGGAGGAGGCGTAGACCGCGCCGCCGCCGACGCCCGAGATGGCCGCGCCCAAATACAGCACCGAAAGGCTGTCGGCCCATGAATTGATGATCCAGCCGATCGCGACCAGAATGCCGCCGGCGGCGACGACGAATTTCGGCCCGATCTTGTCGGCGAGCCAGCCTTCGATCGGCGTCAGCCAGGTCTCGAGCGCGATGAAAATGCTGAACGCGATCTGGATGTCGGCGACGACCCAGCCATGCGCCACGTTCATCGGCCGCACGAACAGGGTCCAGCCGTATTGCAGGTTGGCGATCATCACCATGCAGATGATGACCATGATCAATTGCGCCCACCGGTTGGGCGACGCACTGCTGCGTGAACGATCGGACATGCCCCCTCCCCTGACTTAACCCACGATCAGCGAACCTGGCTCTGTATTTTTCCCCGTCATGAGATCGCGGAGTTTTTAGTCTATCGACCGCTTTTTCAACCAATTTTTGATTTTACAAAACCTATCGGCAGCGGTTAACTTTAGCAACTACCGCCTCAAAATAGCCATTGAAAAACTAAAACTTCAGACAAGTGGATTCCCCAGCTGCGGGTTTTATCGTGGATTCTTTGACGGCTTTATCGGCGTAATTGCGGCTGCTGGCGGGTTTTTTTCGGCGAACGGCCCACGGCGTTAGTTACAGAGATGTTACTGAAATGCAACAGCCCCATATAAAGTTTGACCGTGTCGATATAGGTCAGGAGAACGATCCATGAACTCACTTCCAATACAAGTATAGATAGAATGAAATGAAGCGTATGTATGCATAGGGTTTTGGTCGGATTGGCGGCGCCGTCGGCGGCTTTTCTGCTCGCGGCATCGGTGCCGGCGCACTCGCAGAGCGTCTCGCCGCCGGTCCAGGTCACGCAGAATGCCGCGCGCCAGAGCGACGCCGATCTGATGCGTCATCTCGATCAACTCACGCGCCGGAAGGGGTATAAGAGCATCGAGCTCGGTTATTCGGTTTGCCAAAATCTTGGCCTCAGCGACATCGGCGGCAATTGTAAGGTTTATCAAGCCCCGTATCCTGATAACGCCGGCTTCATCCATGCATTCAATAGCTATGACGATCTCGGCGCTGGAACAATCAAGATCATCCTCTATAAAAGGAATAACGCGACCGCGACGTTCTACATGCTGGGGTTGGATTCTGTACTGGAAAGGGCTGCGGTCGAAAAAACTTCCAATGGTCAACCGGTCTGGACCCAAATTCCCAATGACCGGGCGATGGCCGGTTTGCAGCGGGAACTCGCATATTGGCGTACCAAGCAGACCGAGTTGGCGAAGGAGCCGGACCGCAAGGATTGAAAAAATGTCATGCTGAGAGATTAGATTAATTGTGGTGGTTTGCGAAGTATAAGGCAACGGATCGGTTCCATTCCATCGCACGGCTGCACTAAATTTCCATTCGGGCTGAAGGTTCTCGGGAGCTTTGGGACGATTCCGGAGTTGCCAATGCATCGTTCGGCTGGTATTTCAGAGCCGTTGCTTCAGCTGTCCACGACGAAGTGCCGGTCATAGAACTGTGGAGTCGAGATGCTGAAAGGAATCATCGCTGGGATTGCGGTAACAATTGCCGCCGCTCTCGTTGGCGGCTACATACTCGTACAAAGCGGTTTCATTCCGGCCAATGCCGATGCAACACCCGGCCCGATCGAGACTTGGATAGCCAGCACATCACTGAATGCGACATTAAATCGCGAAGCGCCACAAGGCCCTAATCCCATCGCGATGACCGATACAAATCTCGTTGATGGCATCGATTTGTATGCACAACATTGTGCGATTTGCCACGGAACGGCAAATGGCAGCGTGTCGGCGCCGCCTGTCGCGAAAGGCCTCTATCCAAAACCTCCTCTATTGGCGACCGATGGTGTCGAGGACGATCCCGAAGGCGTCTCGTTCTGGAAGATCAAACATGGCATTCGCCTGACAGGCATGCCCTCGTGGAAGGATTCCCTTACCGATCAACAGATCTGGACGCTCGCCCTTTTCCTGAAACACATGGATAAACTTCCGCCTGCCGCGCAAGACGCATGGCAGAAAGTCAAAAATTAGGGCCTTTATCTTTTGCGTCACGCGATTAGAACGCGCGGCGACGTTCGGCACCGTCCGGCCAAATCCAATTCATGTTTGTGGGTTGGATTGTGGGTAAGGAAAAAAATGGATTTTTAAGTTATTGAATTGATGATTGATGATGATTGGCGGTCACCCTCTCCGCCATGCCCGTCCTTGAAGCAGAGATGAAGTTATGGAACCGCGCAAAATCGGCGCGGTTCCGCGTCCGGAATGAGAAGCCCGGCTTGATTGATGATTGCCGGTAATTAGCCCCGCTGGGGGCGAGTCCTCGATCCGAACCTATAAGGGCCATCGGTTAAGATTTGACTTTCATCGTGAGCCTGTTCTTCTCCTTGTCCTTGCAGGATTGGGCTCGGTTCCGGAGAAAATGAATGGCTGAATTCGCTTTCCGCGGAGTCTTCCCTTATCTCGTTTCCCCGATTGATGCCTCTGGCGGGGTTATGGACCAGGTCCTCACGCGGCTCTGCAATGACCTCATCGCTTCCGGCGTGCATGGATTGACGCCTCTGGGTTCGACGGGAGAATTTGCCTATCTCTCCTGGCCCCAGCGCAGGCGCATCGTTGAAGTTGTTGTCCAGGCCGCCAAAGGCAGGGTGCCCGTGATCGCGGGTGTCGCATCGACGACGATCGCGGATGCCGTATTTCAAGCCCGTGAAATGGAGAGTCTCGGCTGCGATGGCATTCTGGCCATTCTTGAAGCCTATTTCCCGATTACCGAAGAAGGCGTTTTTTCATACTTCAAGGCAATCGCCGAAGCGGTGTCGCTGCCTATCGTGCTTTACACCAATCCGAATTTTCAGCGGTCCGACCTCAGCCTGCCTGTCATCGATCGCCTCAGCCAAATACCGAATATTCGCTATATCAAGGATGCGTCGTTCAATACCGGCCGCTTGCTTTCAATCATCAATCGCGTCGAAGGACGAATGAAGGTGTTCGCCGCTTCCGCGCATATTCCAGCCTGCGTCATGCTGATCGGCGGCGTCGGGTGGATGGCTGGACCCGCCTGCGTCGTGCCGCGGCAAAGCGTCGAGCTTTACGAACTCTGCTTAAAAGGCGCTTGGGACAAGGCGCTGGCGCTTCAACGCAGGCTTTGGAACGTCAATCAGATCTTCGCGAAATACAATCTGGCGGCATGCATAAAGGCTGGGCTTGAGCTTCAAGGCTACGCCGTGGGCGCGCCCTTGCCGCCGCAACAGGCACTGTCGCCCGAAGGCACCAAGGAAGTACGGCAAATTCTCGAAGAACTCGGCGCCCTGCCTATGCGGCGCGGGTAAAACAAGTATTAGGCTTCGCCAGACGCCGACGCGCTGATTCTTCTTAGCTTCGCACGCCAGGTGCTACGCGCGCGCATCGGCCGTGCTACGCGGGCCCAGCCGGGATTGATCCAGATCAATATGTCCCCAGCCGGGCGTTGCTAATCTGTTTCCGGTCGAAAACGGCGGCGACGGGCCGCGTGCGCCGGAATCGGGCTTTAAGAACCTAAAGAATTTCGGGGAGTCCATGGGCGAAACGCACGAAGTGCGGATTCACGGACGGGGCGGCCAGGGCGCCGTCCTGGCCTGTTCGATCCTCGCGCAGGCGCTGATCGACGACGGCAAACATGCGGTCGCGATCCCGTCCTTCGGCTTCGAGCGCCGCGGCGCCCCGGTCGCGGCCTTTCTGCGCTTCGCCGCCGAGCCGATCCGGGCAATGACCAACGTCTATCATCCCGATTGCGTCGTCTGCATCGATCCCACGGTTTCGCGCAGTGTCGATATTTTCGCCGGCATGAAGCCGGGCGGCACGGTGGTGCTCGCCACCAAGGCGAAACCGGCGGAACTCAAATTCCCCGACGCCGTTGCCCGCATCGGCCTGTGCGACGCGGTCGGCATCGCGCTTGCGATCTACCGCAAGCCGGTGACCAACGCGGTCATGCTCGGCGCGTTCGCGCGCACCACCGGCCTCTTGACGCTCGCCTCGCTCAAGGAGGCGATCGAGCAGATGGATTTCCGCGACGCCGGACTGGCCGAAAACCTGGCGGCGGTCGAGCGCGGCTATGCCGAGACCGCGGTGCATGAATTGAACAAGGAGGCTCATGCAGCGGCAGTCGCGTGATCATTTCGACGCCTCGACCATTCCCGACGATCTGGCGCCGATCGCCACCGTGCTGAGCGGGATGCTGCCCGGCGATTGGCGCAGCCTGCGGCCGCTGATCGACCGGCTGAAATGCGTCAAATGCGGGCTGTGCTGGCTCTATTGCCCGGTGCAATGCGTGGTCGAGAAGCCGCGCTGGTTCGAGTTCGACCTGGCGGTGTGCAAGGGATGCGGAATATGCGCGCAGGAATGTCCGCACCGCGCCATCGCCATGGTCGAGGAGGCCGGACGATGACCACGGCCACGCGCGAATCCCGCCTTGCCTCGAACAAGCCGCGTTTCGCCGTGTGCGAGGGCAATGAGGCGGCAGCGATCGGCGTCGGCCTGGCGCGCCCCGACGTGGTCGCGGTCTATCCCATCACTCCGCAATCCTCCCTGGTGGAACACCTCTCGCAGATGATCGCCGACGGCCGCTTGCAGGCCGATCTCATGAACGTCGAAGGCGAACACGCGGTGATGAGCGGATTGCAGGGCGTGGCGCTGGCCGGCGGCCGCACCTTCACCGCGACCTGCGGGCCGGGGCTCGCCTTCATGTTCGAGCCTTATGTGCGCACCCCCGGCCTGCGGCTGCCGATGGTGGCGTCGCTGGTGACGCGCGATCTGCTGAGCCCGCAATGCGTCTGGGGCGGGCAACAGGACGCCATGGTGGTGCGCGACGCCGGCTGGATCCAGATGTATTGCGAAACCGTGCAGGAGATTCTCGACACCACAATCATGGCCTACAAGATCGCCGAGCACCGCGACGTCATGTTGCCGGTCAATGTCTGTCATGACGGCAATTACCTCTCTTTCGGCGTCACCCGGGTCGAGCTGCCGGATCAGCAGGATGTGGACGAATGGCTCGGTCCACCGGCCACCAACTGGCACATCGCGCTCGATCCGTTGCGGCCGATGGGGGTCGATCCGCTGACCGGCGGCGCTGGCGGCGCCGGCCCGCGCAATTTCGTGCGTTACCGCAAGGGCCAGTGCCGCGGCATGCAGAACGCGCTCCGGGTCATAGCCGAGGTGCACGCGACCTGGGGCGAGCGGTTCGGCCGCGCGCACGCGCCGCTGGTCGAGGAATACCGGCTCGACGGCGCCGAGTATGCGCTGGTCACCATCGGCAGCATGACCGGCGCCGCCAAGGACGCGGTCGACCTCGCGCGCGACCGGGGCGAAGCGGCCGGCCTCATCAAGATCAAGACCTTCCGGCCGTTCCCGCTGCGGGCGATGGCGGAAGCGCTCGCCAAGGTGAAGCGTGTCGGCGTGGTCGACCGCTCGGTGAGCTTCGGCTGGAATTGCGGCCCGGTCTATCAGGAGACCTTGGGCGCGCTCTATCACGCCGGCAAAGCCATTCCCGCCGTGAGCTTCATCGGCGGCCTCGCCGGCGCCGACATCACGGTCGAGCATTTCGCCCGCGCCATCGCGCTCACCCGCGAGGCGAAAGCGGGCGCCGCCGCGGACGAACCGGTCTGGCTCAACGAGAACGACTGAGCGCGCCATGCACAGCAAATACATCATCGTCGGCAGCAGCCACGCGGCGCTCGAAGCGGCAACGGCGATCCGCCTGATCGACGCCGAGGGCGCGCTGACGCTGCTGACGCGCGACGCGCATCCGCCCTATTCGCCGACCATCCTGCCTTACCTGGTGTCGGGACGAGCGCGGCCCGACAAGGTGGCGCTGCGCGGCCCGGATTATTTTCGCGACAACGCCATCGCCTTCGTGCCCGGCGCGGCCGTGGCCGCGCTCGATCCGGCGTTGTCGAGCCTGCGCCTGGAATCCGGCGAGACCTGGCGCTACGACCGGCTGCTGATCGCCACCGGCGCCGCGCCCGCGCTGCCGCCGGTTCGCGGCCTCGCCGACGTGCCGTTTCACGTGCTGCGGTCGATGGACGACGCCGCCGATTTGCGCCAGGCGATCGGGCAGGCGCGGTCGGCGATCGTGCTGGGCGCCGGCCTCATCGGCATGCACGCCGCCGAAAACATGGCCAAGGCCGGGGTGGCGGTTTCGGTGGTCGAATTGCAGCCGCACGTACTGTCGGGATATTTCGAGCCCAAGGCCTCGGAAATCATCGAGGCGACGTTCGCCCGCAACGGCGTCCGCCTGTTGCTGGGGCAATCCCTCGCCGACGTCGAGCGGCAAGGCGAGGGCTGCCTGGCGACGCTGGCGGACGGCAAGACCATCGCGGCCGACCTGCTGCTGGTTTGCACCGGGGTCAAGCCCAACATCGGATTCCTGGACGGATCGGGCATCGAGGTCGATTCCGGCATCCTGGTCGACGATTGGATGCGTTCGAACCTGCCGAATATCTGGGCCGCCGGCGACGTGGCGCAGGCGCGCGGCTTCTGGGGCGGCAAAATCGTCAACGGCATTCTGCCGAACGCGGTCGAGCAAGGCCGCATCGCCGGGCTCGGCATGGCCGGCGATGCGGGCGTCAAGCCTTTCCCGGGCGCCGTGCTGCTCAACACCTACAGTTTCTTCGGCCAGCAGGCGATTTCCGTGGGCCACGGCCGCGCCGGCGACGGGTTCGAGATCGCGGAGAGCGGCGGCGAGGACGTCTACCGGCGCATCGTCCTCAAGGACGGGCAGCTGGCCGGCATCGCGACGATCAACGATTTCGTCGATGCCGGCATCATGTGGCAGCTCATCCTCCGGCGCACCGATCTGTCCCCGGTCAAGGCCGCGTTCATCGCCGATCCGCGGCGGGTCGGGCGGCAATTGATGTCGCAGATCTGGCGATAGGGGCGCGCCGTGGGCAAATGCTTCAGCACCCTGCAGTTCCACGCCAGCCGCTGCGACGGCTGCGGCGACTGCATGACCGCCTGCGCGCTGGCCAAGGCCGATACTGGCGACCCCGCCTATTCGCGCATCCGCATTCTTCCCAAGGCCGATAGCAACGGCGTCGAGCTCGCGCTTTGCCGGCAATGCGCCGATCCGATCTGCGTGATGAATTGTCCGTCCGGCGCGCTGTCGAAAAACAGCGACAGCGGCGTGATCGACTGGGCCGAGGGCCAATGCGTCAACTGTCTGTTGTGCACCGCCGGCTGCGCCTATGCCGGCATCGTCTATGAGGACGCGGTCGGCCACGTCACCAAATGCGATCTGTGCGGCGGCGATCCGGCCTGCGTCAAGGCTTGCCCGAGCGAGGCGCTCGAGTACCGCACCGCTTCGCGCATCTTCAACGCCTATGCCGACAAGGAGGACATGTTCTGCCGCGGCCTCGCGGCCTGTCACGGCTGCAATTCGGAACTCCTGATCCGCCACACCATGCGCATGGTGGGGCCGGATTCGGTCGTCGCCGCGCCGCCTGGCTGCATCCCTGGCATGGGCACGGTCGGCTACAACGGGCAGACCGGCGCCAAGGTTCCGATCTTCCACTCGCTCTTGACCAACACCGCGACCATGCTGGCCGGCGTCAAGATGCAGTACAACCGCGTCGGGCGCGAGGTCACGGCGATCGCGCTGGCGGGCGACGGCGGCACCTCCGATGCCGGATTCCAGTCGGTCTCCGGCGCGGCGGAGCGCAACGACCCGATTTTATTCATCTGCGTCGACAACGAAGGCTACATGAACACCGGCATGCAGTCGTCCGGCGTGACGCCTTACGGCTCATGGACCTCGACCACGCCGGTCGGCGGCCGCATGCAGGGCAAGCCCACCGAGGCGAAGAATCTGCCGGTGATCATGGCGATGCACAATTGCTCCTACGTCGCCACCGCCTCGACCGCGTTCCTCGAGGACTATTACGCCAAGCTGGAGAAGGCGATCGAAGTCGCGAAGACCGGCATGGCCTATCTCCACGTCTACGCCCCGTGTCCGACCGGTTGGCGTTTTCCCTCGGCGATGACGACGCAAGTGTGCCGGATGCAGGTGCGCACCAACTTCATCGCCCTGTGGGAATACGACCCCGGCAACGGCCTGCGCTTTACCCATCCGGTCAACCGGCCGGAACCGGTTGCCGAATATCTCAAGCTAGTCGGCAAGTATCGCCATCTGAGCGAGGCGCAGGTCGCCCATATTCAGCACACGGTTGACGCCAAGATCGTTTATCTCCGGCAATTGACGCAGCTGGCGGCGTCCCGCGGCCCATAACGGCGGCCCGGCGGGGCCGTTTTCTCCCTCTATAATCAGGCGGATTCGGGCGCCGCGGCATTGGCAAAGGCCCGGCGCCGTCATGTAGCATCGCCCGATGTTTTCCTTCGTCTCGCGGCCGATGGTCGTTGCGCTGACCGTCGCCTGCTCGCTTTTCATGGAGAATCTCGACGGCACGGTGATCGCCACCGCGCTGCCCGCGATGGCCGTCTCGTTCGGCGATACGCCGGTGCGGCTCAGCCTCGGCATCACGGTCTACATGATCAGCCTCGCCATTTTCATCCCGATCAGCGGCTGGGTCGCGGACCGGTTCGGCGCGCGCACCGTGTTCCGCATCGCCATCGCCGTCTTCACCCTGGGCTCGATTTTCTGCGGCCTGTGCAACAATCTGCCGGAGCTGGCGCTCGCGCGCGTGGTGCAGGGCGTGGGCGGCGCGATGATGGTGCCGGTCGGGCGGCTGATCCTGCTGCGCAGCGTCGCCAAAACGGAACTGGTCCGGGCGATGGCCTATCTGACGGTGCCGGCGTTGCTGGGACCGGTGCTGGGCCCGCCCGTCGGCGGATTCTTCACCACCTATGCGACCTGGCGCTGGATTTTCTTCCTCAACGTGCCGATCGGCATTCTGGGCATGACGCTGGTCTCGATTTTCATCGAGAATTACAAGGAGGAAGAAACGCCGCCGCTCGATTGGGCAGGATTTCTCTTGAGCGGAGGCGCGTTGGCCGGATTGGTCTACGGCCTCGATCTGATCGGCCGTTCCACCGCCTCGCCCGCCGTCATCGGCGCCATCCTGGGCGTCAGCCTGACGGCCGGCGCGGTTTCATTGTGGCATTTCCGGCGCCATCCGCACCCCTTGCTCGACCTCTCGCTGTTGCAGATCCCGACCTATGCCGTGAGCGTCACCGGCGGCTCGATCTTCCGCGTCGGCGCCGGGGCGGTGCCTTTTCTCCTTCCGCTCATGCTGCAGGTCGGGTTCGGCTGGTCCGCCTTCACCTCGGGGTTGCTGACCTGCGCGACGGCGCTCGGGTCCTTCACGATGAAGTTCACGGCGCGCCCGATTCTGCGCGGCTTCGGATTCCGCCGGGTCCTCATCGGCAACGGCATCGTCAGCAGCCTGTCGATCATGCTTTGCGCCCTGTTCCAGGTGGCGACGCCGTATCTTTTCATTCTCGCCATCCTGCTGATCGGCGGGTTTTTCCGCTCGTTGCAATACACCAGCCTGAATACCGTGGCCTATGCCGACATCGTCCCGGCCAAGATGAGCGTGGCCTCGAGCGCGGCCAGCATGATGCAGCAGCTGTCGAATGGGGTGGGGGTGGCGGCCGGCGCCATCCTGCTGCAACTGATGCAGTTATGGGGTGGCAACGACACGCCGACGACGACGGACTTCCACTTGTCCTTCGCGCTGACGGGCTTGATCTCGCTGTCGTCGGTGTTGATCTTCCGCCGCCTCGATCCGGCGGCCGGCGCGGAGGTCAGCGGGCATCGTCGCGCGCCGCTCAAGCTCGATGCCGGCGGCGCCTGAATAGATATGGCTTGATCTGGGTCAATGCCCGCTTACCGCTTGTGCGTTTGATTGCCTTGATCCGGTCCGGCTCGTCGCGCCGGATCGACGATCGGTTATGACCATGCCAGGCAACCGGATGACCCATCGGCAGGAAACCGGCGCGCGGAAATTGCTCGCTGCGGCGTTGTTCGCGCTGTTATGCCTTTCGCCGGCGGCGCATGCGGAATCGAATTCGAGCGCGGCGAGCCGTCCGCTCCTGCCGGCGCCGATCTGGGTCTACAACAATTGGTCGGCTTACGATGAATTGTCCGACCACGTCCCGCTCAACGAGACATTGGCGATGCGCGAACTGCGCGAGATCGTGCGGCTTCGCCGATCGGGCGTGCGTTTCGACTATTACACGATGGATGCGTTCTGGTTCGACCCGGACGGCGGCTATCGCAAATGGCGGGCCGAAAGCTGGCCGCACGGGCCCGAGCCTTGGATCGCCGCGGTCGAAGCCAATGGCATGAAGCCGGGCCTGTGGTTTTCGACCAATACACTGGGCCAAATCAACCCGGCGCCGGCGTGGCGCAGTTCCTTGAACACGAACGGCACCGCCATGGCGTTTTACACTGGCGGTTTCCTCGCCGATTTCATGGACGTGCTGCAATTCTGGTACGGCCGCGGCATTCGCGTATTCAAATTCGATTTCGCGGATTTCGACGTGGCCGCGCGCGGCGATGAAAGCCGGTTGAGCCCGGCGGAGATCCGCTCGCGCAACATGCATGCATTTCATGCCGCCTTGCAGTCGTTCCGCCGGCGCAATCCCGACGTCATCCTGGTGGCGTTCAACGGCTTCGTCGACAACGTGGAATCGGCGCGGGCGCCGATGAAGCAATCCTATGTCTATTGGCTCGATGTTTTCGATTCGCTCTATTCGGGAGACCCGCGCCCGTCGAACGTGCCGGAAACGAGTTTCTGGCGCTCGATGGATATCTACAGCGATCACATGGTGCGGCGTTTCGCGTCGGGCGGCGTTCCGTTGTCCCGCATCGATTCGACCAGCTTCATGATCGGCGATACCGCGACCAATTACCATCGCGGGGCCAAGGCTTGGCAGGGAAGCCTTTTGCTCATGGTCGCTCATGGCGGTTGGATCAACACGGTTCACGGCAACCTCGAATTCCTCGACGACGATCAGGCCCGGTGGTTTGCAAAGCTCCAGGCCATGTACGCGCCGCTGCAACAGGCCGGGATCACCAAGTCGTTCGGCGATATTCCCGCCGACCGGCGGCCCTATGGCTTCGGCTCGCTGGGCGCCGATGGCGCGCTGTACCTGGCCGTCAATCCTTCGCAAAGCATTGAGACGGTCGCCCTGCCGCTTCTGGCGCCGCGACAAAAGCCGGTCAGTGGCGGCCGCGTGCTCTTCCGCGATGCCGGTTTCGAGCCGGCACTCGACGGCGATGCCGTTCGCCTCGGTCCGGGACAACTCGTCTTGATCGGTTTCGGACGTTATGCCGATCCGGCTTATGAACTGGGTATTCAGATGGATGTGCTCATTCCGAAAAGCATCGTGCGTCTGCCGGCGCGGTTCACGATGGACGGCGACGCCGCCATCGAGACGACAATCATCCCGCCGAAAAGCGGCGATCTGCGCGTCGTCATGCGGCAACGCGACGGCGATAACGCGATCATTCGCAGCGTCAGCCGAGCCAACATGGCCAAGGTTTTCGTCATCGCCGCCGTGCAGGGCGGCCAATCGCTGCCGGTCGAAATCCACTACGACAAAGTCGTCTGGAGCGGACTCGGCTGGGCCGTGGGCGAAATCCGGCACGCCAATATCACGCCGGGCGAGCCGCTCCGCATCCGGATCGTCACCACCGATCCCGACCCGTCCTTGCACCTCGATGGCTGGCTGTATCAGGTCAAATACTGAAACTGGTGCCGGTCACTTCAGGGAATGGGTATAGGCGATCAGTTCGCTGATTTGCGCGGGCGATAGATTGATCCGCGACATCATGTGGCCGTGGTCGAGCGCGGCGGTCAATTCCTGCTCGCTCAGTTTCCCCTCTTTAACCAGCTTGTAGAAGGAGGGGGCATCCATGGTCCCGACCAGGTGACACGCGTTGCATTGGCGATCGGCGATCTCCTTGCCGGGCTCGGCGCCGGCATCGGAAGCCGGCGGACATTCCGGCCCGGTGTGAGAAAGCGCCCAGACGCTGCACCCCCTCATGTAAACGCCGAATAGGAAATCCGCCACGTTGTGGTCGCGCGCGTAGGGATATGACTTCAGATAAGGATCGTTGATGATCTCGTGCAGCCTTGCCCGCTCATCCGCACTCAGGTCCTTGATCATATCGCTGCCCAGCGCCGGGCCGAATTCGTCCCGGAGATAGCGGTTGTCGCTGTCCGAAAGCGGGGCTGCCAGCGCCGCGCTTGCGGCCATCATCACGGCCGCAACGGCAAGGATCGTGGCGCGCGCCAAGGGAGGCCTTTCTGTCGTCGATAGCCGAACTCTTTTCGCGACCGCTTATCCTATAATGCGCCGCCAACCCGGCCAATTGAAAATAGCTCTCAACTGGAATAGAAGGACGGAAGAATCCCCGTGCGCGGAATGGCGAGCGATCATGACGGATGACGGTCTGCCGCCCCAACACGACGCTGTTCCGTCCGCCATCGTCCAGACCTTCGAGCTGACCCGGCGGTTCGGCGACCTCACCGCCGTCGATGCCGTTTCGCTCCAGGTCGATGCGGGCGAGATTTTCGGCCTGATCGGGCCGAACGGCGCGGGCAAGAGCACGCTCATCAAGATGCTCACGACGCTGCTGCCGCCTTCTTCGGGCCGGGCGCTGGTGGCGGGCTTCGACCTGGCGCAACGGCCCGCGGAAGTCCGCCGCCGCATCGGCTATGTGCCGCAGCTGCTGTCGGCCGACGGCGAGTTGACCGGCTACGAGAACCTGCTGCTCTCGTCCCGGCTTTACCTGTTGCCGGGAGCCGAGCGCGAGCAACGCATCTCCGCCGCGTTGGCGATGATGGGCCTGTCCGAGGTGCGCGACCGGCTGGTGCGCAACTATTCCGGCGGCATGATCCGCCGGCTCGAAATCGCGCAAAGCACGCTGCACCGGCCGGCGATCATCTTCATGGACGAGCCGACCGAGGGACTCGATCCCACGGCGCGGCACGCGGTCTGGAACCACATCCGGGATCTGCGCCGCGAACTCAGCGCGGCCATCATCGTCACCACCCATTACATGGACGAGGCCGACGTGCTGTGCGGCCGCGTCGCGCTGATCGATCATGGCCGCATCCGGACGGTGGGCACGCCCGCCGAGCTCAAGGCCGGCGTCGGGCTCGACGCCACGCTCGACGACGTGTTCGAAAAACTGGTCGGCGGCAATATCGAGACCGGCGGGGAATACCGCGACGTGCGGCTGTCGCGCCGCGCCGTGCGCGAGCGTAAATGAGGGAGATGTCATGGCCATCACCGGCTATTTGATCCAGGTCTTCGCGGTTGCCGACGCCGAGGTACGCAAGCTGCGGCACGATCCATGGGAGCTCGTCAGCCGCGGCATCCAGCCGCTGCTCTGGCTGGTCCTGTTCGGCGAGGTGATGGCGCAGGTGCGCGGCCTGTCGCCCGGAAACGTGCCTTATCTCGATTTCCTCGCGCCGGGCATCCTGGCGCAAAGCGTGCTGTTCGTCGCCATCTTCTACGGCATTTCGGCGATCTGGGAGCGCGACCTCGGCGTGCTTCACCGCTACATGGTGAGCCCGGCGCCGCGCAGCGCGCTGGTGAGCGGCAAGGCCTTGTCGTCGGGCGTCCGCGCCCTGTCGCAGGCGGTCGTCGTCTATATTTGCGCCGCCGTCATGGGCGTCGATCTCAGCTTCGCCCCGGGCGACATCCTGGCCGCGATCCTGTTCATCGTACTCGGCGCGGCGCTGTTCTCGACGTTTTCCCTGATCATCGCCTGCATCGTCAAGACGCGCGAACGCTTCATGGGCATCGGCCAGGTCCTGACCATGCCGATCTTCTTCGCCAGCAACGCGATCTACCCGATCGACCTGATGCCGCACTGGCTCCGGGCCGTGTCGTCGTCCAATCCGCTGACCTACGAGGTGGACGGACTCAGGACCGTGATGCTGACCGGCGGCCACAGCGTCTACGGCCTGGCGCACGATTTCCTTGCGCTGGCGCTGGTCTTGGCGCTGATGATCGTCATCGCGACGCGGATGTACCCGCGCATGACGCAATAATTTTTGCCGGCGCGGGATTTGGGCGTGTCCGGGTTGCAAGATCTGCGGCGCCCGGAAATCCCGGCGGGCGAGGCCGGCCGAGGCCACGCCTCGTCATCTTTCGCCCCCGATGGATAAGGCGGCTGCGACAATGGCCGCGGCGTCGATGCCGTAGGCGCGGTAGAGATCGGGGATGTTGCCCGATTGGCCGAACTGCGAAATCCCCAGCGGCTTGAGACGCTGGCCGCGCACCGTGCCGAGCCAGGCGAGGGTCAGCGGATGGCCGTCGAGCACCGAAACCAGCGCCGCGTCGCGCGCCAACCGCGCCAACAGCAAGGCCGCATGCGAATGCTGGCCGCGCGCCTGCCAATCCGCGTAAAGCCGGCCGGGCGAGGTCACGACCAGGAGCCCGATGCGCGGATTGCGCTCGCCCAGCCGCGCCACCGCTTGAAGCGCCTCGGGCAGTACCGCGCCCATGGCGACGACCGCGAGATCGCTGCCAGGCGCCGGCTCGCGCAGCCAATAGCCGCCGGCGACGATGCCGTCCTTCAGCGCGCCGTCCATCGCCCGCCGCGGCTGCTCGATGGGCCGCGTCGACAGGCGCAGATAGACCGAGCCGCCGTCTTCCGCCTGCATATGCGCGAAGCCCCACGCCATCGCCGCCTGCAATTCGTCCAGGTAAGCCGGCTCGAAATAACTCAGGCCCGGCTGCCCCAGGCCGATCAAGGTCTCGGTGACCGATTGATGCGCGCCGCCTTCGGGCGCGAGCGTGATGCCGCTCGGCGTCGCCACCAGCATGAATCGCGCATCCTGGTAACAGGCGTAGTTGAGCGCATCGAGGCCGCGGGCGATGAACGGATCGTAGAGCGTGCCGACCGGCAGCAGCCGCGTACCGAACAGCTTCTCGGCCAGACCGAGCGCCGCCAGCAGCAGAAACAGATTATTCTCGGCGATGCCGAGTTCGATATGGCGTCCCGACGGTCCCAGAACCCATTTCTGCGCCGAGGGCAGGTGCCGCTCGCGGAACAGGTCGGCCTTTGCCGCGCGCGCGAACACGCCCGCCTGGTTGACCCAGCCGCCGAGATTGGTCGACACCGTCACGTCGGGCGAAGAGGTCACGACGCGCCGCGCGAAATCGCCGGAGGACCGGCCGATCTCGTTCATGATCTTGCCGAAACCCTCCTGGGTCGAGATCGCGGCCGAGGGGCGCAAACTCACCGCCGGCATCGCCAGCGCCGGCGGGCGCGCCATGGACGCCGGACGTTCCGCGGCGATGGGCAGTTCGGCCAAGAAGGCGCGCAACTCATCGGGCGCGACGCCGAGACCGGCATCGGGATTCCATTCTTGGCCGTCGGGAATTTGCTGTGCCGCCTTGAAGGCCGCCACCTGCGCCGGATTCATCAGCCCGGCGTGATTGTCCTTGTGACCGGCCAAGGGCAGGTTCCAGCCCTTGATCGTGTAGGCGACGAAACAATGCGGGGTTTCGTCGTTCCCCGCGGCGTCGAAGGCCTCGACCAGCGATGCCATGTCGTGACCGGCGAGATTGGTCATGAGATGGTGGAGCGCCCCGTCGTCATGCGAAGTGAGCAAGGCGTCTATTCCGGGCACTTGGCCGAGATCGGCTTGCAGCCGCGCGCGCCAGGCGGCTCCGCCCTGGAAGGTCAGCGCGGCATAAAGATCGTTCGGGCAATCGTCGATCCAGCTTCTGAGATTTTCTCCGCCCGGCCGGGCGAAGGCCGCTTCGAGCCGTTTGCCGTATTTGAGCATCACCACTTTCCAGCCCACGGTGGCGAAGAATTGCTGGATCTTCTGGAACAACCGGTCATCGACCACGCCGTCGAGGCTCTGGCGGTTGTAGTCGATCACCCACCACAGATTGCGCACGTCCTGTTTCGAGCCTTCGAGCAGCGCCTCGAACACGTTGCCCTCGTCGAGTTCGGCGTCGCCCATCACCGCGATCATGCGGCCGGGCGGACGGATATCCGGCACCAGCTTTTGCAGCCGCACATAGTCCTGCACCAGCGCGGCGAACAGCGTCATGCCGACGCCGAGGCCGACCGAGCCGGTGGAGAAATCGACCGCGGTCTTGTCCTTGGTGCGCGAGGGATAGGATTGCGCGCCGCCAAAGCCGCGGAAATTCTCGAGCGCCGCGCGGCTTTGCCGCCCGAGCAGGTACTGGATGGCGTGGAAGACCGGCGCCGCATGCGGCTTGACCGCGATGCGGTCGGCGGGCCGCAAGGCATGGAAATAGAGCGCGGTCAGCAGCGTCACCGCCGAGGCGCAGCTCGCCTGATGCCCGCCCACCTTCAAACCGTCACGGTTTTCGCGGATGTGGTTGGCGTGATGGATCATCCAGGTCGAGAGCCACAGCACCTTGCGCTCCAACGCGCGCAGCAGCTCGAGGCGCGGGGTGCGCGCCGGGGCGGAGCGGGGCGGCTTTCTTTGCGGCAGGGCCATGGCCCAAGGGATAACCCGCAACCAAGCGGCACATCATTGCGAAGATGCCAAGAATATGGTGATGTTTCGGATTATAATTGTGCTGGAGCATGATTCTTGAGCGAAAAATTGCGCCAAACCGCGCTCGACGCCATCGACCGCAAGATCCTGGCGCTTCTCCAGGAGGACGCGCGGTTGGCCAATGTCGAGCTCGCCGACAAGGTCGGCCTCAGCCCTTCGCCCTGCCTGCGGCGCGTGCGCGACCTGGAGGCGGCGGGCGTCATCCGCCGCTACGTGACGTTGCTCGACCCGGCCGCGATCGGGCTGCCGGTCAGCGTCTTCGTCAACGTCACGCTCGAACGCCAGGTGGAACAGGCGCTCGAACGCTTCGAGGCGGTGATCCTGAAACGGCCCGAGGTGATGGAATGCTATCTCATGACCGGCGACGCGGATTATCTGCTGCGCGTGGTCATCGCCGATCTCTCCTCCTATGAGCGGTTCCTGATCGAGCATTTGACGCGCGTGCCGGGCGTCGCCAGCATCAAGTCGAGCTTCGCCCTGAAACAAGTGAAGTATCGCACCGCGCTTCCGGTCGGCGCCTGATTCTCCGATCAATCCCAGCGCCGCCCGCGCCCCCGGACGTGACTTGACGGCCGCAAGGGTCTAAAGTCCCGGCGCTAAAGGAGTGCCAGCATGACGGGGTTTTACGACAAGAAGCCGGGCCAGCAGCCGGGACCCGAACATCCGCACGATCATCCCTTGCCCGAGCACGACCATCCGCATCCGCATGGTCACGAGCACGGGCACGATCACGCGCACGGCAATTTCGGCCATGGCCACAATATCGAGCACAACGTGGTGTGGGAGCGATGGCAGAAGAAGCGCACCTTCGTGCGCGCGCTCGAAGGCACCTATAGCGACCTGGCCAAGGAACTGCTGGACCAGCCGCGGGTTTATTCCTCGAAGAACGTGCCGTGGAAAGGCGGGCCGCAGCTCTGGGGCAAGCACATCATCAGCCCGCAGGCCTCGCAGGTCACGCAGTCGATCGAGACGCACATTGAAGTGTATGCTCCCGGAGCCTACGGCCAGAAACACGGCCACCTCAACAGCGCGGTGTTCTACGTCCTGAAAGGCCGCGGCCACGACGTGCATGACGGCCGCCGCATCGAGTGGCAGGCGGGCGATTGCATGTTCGTCGAGAACGGCTGCGTCCACCAGCATTTCAACGACGATCCCGATAACGAGGCGATCCTGCTGGTGTTCAAGGCGAAGCCGCTCTTCCTGTTCATGCACCTGCTTTATCAGAAAATCGTGTCCTTTCCGCCCAACACGCCGCCGGAAGGGTACGAAGACTACGCGCCGCCGATGCATCTCTAAGGGGCAACCGATGAATCCCGCCAAAGCGCCCCCCAAAGCTCCCGAGGAACGCGATGTCGCTCATAACGGCGCCCAGACGTGCGGCTTCCGCGCCGAGGACATCCGCAACTCGGCCGCGTTCCGCGCCGCCTATGAAGCGGCCTCCAATCTGGTGCGCGCCGAGGACATGCCCTTCGAGCGCTCGCCGGACGGGCTGATCAAACACATGGTCAATGCGCGGATGAACACGCGCGAGATGTGCGTCGAGGCCTATATGCAGTTCCTGCCGCAAGCGGGCCGTTCCGGCAAGCACCGCCACATGTGGGAGGAGATCATCTTCGTCGCCGAGGGCGAAGGCTACGATTTGCACTGGGATCTCAAATTCGACTGCGTCGACAAGTACGAATGGGAATGGCAGACGGAGCCCAAGAAAAATCCATGGCAGGCCGGCGATTTCATCTACGTGCCGCCGTTCTCGATCCACCAGCATTTCAATTCCGGCAGGGCCGAGGCGCGCCTCGTCATCATCAGCAACCGCATCGTCAAGGCCATGGGCTTCGACTGGCTCGACCAGCTCGAACATGCGCCGGGTTTTTAGGCGCCATCGAGAATAGGAGCCGTCATGTATCGTCTCTTCATCTTCATCCTCGTCGTCGCGGTTTCGCTTTTGCAACACGGCGCCGCGCAAGCGCATCTCTACGGCGCCACTGGCGCGGGCTTCGAGGGCGGTTTCGTCCATCCCTTTTCCGGCCTCGACCACATGCTGGCGATGGTCGCGGTGGGATTGTGGGCGGCGCAGCGCGGCGGCAAGGCGCTGTGGGTGGTGCCGGGAGCGTTCATCTTCGTGATGGTGCTGGGCGGGCTGGCCGGATTTCTCGGCCTGCATCTGCCCTTTGTCGAGACCGGCATCGCCGCATCGCTGATGGTGCTGGGATTGCTGGTCGCCTTCGCGCTGCCCTTGCATGTGGCGGCGATGGCGGCGGTGGTCGGGCTATTCGCGTTCTTCCACGGCCACGCGCACGGCACCGAATTGCCCGAAGCGGCGTCGCCGGCGGCTTATGCCGGCGGCTTCGTCCTCGCCACCGCGGCGCTGCATGCGTTCGGAGTCGGCACCGGATTGCTCCTGAAGCGCCCGGGGGGACAGATCGCCGTCAGGCTGTCGGGCGCGGCGATCGCGCTGGTCGGGTTGTTCTTCGTCTTCGGCGCCTGAGGTTGCCGCTCCGGCCGCCTTGCTGGGCGGCCTAGGGTTGTGCCTGGATCGCCTGCCGCGCGAGATCCACGACATCCGGCGGCGAATTGGCAAGCTCGCGCACCAGCGCCTCGACCTCCGCGCCTTTGACCGGCTGGATTTCGGGATCGTTGCCCTTGGCCTCCTCGATGAACGCCGGGTCGGTCATGGTCGCGTTGAACGCGGCGCCGGCACCGCGCTGTTCTGCTGGGCGGTCTTCGACCAGGCGCTCGCCGTTCCCTGGCCGCAAGCGCTCTTGGGCGACGCCTTCCCGGCGTTGCGCGCCGCCACGTCGCTGATGTAACCGGGCGCAGGACGAGCGCTCATGAGCGCGGCGCGACGGCGGCGCCGGTCTGGCCGCTGGCGGCGAGCGCGCGGGCGATAAAGCCCGAGGCCTTCATCTGCTCGACGAATTCGTTCAGATAGCGCCAGCCCGCCGAACGTCTCTTGGGCGTGCCCATGGCCTGCTCGATCTGCATGAAGCGGCCGGGGATCACGCGCATGCCGGGATGGGTCTTGGCGAAAGCGACGAGCGACTGCTTCACCCCGGCCACGGCTTCAAGCCGGTCCTTGAGGAAGAGATCAAACGCGTCAGCGCCGCTCGGCTCGCGGATCAGCGTGGCATGCTTCAACGTCCGGGAAAGGTAGAGTTCGTAGGCGCTCGCCCGCCCGACGGCGATGCGCACTCCGGCGCGATCGAAATCCGCGATGGCGCGCAGGGGGGAGTTCGACGGGACAAGGTAGGTGCCCTCGATCACGACATAAGGCGCGGTGAAGTCGATTCCGGCGGCGCGGGCGGGATCGATGGCCAGGAATGCCACGTCCCAAACGCCGGCCTGGAGCGCATCGAACACCTTGCCGGCGGCGTCAAAGGGGACGAATTCGAGAGGAACGCCCAACCGCCGGGCCAATTCGCGCGCGAGATCAGGCGATACGCCGCGCGGCTCGCCGCTCGCGGGGTCTTTTTGCACGAGCACGAGATTGCCGAAATTGATCGCCGCGCGCAGCTTGCCGCTCGGCGCCAGCTCGGTCACGACGTTGCGCGGAAGGTCGTTCGCCATGGCCCGGTGATATAAGACAATGCGATGGCTGGCAAGGCCGCGCCGCTTCTCTGCGCCGCCAAGGACATGCTAGGTTTCACCCGCCTTCGGGCCCGCGGGCGCGTGATCGCCGCGACGCAACACGAGAAAGCTTGAATGCACGACGCCGATTTCTTCCACGAGCATAGCGAGCTGTCGGAATCCGATCGCGAGGAAATGGCTCGCTATATCTGGAGCCAGGAGACCGTCGAGCTCAAGACGGTCGGCATCGATATCGGAAGCTCGACCTCGCATCTTCTGTTCGCCAAGGTGACGCTGCAGCGGCAGACGCAAGGGCTATCGAGCCGTTTCGTCGTCATCGACCGGCAGGTGGCATGGCGGTCGCCGATCATGCTGACCCCGTTTCTTCCCGATGGAACGATCGACGCCCACCAACTGAGCCACTTCGTCCATGACGCCTATCGCGCGGCCGGACTGAAGCGCAGCGAGATCGATAGCGGAGCGGTCATTCTCACCGGCGAGGCGATCAAGCGGAAGAACGCCCAGGCGATTGACGAGCTTTTTGCGGAAGAAGCCGGGAAGTTCGTCTGTGCAACCGCCGGCCACAAACTCGAAAGCCGGCTCGCCGCCCACGGTTCGGGCGCCGTTAGATTGTCGAAGGAGAGGGGCGCGTGCGTGCTGCATGTCGACATCGGCGGCGGCACCACGAAACTCGCGCTCATCGATCGGGGGGTTATTCTCGGGGTCTCGGCCTTCGCCGTCGGGGGCCGCCTGCTTGCGATGGACGCCCAGGGCGACTGGGCGCGCATCGATGTTGCGGCGCGCCTGGCGGCCGAGGACTTGAACCTTCCGGCGGACCCGCAATCGCTCGCGGACCCGGCCTTAAGGCGCATGATCGCTCGCCGCCTGGCGTCGGTATGCGCCGATTTTATTCTCGATGCGCCGCGCGACCGCTTGGGCGAATCGCTGAAACTGACGGAGGATTTCTCCCGGACCGTTGCCCCCACGGTCTTGACGTTCTCGGGAGGAGTCGCGGAATATATTTTCGGCCATGAGCGGAACGACTATGGCGATATCGCCCGGCTCCTGACGGCGGAACTGACGGGTGCGCTGAGCCAGCGCACGGCGCTGCCTTTGGTCGATCCCGGCCAGCGCATCCGCGCCACCGTTATCGGCGCCTCCCAATTCACCGTTCAGGTCAGCGGAAAAACCATTTATCTGCCCAAACCCGATATTTTGCCGGTTCACAACGTTCCGGTCGTGCATATCGGGATGGATCTTTCGGGCGACTTCGACGCGGATGCCATGGCCGAGGCCATTCGCGGCACCGTGAGGAACATGGATCTCGAGCCGCAATCCCGCATGGCGATCGCCTTCGCCTGGACCGGCGATCCCGAACACGGCCGGCTCGTAACCGCCGGGCGCGCCATTGCCGCCGCCGTCGCCCCCGGCGGCGTCCGCAACGATCTCCTCCTCTTGATGATCGATGGCGATATCGCCAAGACGCTCGGGCAGATTCTGCATCACGAGCTGAATCTGCCCGGCGATCTCATGGCGATCGACGGCGTCCAGCTTCAGGAATTGGATTTTGTCGACGTCGGCGAGCCGATCTCGCCACCCGGCGTCGTCCCGGTCGTCATCAAGTCGCTGTTGTTTTCACGATGACCGGATACATGCTACCCATCCGCCTTCGACCGGGAGGCGAAGCCCGGATGACGGATTGACGGAGGATTGCCGCAATGACCGATCAGGCGCCGGCGCGGTATGGAATCGATGCCTATCTGGATTGGGTGAGCAAGGAAGGCATCCCCGTCACGGAGGATTACGGGATCGACCTCTTCAAGGTCGAAACCGCCCCGTGGCCGCGCTATGGCGTCAAGGGCGCCGCGGTTCATCTCAAGGGCCGCGGCGACTTCGCCAACATGTTTCTGTTCGACATTCCTCCGGCCGCCGCCACCACCCCGCAGCGCCATCTCTATGAGGAAGTGGTCTACGTGCTCGAGGGCAGCGGCTCGACCCAGCTCGAATTCGGCGACGGCAGCAAACGGAGTTTCGAGTGGGGGCCGAGAAGCCTGTTCGCGATCCCGCTCAACGCCAACCATCGGCATTTCAACGGCAGCGGCCGCGCGCGGGCTTTGCTCGTCAGCACCACGGATCTGCCGCTGGTGATGAACACCTTCCACAACGAAAAATTCATTTTCGCGACGGCGTTCGACTTCGCCGATCGGGCGGGCAAGAACGAATATTATTCGGGGGAAGGCGACCTCATCACGGTGCGGCCGGGAAACCACATGTGGGAAACCAATTTCGTTCCCGACCTGGCGAGCATCGGATTGAAGTCGTGGGGCGACCGCGGCGCCGGCGGCACGAATATCATGTTCGTGTTGGCCGACGGCACCATGCACGCTCATATCTCCGAAATGCCGGTCGGCACCTATAAAAAGGGGCACCGGCATGGACCGGGCTTTCATGTCATGTGCGTAACCGGACACGGGTATTCCCTGCTCTGGTTCGAGGACGAAAAGGATTTCCTGCGCATCGACTGGAAGCACGGCGTGGTATTCCCGCCGGCGGACCGCCAGTTCCATCAGCATTTCAACACCAGCGCTCACCCGGCGCGCTATCTGGCCACGGGTGTCGGCGGCCTGCGCTATCCCCTGACCTATGGGCAGCGGCGTTCCTTGCTCGGTGTGAAGCCGGGCGAGAAGGGAGCCGTTTCGACCAGCACCAAGGAAGGCGGCGACCAGATCGAATACGAGGACCAGGATCCGCGCATTCATCGGATATGGCTCGGAGAAATGAAGGCGCACAACGTCGAGCCGAAAATGGAAAAATTCATTCCGAGCGAGGTTCGCGCGGCGGACGCCCGGGAGCAAACCTCTGCCTTTACGTCCATTCGGAAGTGACTCGCTCGACCGCGGCAAGCCGCGGGTCTTCGCCTGAGCCGAGCCGTGGCCTGAACCGCCTAGGGCGTGATCATCCCGGACTCGATCAAGGACAAGTCGAAATTGCGGACGATATCGCGATCGGGCCGGATCAGCCGCTTGTCGCGCCGCTTGTAATCGAGCCGGCTCATATGCTCGGTGATGTGCTTGATGGTGCCGTCCTAGCCGGCGGCGTCGCGCCCCTCGAAGATCACCAGGATGCGATCCTCATGCGCGATGATGTGGTTTTGCAGTTTGACCAGTTCGATCTGCAGTTTGAGCAGCTTCTGGTGATATTCACTGTACTTCACGTCCGTGGCGTCCCTTGATCGCAGACAGCGAGCGTCATGTACAACAAAGCCGGGTCATCGGCATCGTTCTCGGCGACAAAGCCCAGATGGTGGCAGAGCTCGAGCATGATCGTGTTCTCGCGCAGCACCTGACCGTACAGCGATCCTATTCCGCGCTCCTTCGCTATTTCGATCAGCCTTGTCATCAGCAGCTGTCCGAGACCGCGATGGTGCCAATCGCTGCGCACGGCAAGCGCGAATTCGGCCTGGCGCATATCGGGCTCGGCGGCGTAGCGGGAGACGCCGAGCACGGTATCGCCGTCGAGCGGGGTGGCGACCAGGGCCATTTCCCGATCATAATCGATCCGCGCGAAACGCGCGGCTAGTTCGCGCGGCAGGCCCCGCATCTGGGTGAAAAAACGTAAGCGGCGGTCTTCTGGCGTCAAGTGCTCCGTCATTTCGATGAGTCTATCCTCGTCATCGGGCCGTATCGGCCGGATGCGCAGGAGCACGCCGGCGCCGATCGAAGCCGGGCGGTCGTATTCCTTGGGATAGGGCCGGGTCATGACCACGCGTCTTCCGCCGGAGAGCCTAAGTGCTTATTCTAGGGATTGTTTCGATACCTTGATCTGGCTCAATAGCAGGATATCGGGAAACGTGCATGCTTGAAAACCTGGGCTTGTACGGAGGTGGAGAAACCAATGACCATTAAAAGCATTCTCGCCGCCGCCAGCGGAGGCAGCGCCAGCGACGGCGCCATCGAGGCCGCTTGCCGGCTTGCCACCCGCTTCGAGGCCCATGTCGAGGGTCTCCATGTCCGCGCCGACGCGACGCAGTTGATCATGGCCGCGGGCGACGGGTTCGGCATGCCGATCGCTGGCGAATTCATCGACAAGTTCAACGAGGACGTCACAGCCGCCGCCAAGAAAACCAAGGCGGCGTTCGAAGCGACGGTCAAGCGTCACGGCATTCCGATGGCGGCGAAGCCGCCCAAGGCGGGCACCTCCGCCGCTTGGCGCGAGGAAACCGGCTATGCGCCGGCCGTGCTGACGCGCCGCGCGCGGTTTTTCGATCTCGTGGTGTTGGGCCGTTCCGATCGCGTAGTCGACGAGCCGCACAGCGATGCGATCGAGCAGACCCTCATCGGTTCGGGCCGCCCGGTTTTTCTGGCTCCGGCCAAGCCGCCCGCTTCGGTCGGCGAATCCGTCGCGCTCGGCTGGAACGGTTCGGCCGAAGCGGTGCGGGCGCTGGCCGCCGCGTTGCCCCTGCTGACGACGGCGCGCGCCGTCATCATCATCAGCATCGGCAACGCAAGCGGATTGGACGTGGACGGGGTGGTGGAGTATCTCGGCTGGCAGGGCGTGTCCGCGCGGCATCGCCAGGTCGCGCCCGTGGTGGGGGCAGGGGCGGGACAGCAGCTGCTCTCCACCGCGCGCGAGGAAAGTGCCGATTTGCTGGTGATGGGCGGCTATGGCCGCGGGCCTTGGCGCGAGATGTTCTTCGGCGGCGCCACGCGCGAACTGGTCGCCGCCAGCCTGTTGCCGCTCATGCTGGTGCATTAGAGCAATATCGGCTTGATTGGAATCGGATGATTCCGATCAAGCCGATGGAATTGCCCGCCGAACAAATGATAGAGCATGTTCGCCGAAGGCGACCACGCTCGGGGCGGCGCGCCGCCTCACGCGAACCAGTTGGGCCGCGGAATGGCGCGGTAGGCGTCGCGCAGCGCCTTGGACCAGCTTTCCTGGATCATCTTGAAATAGGGGTCTTCCTCGCCGATGCGGCGCTTGACCTCGGCCTTCATCTCGTCGCGGCGGTAGACCAGCAGGTCGATCGGCATGCCCACGGTCAAATTGCTGCGTAGCGTCGAATCCATCGACACCAGCACCAGTTTCACCCCGTCGCGCGGGTCGGTGTCGTATTGCAGCGCGCGGTCGAGGATAGGCTTGCCGTATTTGGTTTCGCCGATTTGCAGGAAGGGCGTGTCGGGCGTCGCCTCGATGAAATTGCCGGCGGCATAGATCTGGAACAGCCGCATGCCGCGGCCCTTGATCTGCCCGCCGAGGATGAGCGAGATCTCGAACTTGACGTTCTGTGCCTCGAGCGTCGGCCCGTCGACGTTATAGACGCGCCGCACCGCATCGCCCACCAATTGCGCCGCACGGAACATGCTGGGCGCCGTGTAAAGCGTTTCCACCCGCTCGCCGGTGTTGATGCCTTCGTGCAGCATGTTCACCACCGCTTGCGAGATGGCGAGGTTGCCCGCGGTCATCACCGCCATGAACCGCTCACCGGGAATCTGGTAGACGTGCATCTTGGAGAAGATCGAGATGTTGTCGACCCCCGCATTGGTGCGGGTGTCCGACAGCAGCACCAGCCCGTCCTTGAGATAAAGCCCGACGCAATAAGTCATCGATCCCCCGTTGCATCCTTTCTTATAGCCTATTTTTATTGTTGCTCGCCGCCGCTGCCGGGCGGTGTCACGCGCACCTTCACCGAGAGATCTTCGTCCGCTTCGCCGCGCCACACGCCGCGGATCGGCGCCGCCGACCAATAATCGAGCCCGATGGCGGTGCGGATATAGGCCTCGGTCGGACGGGTGCGATTCGAGGGATCGAAGCCGATCCAACCGAGATCGCCGGCATAGGCCTCGGCCCAGGCGTGGCTCGCCTCGTATTCCTCGTCGCCCGTGCCGGTCCAGAGATATCCGCCCACATAGCGCGCCGGAATGCCGAGCGAACGCGCGGCCGAGATGAACAGATGCGCGTGGTCCTGGCACACGCCGCCGCCGGCGGCGAGCGCCTCGGCCGCAGTCGTCATGGTGTCGGTGACGCCGGTGCGGTAATCGACCCGCACGCGCACCGCCTCCATCAGCGCATCGAGGCGGTCGAGCAGCTTCGAACTCTTGGCGCTCTCGGCCGCCAGCTGCTCGATCTCCGGGTTCGCGGCTGTCAGCGGCGTCCAGCGCAGGAAGAACAGCGGCGGCAAGGTCTCGAGCACGCCCTTGACCGCGCCGCCGGTTTCATGGGTCTCGACCTCGCCCTCGACCGTGATGATGGCGTGGTCGTGAATCCGGTTCACGGTGTGGCAATGGGCGAGATTGCCGAAACCGTCGGTGAAGGCGGGCAGTTCGTGGCGGCCCTCGCCGCGCACCCGCCAGGAATTGACCGCCAGGCCGTCATGCGGCCGCGGCGTCAGGCGTAGCGTCTGGATCGCATAGGTGATCGGCTGCGAATAGCGATAGGCCGTCTGATGGCGCACCTGCAGTTTCATGGACGTTTCATGGCCCTAGATGAGGTAAAGCTTGGTGATCTCTTCGCCGAGCAGGATCGAGCGATCGATGAACTCGGTCAAGAACTCATGCAAGCCGCCCTGGAAGATTTTCTGAATCTGGCCGTAGCGCAGCCGCGCATGGGTCTCGCCCGCCAGGCGGTGGCATTCGCCGCGCTTGCCATAGGCATCGCCGATCGAATCGAGCTGGCGCACGATCTGGTCGTGGCAACTGAAGAGCGAGCGCGGCATTTCGGGCCTGAGGATCATCAACTCGGCGATCAGCCAGGGTTGCAGCCGCTCCTGATAGACCCAATGATAGCTCCGGAGCGCCGAAACCGATTGCAGGATCGACTGCCACTGGTAATAGTCGAGCGCGCCGCCCACGCCTTCGTCCTGCGGCAGCAGCACATAGTATTTGACGTCGAGGATGCGCGCGGTGTTGTCGCTGCGTTCGACGAAAGTGCCCAGCCGGGTGAAATAGAACGCGTCGTTCCTGAGCATGGTGCTGTTATAGGCGCCGTCGAACAGCTGCGAGCGTTCCTTCACCCATTCGAGAAACGTCGCTATCTGGTCGCTGGCCGCGGTCTCGGAGGCGAAATCACGCGCCTTGAGCCAGGTCTCGTTGAGCGCGTTCCACATATCGACGGTGAGCGCAGTCCTGACCGCGCGCCCGTTGCGCCGCGCGGTTTCGAGACAGGACAAAATACTCGAGGGATTGTCCGGATCGCGCACCAGGAAATCGATCACCGCCGAAGGCGAGGCCTCGGAATATTTCTCGAAGAAGTCCTGGTCGCAGCCGGTGGCGATCAGGGTCGAGAGCCATTCGTCGCCCAGGCTGCCGAGCGATTGCGCGATGCTGGCCATGCGGTGACCCACCAGCACGATGCGGGCCACGTTCTCGGCGCGCTCGACATAGCGGGCGAGCCAGAACAGGCTATCGGCGGTTCGGCTGAGCATCGTTGCCGTCTTCGGGCAGGCTTTCCAGCACCCAGGTGTCCTTGGTGCCGCCCCCTTGGCTCGAATTCACCACCAGCGAGCCGCTCCGAAGCGCCACGCGCGTGAGGCCGCCCGGCACGATCCGGATCTCCTTGCCGCACAGCACGAAGGGCCGCAAATCGACATGGCGCGGCGCGATGCCGTTCTCGACAAATGTCGGAACGGTCGACAGGGCCAGCGTCGGCTGGGCGATGTAGTCGTGGGGATTGGCCTTGAGCTTCAAGCGGAAGCTTTCCCGTTCCGCCTTGGTGGCATGCGGCCCCACCAGCATGCCATAGCCGCCGGCGCCGCGCGCCTCCTTCACCACCAGTTCGCCGAGATGATCGAGCACGTAGCCCAGATCCTTGGCGTCGGCGCAGGAATATGTGGGCACGTTGGACAGAATCGGCTCCTCGCCCAGATAAAAGCGGATCATCGCCGGCACATGGGGATAAACCGCCTTGTCGTCGGCGATGCCGGCGCCCACCGCGTTGGCCAGCGTCACGTTGCCGACGCGGTAG
>Ga0187818_10000009_pt1 | contig 44061 bp, 36 predicted proteins | sample NC_wetland_sal_i_14_FD_130581 | JGI IMG/M metagenome (GOLD analysis project Ga0187818, IMG submission 130581) | Wetland sediment microbial communities from Neuse River Estuary, North Carolina, USA - SO4_3 | ecosystem: Environmental > Aquatic > Freshwater > Wetlands > Sediment | place: USA... | reverse complement strand
TCAGCTCTGGTTTGACGGCGCTTTCCGGGAGAATGAAATCCGTCTCCAGTGCGTCGGCAACATCATCCTCCATGACTTTGAACGAGCCTTTCGCCTGCGTGTCGTGAAAGGCCATGCGAAACTGGTAGAACCGATGCGCGCGCAGGGTTTTGCCCGCGATCTCCCGTTTCGCTTGCTCTTCGAGCGCTGACTTTTCCTGTCGGTCTAGGTTGGGCTCCTTCTCTCGACCGCATCCGTACCGATCTTTGAGAAGTCGCTTGACCTGTCTGTCGAGGAGTTCGTCATCGTGCCTTTGTTGCAGTTTTCGGAACGCCGACCGCCGGACCCATCCCCGGCAATCGTTGGTTCCGAGCGCATGGTCCGGTACTACCACCACACGCGCGTCCTGCTCCTCCAGCATCACTTTGCAGGAGGAGACAAGTATCCCGAAATAGACAATCGCCGCTTGCGGCCAGTGCTGGAAGCGGTCGGCGATGGCCCGGCTGTGCTCATGGTCCACGAAATAGAACTTGCCCTTCTTCGCGGAACCACTCGCTCCCACGAGTTTGTAGTGAACGCCCCTCCAAACAAGCTTTGCCAGGGCGTTCTCGACCAGTGACTCCTCGTATTCATCCAAGGGTTCCACTGGAATGTTTACGCTGGCAACCCTGATGCCAGGATAGAGAACACTCAACAACGTATTTTCCAGGGGATCAAGATCGTTGAGCCGTGGCGTCACTCTTCCGTTGCGGTCGATTTCAAGGTTCTGAATCTGGTCGACCGGGATTTTGTGTTTGTTCGTTGTCATCATTTGTTCTCCTTAACTTTTTGTCTGGAGACCCAGCCGAGTTAAGGAGTTTGCGTAACCGCTAGCTTCTCTCTCGCCTGGCCCCCTTTTTCGGGTTTTCTGGCCAGGCTTGAGTTGTTGAAGCCGGGTCAGCACATTTCCCCACGTAAAGCCGCGGGGTGCTCAAAGGACCAACCGTGATTGGTCTTCTGAAAACCTTTTCTGTGCTGTTCCACCTGCCGCGAACTAGGTTCGGGCGATGGCCTGCCTCACGATTACCGGATTGCCTCCGTTGACCTCCGGCACTGCTTTCCACGCCGTCAATGTGTAGAAGGGCTGCCCACTCTTGAAGGCCTCGATCAAGGCTTCCCCTTCACTTGCCATCTCTTGCCCAAGTTCCGGCTTGGCGGGAGACGATCCCGTTCTCGGCAGAAAATAACGGAGGTTGCCCTCTTCGCTCACGCGCTTCTTGCGCCGCGCGTGAGCGCCTTCGGGGGTACCTGATGATGGCTCTCCACCTGCGGTTTTGACTTCCATCCGTGACTCCTTTGCTTAATGCTTACCTCAAGCTGTTCAGCCCCGCCTGCTGCAGGACCCAATCTCTCTTTTCGCCCTCAATCGCCCGTTCCCAGTACTCGCCGATCAGGATTCCACTGGGATTTGCCTCCGATCTCCTCTCGATGACCAGGCGCACTCGGAATTCGCTGACCACCTTATCGATGGTTTCGTTGTGTTCGTGGACATGGTGGACCTCTTTGACTCCGAAGGCCGTATAGGTCAGTGGATCGTCTTTCGCGGCTTCGAGCGAACGCATCTGAAATTCCGAACTCGTCTGGTCGTCCTCGATCTGTCCGATGGTGTTTTCTTTCTGCATTGCCGCGTATGCGGTGCGCCGCAAATTCCCGCTCATCATGTTCAGGCTGTCAGCCCAATTGCGGCTGACGTTCGCAGGCGAGAAGTTCAGGTACCGTTCCAGGAAGAGCCGCACGAAGGCACGTTTCTCAAAGTCGGTGGGCGCCGACTCCGTGCCACTGACGAGCGTAATCGCGGGCTTGGCCCGTCCCAGCACGGCTGCTTCACCATTCGCATCGACGCGAATGACGGTGGGGGGCTGCAACCGCACATAGACTGCGAAGCCCAGCGCCAACAAAGTTGTTGGCACACACAGAAACGCCAGGATCATGGCACGGTTCGCATAGGCGCGCAAGGCGCCATCGTGCTCGTAGTACCGGCTGTAACGGAGCTTCTCCGGTATGTCGGTCTTTTCAGACTGTTTCTTCCTCATCCACCATTTCACGTTTTATCTCCTAACTCTCTTGAGGCCTGCCAACGGCTGCCGCACCCAAGCCTCGTCCCACGGCGTAGCTCAACACCTGCACGGAACCATGTGGCCTGTACACATAGGCGGCGGTTTTGCGAGGTGCGTCGGTCCGCGAACTCGGGGGTGTCGGGGGACTCGAGTTGCTGGTCATTGCGCTGCTCAGTCCTCCGCGAATGAACTCCCCCATTCCCGAAGCTGGCGAACTCAATCCACCCGCCGATCCAGACCCGCCGGCGGCGTACCCCGCACTGCTTGTTACTGAACCTGAACTTAAGCCGGATGCAATCCCAAATGTTCCAGCCATGGCTGTGCCCAGCGCGAGGGCGCCAGCGCGAACCAGGGAATAGGCCGTGGATCCGGCATCGCCGGAAATGATCCTCTTGGCAAGGAAGGGAATCAGCGCCATGGCTAGGGCGTAGAAGATGCTGACCAGCCCAAGGATGATCGAGTCCCCCGTTCCCTTCAGAAAACCAAGGAACCCATTGCCCAGGATGTTATTGACCTGGTTCACCTGGATGGCGGTGATGAGCGCGCCGAACACAGCATAGAGAATGCCCCAGGCATTCCAGATCATTACGTTGAAGGCATAGGCTTTCCCCAACTGCGCAACCCCGGAGATGGGAATCAGCGCGAGTACCAGTGGGCCGATCACATAGAGTATTGCGCCAAACAAGGTGTAGAAAAAGCAGAAGACGATCATCGCCAGCGCATAGAGAAGATAAGCAACCACGAGCAAGACAGCCGTGATGGTGCTGGCGGCGTCGCCCGTGATGATGTCCGTGAGGGTCAACGAAGGGTTATTGACAAACTGTTGTTGGAGCTGTCCCATCCAGCTTTGGAACATGTCTCCTGCGCCGGAACTGTTGCCGATGAAATTCGCCACCGTGTTAAAGGAGCCGTTGACCTCTCGAAACACTGTTGCCCAGTTGGAAATGATCACGGCAACGACCAGATACTTAATGGCCGTTCCTGCAAGGCCTTGCACATCGCCTCCACGAAACGCCGCCTGATAGAGACCGATCAGAAAACCAATCAGCAGGATCGCGAACGCGAAGTTCGTGACCGTCGGGATGATGGCGGTGCTGTCGATACCGGTCATCGCAGTGTTCAGGAGGTGCTGGAAGTAAAACACGGTTACTGCACTCCCTCCTGCAGGATCTGGGTGCCCGTAGTGTGAAGCGTTGCCGCATGAGAAGCGCTGAACTTGAGCTGACTGCCCGAGTTGGCCAACTCGATTGAACGCTCTCGCACTAGTTCTGCCATGGCGGATTGTGTGTAAGCGTTGGCCCTCACCAGCCAGGCCGAGGTCTCGGCTTCCAGAATCGCGGCACTACCCGGCGCGGCACTCTGTAACTGTTGGTTCATTTGTTCGGCCGCCTGAAGCTCGAGGTTGGCCAGGGCATCGATCTCGACCGCCTTCTTCATCGCGGCTTGCGCTTCCGCATCGGTCATATCGACCAGATTCCGTACCGGTTGCGGCGCGTTCGCCGGCGGCATTACAGTGCCGTACAAGGAGTAGTAGTTGCTTGTGATCTGGGGCATGGCGCCTGGATTGCCTGACAGCAAGCTTTGTTCGAGCAGTTGCGGAGTAGGCAGAGTTGCGCTGGCTACCGGCAACTGGAACAGCTGACGCATCTGCACAAATTGACTCCCGAATTGGACAGCCATGTTTCTGGCCTGGCTAATCGCGGCCATAGGAAACACCACCTGCTGCTCAAAATTTGCTGATTGCTGTTGACTTTGCTGGATAGAACCCAGCGGAGTAGCTACGGTGCTTCTGAGCAGGCCCGAGATTATGTTGAGCCCAACCGACATCATGGCGCAGCACGGATCAAGCCCGAGCTGGCTGCGGGCCCTGCTGGGCAGCAGCACAACCACGAGAGCTAGACCACATACCGCGACGATCGCGTTCCGGAGGACTCTCCAAAGACGAGAGAGTGTGGGCAATTTCATTTTGCGAACTCCTTAGGGATGAGCTAGAACTTGCCGGATCTGGTTCTGCAGATTTTGCGTCGCCACGGCGCTTTGCTTAAGCACTGCATTCTGGTGCGCCAGCTTCGTTGCTTCCTGGCGCAGTTGAGCGGCCAGCATTTTCGCCAGCTGCGCCTGTGTTTCGAGATCGGCGATGCGAGCCTGGGCCGTGATCATCGGGGCCGAGCCGGGTGCCGCAGTCATCGCTTGCTGTTCGAGAGAGTCAGCCAGGGTCAACATACTCTGGGTAGTCTGGTCAGAGACCATGGCGGTCTTCAGTGAATCCATGGACATCGCATCGTCAATGTCCATTAGGTCGCGCTGCGCCGGCTCGGCACTTCCACCCAGCGCCACCGGCTGGTAGACCTGCATGTATATTGGGGGAATCTGGCTGATCGTCCCCGCCTGGGCGCTTCGGAACACCGACTCCAACTGCAAGGGGAGAGCTAGGGTCGCGCTGTTGTTCTTCATGCCTTCAATCTGGGACATCAGACTCGTGTAGTGCGCTCGGGTTGTACCGACAAATCCTCTCGCCTCGTTGATCACGGCCAAAGGCCAGATGATCTGCTGGCGGAAATTGTTCACTGCCGCACTCAGCTTCCGCATTTCGCTCAACGCTCCACCAATCGGGCCTTGGAGGGTGCTGGTGATGGTCTGAAGGAGGTACAGAATGTCTCCGATTCCAATGGCTCGCGCGGCAGGCGGCACCAGGACGAGCGCGACGACAAGAACAGCCAGGAGACGTTTGCCTCGTGCAACCCTGCTCTGCAAGTTCATCCATGCATTTGAGATTCTGTTCATAACATCTTTGCCCCCTTTGTGACCTCTCCCGACAACTCTTCGGGGAGCGGGTCGAGATCTGCGAGACCGAATGGAAAAGCGTCTGCTAATTGCCGATAAGCTTCGATTGGCGACATGCCCTTGTGCTGTTCGAGATACCAAGAACGATAGGCGCGCTCTCGAGCGTAGGTCGTCACGATCCAGTACTCAATCCGCGTAGGAACCATGCGAATCGTGTGCGTTGTGTCCGCTTTCTCGCCGATCACCAGCAATGCGTCTGCGCTCTTGCCCTTCATCGGCGCGCTGAAGCGCTTTATCTGGTTCAGGGCCGTCTCGTTCTGGTGGAGGTGCTCCCGCAAGGCGGACACGTCTCCTGGTTGCTGCCCAACGATTTTCGTGCTCGAGTTCTTGACGATTCCCGCGCCATGGATTCTCGGGCTCGATTCCGTGCCAACAAAGTCCTCCGCTGTCTGCGAGATCCCCCACACGCTGGCGTTCCGTTTCCTCGCTGTTCGGAACAACTGGACCACTTCAGGCGCGAGCACCCGCGAGTCGAGGAGAAACCAGCACTCATCCAGCACCGTGATGCTCCGCCTGCCCGCCCTCCCCGACGCCCGCTGCGCCGTGGCGTGGGCTATCAAGAGACTCATCGCGGTCTCCAGGCGCGGATCGTCGCTCAATTGCTCCACGTTGAAGAACAACCATGGATTGTCGAGGGAGATCGTTGTGGGCCGATCGAACAGCTTTGAATACACGCCCTTCTCGCCAGTCCAGCTGCGTAGCTTGATGGCCGCCAAGTGCGCTTCATCCATGACCCTCTGGTTCTTTTCTTCGTCTCGCCACTGTGAAAGTTCGTCACGCAAGTCAGAAAATGTCGGAATGGGGTTCGAGGGCCGGATGGCCGCCCTTTTGTAAGTCCGAAGAATGGCCTCCGTGATGAGGTTCTCTAGAAGTTCCGTGTCTTCGGCGCTACCTTCGCCGAGCATGTGGCGTGTCAGATTTTTAAGAAACGCGACTTGGTCCTTGCTTGGTTCTTTCTCCCCTTCCGGCCGATCCCACGGATTGATGGTTTGCTCGGTGTCAAGCGACATAGTGACCATCCGCCCGCCCATAAGTTCGACCAACGGACGGTAAGAGTCGCCGCGCTCGATAATCGAGATCAGGGGGTTGTCCCTGGCCGCCATCAGGAGGAACTGCTGCACCATGAAGGTCTTACCACCTCCGCTCTTGGCCATCACCAGCATGTTGGCGTCGCTCAACGACGGATCGAATAGCGAGAACGGAATGAGCTGGCGATACGGAGTTTCGAACAGAAACAGGGGTGACCTTGGCGTCCCCTGCCAGGGCATTTCGACCGGCAGGAGGTCGGCGGCATTCGAGGTTAGCAAGTCCTGGTCACGCTTGTCGGTGTCCGCCATAGCGGGAAGCGAACTAAAGAACAGGCGCCTCTTGGCCAACGACTCAGCGACAGCCTTCGCCCCATTCATTCGCGCGATCGCATAGAGAATCTGCTGACGGCGATTCTCGATGATGCGCTCGGCTTGGTCCAATTCAGAGACGGTCACTGCTGGTTGCGATGTGCGTGTACTGATCACGAGGCTTAGCCGAGCGGTCTTGACCGAGCTCGAAATGATGTCCTGTTGTGCTCTGAGCAGTTGGGACTCAGCAACTTGCGCCTCAACATTGACTCGGAAACCGCCATGCGAGTCGCGTTGCGCGGCCTGCATCTTGCGCAGACGGGTCTTGTAACCCTTTAGGATTTTGGCTTGGTCCGGAATCGTAACCTGAGTAGTCACGACGATTGGAAAGTCCAAAGCGGTCAAGTCGCGCAAGATCCCGGGGAAGGTTGCATCGGGCAGCTCCTTCAGGCTTACGAAAGTGTAAAAAACCCCATCGAGGTTGAGATAGGTGTCGGTCTCATCCACGATGCTTACGTCTGCAATTTGCTCTCGCGCGCTCCGGTATTCGAGTTGCGATTCTCCTCTTCTGTAGGGGCGCGAGTCGGGATGCAACGGATTCAGCGCCCGTTTCGCCTCAAGAAACAACGCCTCATCGGTCAGTCTGGTTGCGCCTAGTTCTGCTGCCTGCAAGGTGGTTTCTACGCCTTGCAGCAGACTCTCGAACTCGGCCAGCAGGTCGTGATGCTCCTGCCAGGCGCGGTCGATACACTTCCGCGCCGACAGGTTGAAGAGGTCCCCTTTCGGCTTCAGAGGCTTGCCGATGATGCGGTGATGAAGAACCGGATCCCAGATGAAGTACGCGTGCAGTAGCGGCCGTATGTAGTGGCCATTTGCTTCTTTCGCTTTCCACTGTTCAACCCGCGCCGCATCGAGCGCAATCGCCTCCGGATTCTCCGAGTGCTGGCCAGCCACGTACTGGTCAAGCAAGTCTCCCAGGTCTTGCAAAACTTCGTAGCGTAACTGCACTCTCATGCTTTGTTCGGGGATTGACCTCAGAAGGGCTTCCATCATCAGCTTGCCCCGATTCCTGCCGTCATCGCTGGCAAAGTAGGAAGTCAATCCTTTGAGGACGTAGCCGGCCACAAAACTTCCGCTGGTCCGCACAACAACGTTATCCAGGTAATCGCGGACAGCAAGTTGCTCGCACAACGCTGGCTCCTGGAGCTTCTTCTCGCGTTCTTCGAGCGTGAGCGGCACTACGATTCCTCTCTGATGTAGGCGGTAGTGATTTCGCGGTCTCGAGCGACCGCACAGTAGGCGCGCGGCTTGAGGTGCCAGAGGGCAAGATCGCGAATGTAACCCCGCGGCCTGCCGTACTTGAACAACATCAACAACGGAACGATGGAGAGTGGCACGCCATACTGGACGACAATGCTCATCGGCATTCCTGCAATCTCGCCCGAAACGAAGTGCCCGGCCACGTTGGTCAGCGCCGCTACCCCAAGGATGACGAATAAGTCTTCGAATTCAAGGCACATGAAAGTCACTCGCGTCTGCAAGTTCCGGTTCACCGGTGTCACGTTCAACGCCATCTTTTCCTCTCAATCGCTCCTAACGAACTCCCACGGTCCCGTTCCGGATCCAGAACTCTGCCAGCCGCAGCAGCCCAGACAATCCGAAACAGCACATGGCGGTGACAAGGTTCCGTACCCAGGCCTCGCCGATCGTCATCCGTTCCAGTAATCCCGAGAAGTGCACCACGCTTAGCACTACTTGCAGCGCCCCATAGAGCGGCAGGAGCACATTCCCTACCCAATTCACCAGCGTCAAAACGGCCAGCCAGAACCGGTCTGGATTGTTCCAGGCCGCCTGGTTGCTGAAAGATTCGAGCGCCCGCAACAGTCCTGAACACATGAGCGACGCTAGACCCGCCCACGCGAGGTGTTGCCAGGGGTGTGCCTTGCTGAACCGGTAGATCGCGGCCGCCGCAAATAGTCCAGCTATGGTCGGCATGATGACGTTGCCCAGCCAGTTGGCCAGATTGAGCATTCCGTTTTGGAGCGACATGATCACCTCCGATCCTCCATCAGCCGGCCATAGCCTGGACTAGCTTCCACAGCGCCGAAACGCTTAGGAAAGCCAAACCAGAACCAATCAGCGGCATGAATGGCCGGTGCCGGGCGTAGTTCAGGATCGCTCCCACAACGGCTATTCCCGCTGCTTCCGGCAGGATCGTTCCCGCCAGAAAATTCCAGATCGAACTCAGCATGTCTGTCATGGCGAACTGCGAACCGCTGTTCCACGACTGCATCAACTTGACCGTGCTCGATGCACCTAACAGGAAGATCGCGGTTACGACCGATGCCAGCGGGCTCTGTCCCTGCGCCGCATCCAGCACAGCCTTCAACACGAAGAATGCCGCGAGCACCGGAACCAGACGCGCGACAACCACACCGGAAACGAAGTTGCTGAAGCTCGTTTCCACACCCATGACCCAGGGGCTGCCGATGTTCCCACCTTGTGGAGGCAGCGTAATGCCTTGCGCGGCTAACCAGGACAGGAGCTGGGGCAGGGTGAGGAAGATCACCGACCAGAGAACCCACTTCTGGAAATGACCGCCTGCCTGGAAGTCCAACCCGCCTTCCCGTCTAAGAGCAATTCCAGCGAGCACCATGGTGCAGATCGCGGACGGAACTGCCAAATCGAACAGCAACCTCATCAAATCGACAATGATCTGGGGAAGCGTCACTGCACTCTTCTCCTCACTGCACGCCCGCCGTGCCGTTCTGAATCCAAAACTCGATCAAGCGAGTGAGCCCTGAGATCACGAGCAGTCCTGCCGCTGTCACCGCCCATCGCATGACACCGCGCCCCTGGGAATAGGAGACGACAGCCATGACTACCGCCAGCGCCGCTCCGACAGGAGAGATCACGTTGCCGACCCAGTTCACTAGGTTCAGCACGGCGCCTTCCGGCTGAGCCGCGGTCTGCCCCTGCACTGCCTGGCCAGTAGCCGGCTGGGTTCCCAGATTTTGGGCGTAACAAAGGGAAGCGAACTGCAGACAAGTAATCGCTACGAGACAAACGAGAGCAAAATGATGCTCTCGGTCTCTCCCACGGGAAAGCTCCATGGTGTCCTCCTACGCTGCGAGTTTGGTAGCGTCTTTCGCGTTCGGTAGGGAACATAAGGCTGTTAGGAATCTCGGGCAAATCAGCGAAGCAGGGTAAACGCTTCTATTCCTGTGAATTCCTCAGATCGCGTTCCTGGAATGAACATCACAGGCACGCTTGATCGCCGTGCAGGGGCTTTCGGGCAGGAGATGTATACAGATGACTCTGAGTTTCTCTTCGGACTGAAGAGGCTAATTAAATAGGAATTTGTTGGAATCTTGCGCATTTGACAGCGGAGATCATGCTCGGCTGAGGTTGTGGGCTGGGATTCTTTTTCTCACTCAACAAGGGACTAATCAAATAGAAATCTGTTGGGATTGAGCCCATTTGACAAGTGGAACCGGACCTGGCTCATGTTATTGGCAGCGATTTCCTCGAAACCGACTTCTGGACAGTGATCCCCGGTTGAACGTCTCCGTGCTTGTCTTGGCACAGGTGGCCTTCGGTGAATGGTCGACTCGCACAACCACGGACCTGAGTTAGCCGTGGCGTCCCCGAGCTCAAAAGCGGACCGCTGGAGGGAACTAGGTTAGGGCAGTAGTGCCTTTTTCGCAGTGGTTCCGGCAGTTTTGTTGACTTTGTTGTTGCGGTCTCGTCCTAAGAACATAGAGGATTGTACTTATGAATCTGTGGCGCAGTGTACCTACGGGAACGAGGCGCATGGGTGACCTTGCTGTTGCTGAGTTCTCATATCCCAAGCATGCTTCTTTGGCGAATCACGCTCACGATAGAGCCGCATTCTGTTGCGCTCTTAGGGGAGCATTCGAGCAGCGATATGGCGCGAGGGCGCTTTCGTGCGGTGCGCGTGGCGTGGCCTTTAGACCGGCTGGCGAGGCTCATTCCGATCATTTTGGTGGCGTTTCCACCCATTGCTTTGTCGTGGAGTTGCCCGCGGAATGGCTGAAACGATCCGCGGGCTTTGCTGGTGTTCTCAGTGAGCCCAAGAGCTTGGATTCTCCGCGATTCAAGTGGCTATTGCAGCAGGTCTATCGGGAGTATCGCGACGAAGATCCGGTTGCTGCCCTTGCCGCGGAAGGGCTGATCTGGCAGCTCATCGCCGAGGTTTCACGGCATGATTCCGGGCGCGAGGCCGCACCGCAGCGACTTGAGATAGTTCGCGAACTCCTGCAGACTGATTTTGCCGACCCACCTAAGCTTACCGAGCTGGCCAACCTCGTGGGTGTTCATCCCGCGCATCTTTCACGTTCGTTCCACCAACATTCCGGCTACACAATAAGCAGTTATGTTCGACAGCTCAGAATGGAGTTCGCCTGTCGTCAGCTTGTTGAAACCGACGAGCCGATCGTGGAGATCGCATTGAAAGCCGGCTTTGCGCACCAGGCCCATTTCTCGACAGCATTCAAGCGCCAGACCGGAAGAACTCCCGCCGAAGTGCGTCGTTTCCGAGGGCACGTCTTCAAAAACGTTAATTCTGCGTAAGACCACAAACTTTGGGAAGATTCGCATCACACGACGTCTTAAGCTGGTGGGAGCCTTGCCGCATACCGCAAGGTCAAACGGAGCAAGCCATGCGAAATCGGAAATTGTCTTTTTGGGTCACGCTGTTAGTCACTTTGCTGACTTCTTTTCTCGGGTTCTCTGTCTCAGCCGCTGACAACTCTCGCATTCAACTCACCTCGGATTCCAGTGAAGCCGACCAGGTACTCGCCATTCTTGCGCTTCGTCGGGGCAACAAGCCAATCGAGGAAGCGCAATGGCAGAAACTGTTCGCTACTGAGCCGTATCAGCGGCTGAAGCAACGCGAGAAAAGCATTGGAGAGCGATTTAACGACCCCATTCTCGCATTCAGCGACGACGATTTCAGGAAGTTTGTCCTTTCCGACGATCTTCTGAAGCGAGCCCCACAGTTGCAGGAGACGCTCGAGAACTGGAAGAAAGCGGACATGCACGAACTGGCCGAACGCGACTTGCAATACCTACCCCTATCAGCGGTAATCCGTGCGAAGGTCTACCCTGTGATCAAGCCAGGTATCAACAGCTTCGTGTGGGAACCCGCGTCCAATCCGGCGATTTTCCTGTACCTCGACCCGGAGGTCAGCCGCGCCAGGTTCGAGAACACTGTGGCTCACGAGCTTCACCACATTGGCCTTGCCAGTGTCGAATCCGGCTACGACAGGAAGATTGCGGGCCTACCCGCGCGCGCTCGCGCAGCCGCAGAGGAGATGGAGGCGTTCGGAGAGGGGTTCGCGATGCTGGCGGCTGCGGGTGGGCCTGATGTCGATCCGCATGCGGCGAGCTCTGCCAAAGAGCATGCGCGGTGGGATCATGACATGGCCAACTTCAATGCCGACTTGCAGTCCGTAAACGCCTTCTTTTTGGACGTGCTCAATGGCAAGTTCCTCAACCAGGATGCAATCGACGAGAAGGCCGGTAGCTTTTTTGGACAGCAAGGGCCGTGGTACACGGTCGGCTACAAAATGGCCGTCATGGTGGAAAAGCGTTTTGGCCGCACGACGCTCATCGAGACCATGCTCGATCCGCGCCGGCTGCTGGCGCTCTATAACCAGGTTGCAGCGGAGCAGAACACCACGGGCAAGGAACATTTCCCTTTGTGGTCCCCCGAGCTGCTTAGGGAAGTGCGCGCCACTCCCTAGCGGAACTCTGATTAACTCCAACTTGTGCAGTTCCCGGTTGGGTGTTCACAGACTGTTGTCGAGGATGTGGGTTTTGCCCTGGAGCGTGATTCCTCGCTGTGGAAAGGTCAAGTCAGAGCGGATTCCAAACACGGCGCTCCGGTCGGCCAATTGTGATCTTCTTCCGTACATTGCCATAGAAGTTCCCGACAGATCCTCATCGCCGAAGACGTCACCGCGTCCAAGAACCGGCGATCTGAAGCGGATGGTCGGCACTGCGGAAACAATGTAATACACCTAGCCACGTTTGAGGTCCGGAAACGGGCATAGAGGACTCTGGGATTCGAGAGCTTTTCGCCCTAGGAATCTCGGGATATAATGACGTCCTCCAATCGGCACTCTGAGTGACGAGCGACCGAACACCACGGAGGCAAGGTGACAGACATTCTAGAGCCCGGCAATGCAGAACAATTTGCGAACCAAGTTGCACATGAGGCAATTTCACTCCGCGCACAATTTGGTTTGGCCGAAGCCCACGGTCTGCTTGAGGCCGAATCAGATGTAGATCCCAAAGTGCGAGAGACTATAACAACGGCAAAAAAGCTACTTGATCGACCTGATGTCCGTAAAACGATCTGTGCGACGCTAACGAGCGTTTCGAACGACCTTGAGAGCTACGCAAAGGCCATCACCGGTGCACTCCTTCCTTTATCAATTGGACCCCACGCGGTGATTCCACTTTCCTCAACCATTTTCGCGATTTCCGCCCTAATTGTCTTTCACGCAGGCCTGAGACGGTTCTGCCCCGAACAGGTCAATTCCAAATAAAGTATTAGAGGTGCATTGGCTGGGCCTCCAATGACATCGCACTCGGCTGCACTCGATCTTCTCGCGGATCTACAACTCCGTGCCTTTAAAAATGCAGGTCGTCCACCGACCGTGTACGATGAGCAATGGTTAGCTCTCTGGTTAGCTCAGCAACAAGAATCCATCCCGACGTTCTCCACCAAGTCGCCACATTATGAGAGGTTACGAAACACAATCCGGGACTTACCCACGCCGTACCAAGACCCCTTTTGGTTTGGAATTCTGAAAGACCTTCGCTCAAAAATTGAAGCATCAATTAAACAGTACGATGCAGACCACAGAACTCCCACAGTCATACCCGCGGTATATTGCGGTTCAGTCCTGCGCCTCAACCGCCTCCTGGCCCAATCAATTTTCATTGAAGATGAATATCTGGCCATCTTTGATTCCTCTTTGTTTACATTTGTTTTTCTGTTCGCCAAGAGCGTCGCATCCTGTCTGCCTTTGGACAAACTTGACCTCACTCTGCTGGAACCAATGGATGTCGTCTCGCATCTATTGGCAAACCCCGGATGCACAGAGGCTTTTCTTGATGTCCTCCTCAATGTCCTGATCCATAGCGACCCGGGGCGCACTAGACCCACGCAACTGCGAGGTCCGCGAATGGTCTTTGCTCAATGGATCTGCGACGCTACAGAGCTGTTTATTCTCGGTCACGAATACGGCCATATCATCAATGAGCACGCAATGGAAGGCTCGATTCTTCTCCCTGACCACAAACAACCGCACGGCACACCAACATCGTGGCTGCGAGAATTCGAGGCAGACAGAGTGGGCGGTGTTTTGTCCTCGCTAGCGCTGCAAAGATCCGGTACTCCAGGGTTCCAATCGTTCATTGGAGCGGACTTCTTCTTCATATTAGCCACGCTCATTTACGAGGGCACCGTCGTACTCGAGCACGGTGATCAAGAATCAACCCAGGAACAACCCCTCTCACCAAAGGTCGAAGGTGCATATCCACCGAATGCCCTTCGGGGTATGCGGCTCGCGGATGCTCTTCGCGAAGATCTCGACCCAGCAATCTGCGCTGCAGTCGAGAACATAAAGAGCACTCTCTGGACAGCCTGCCACTACATTTTTGAGCGTATCGAGCCCATCCTGTTACAGCTGCACAGGCAAGGCATCCGACCAGGTATAAAGTGGACTTTATGAAGGCTGTGCCTTGCCAAAATTCTGCGCGGTTGTTGAATCAACAGCTTGCATAATACCGCTCAAGAAGCGGTTAATGAGCGATTGCGAATCTCCGCCGCTTAATAAGTTTGGGAACTCGCGATTGCCCGCGATGTTGGCGATAGCGTCCTATATCTCGACTTATCCCAACACCGCGCCGCATGTGATCCAGGAGCCGATCATTCGTTGTCTGGCCATGGTGGCGTGTAACGATATTGCAAAGCAAGGGGCATCACTGACTGCTCGGAATCTAGTCGCAACTGTTTGCAAAGAGACTGCGACAGAATCTACAGGTCTGTATTGACCTTTCGAAGTGCAGCTACCTAAACTTAAAGTTCAGGTTTGTTGCGACCTAGTTGCAACTAGTACGTGCAGTAATCCACCGCGGCTCTCGTGGGGCCCGCGACAAGTGCACGTCAACGACGTGTTTCGATAGCCAGGCGCAACGACGAATAACCCGGAGGGAACGCACACCTCACTGTGATTTCGATCACATCCCTCCATGTCCGCGGCTTGCGATTATGAAAATGAATTTCAATTTCATTCAGGTCCCGACTTTAGTGGATGGCCACAGCAGGAAGAAACGGAAGGCATGCATAGATGAATTGCAATTATCAATCGTACGACGATCGCCGGTCCCGATTGCCAGGATACGCAGTTCTGACCGCAACGATGGTCTTGGTGTTGTGCGGTTCTGTGATCGCGCAGACGAATACCATTGTCGGCACGGTCGTTGATCCGACTGGCGCCGTGATCGCTGGCGCCAACGTCTCTTTGAGGAGTTCCAATCACGGCTGGCGAAAGGAGTGCGTCAGCGGTGAGGATGGGTCGTTCCGTTTCGCCGCTCCTTCAGCGGAGCAGTACGAGCTCCGAGTTGAGGCTTCAGGATTTAAGCCTTTCCTGCAACGGATTGATGGTACGGCGCCGGTTAATTTGACTGCCCGGTTGACTCTCATTTCAGAGAGCACGACCGTTGAGGTCACGGCGGATCGCCTCAAGATCGACCTGTCTGACACGCAGCAAGGCGAATCCATTGCCGGGACCAAGATGGCGGGAGTTCCCTTGAACGGTCGGAGCTTCACCGACCTGGTCGGCATCCAGGCTGGCGTTGTTCCTGCCAGCTCGGCGCAGCCCAACGCCGTGATCATGAGCGGTGTCACGAGCACCCCACCGTCCGGCAATCTGAACGCCGGCAACTTATCCATCAGCGGCCAACGGGAAGCCTCGAATGGCTTCCTCGTGAACGGCAGCGACGTAGAGGAAGATGTGAACATGGGCACGGCAATCGTGCCCAATCTCGACTCGATCCAGGAATTCCAGCTTCTCACTAGCAATTTTGACGCTCAGTATGGCAACTACAGCGGCGGGCAGGTTCTGGTATCGACCAAGACCGGAAGCAATCAGTTCCACGGGGACGTGTTCGAGTTTCTCCGAAATACCAATCTCGACGCCCGCAACTACTTCTCCGATCAGCGCGCCAAGTTTGATCAGAGCCAATTTGGCGGAACCATGGGCGGCCCCATCCGTCCCGAGAAGATCTTTTTCTTCGCCGATTACCAGGGAACTCGGATGGCGCAGGGTGTGGACACCGGAAGGATTTCCGTTCCAACGCTCTTGAACCGTGCTGGCAACTTTATTGACCCGGTCAGCGGCGCAAACACTCTGACCGGCGATGTGAGCGGTGCTTATCTTGCCTCTCTACTTACCCAGGAGTTGAGCTACCCGGTGAGTTCAGGTGAACCATACTCTTCCGTTTTTCCGACCGGAGTAATCCCGCGGAGGGTTTGGTCGGCGCCAGCCAAAGCGCTCCTCGGGTACATTCCAACCCCGAATCAGGCAGGGAACTCGTTCGCCACCGCTGCATACAACGAGACCCTTCGCGATAACAAAGGCGCTCTCCGAATCGATGCCAACACCAGGGTTGGAGAGATTGCAGCGTACTACTTTTTGGACGATTACTCTCTGAATAATCCATACCCGACGGGCCAGGGCGGAGCAAGCGTTCCGGGATTCAACGCAATGACGGTAGGCAGGGCGCAATTGTTGAGTCTCAGTGCCACGAAAGCTCTAGGCGCGAATACTCTGAACGAATTTCATTTCAGTTTTATGCGGTTCGCTAACAACGCCGGTGACCCGATTGGCGGCGTCGGTCCGACCCCGGTTTCTCAGGGTTTTGTTGACTCCACCGGCGTGCCCGGCATCGTTGCTCTCGCTTCGCAGATTGAAGGTGTCGAGAACATTTCGTTCAATGACTTCACCTTTGGCGTCGACACTACCGGACTGACACAGGCGAACAACACTTTCCAGTGGTTGGATAACTTTTTCCGAGTGATCGGTAAGCACATCGTCAGGATTGGCGGCGCATTCCATTTTGATCAGATCAATACGCATCCGGACGTCATATTCAATGGCGCATTCCTTTTTCAGGGCACAGAGACCGGCGTGGACTTCGCCGATTTTCTTCTCGGCGTTCCCAGCAGCTACAACCAGGGTGATTCTCAACCGTTCTACAACCGCAACAAGTACCTTGGAGCGTTTGCACAAGACAGTTGGAAGTTGAAATCGAACGTCACGCTCAATTACGGGCTGCGCTGGGACGTGATCTCCCCGTGGTATGAGAAATACAATCAGTTACAGACCCTGGTCCTGGGTGAGCAGTCGCGTGTCTACCCCGGAGCACCGGAGGGATTGGTTTTTCCCGGTGATGCGGGCGTCCCGCGAACTCTCGCCTCCACGAAATATGACCGTTTCGCGCCGCGCATTGGCATTTCCTACTCACCTGATGTACGGGACGGACTATTGGCAAAACTGTTGGGCACAAAGGGCGAGACTGCCATTCGCGCCGGCTATGGCCTCTACTACACCGCGTTTGAAGGATTGTCGGCAGGTATCATGAGCGCCAATCCGCCTTACGGTTACACTTATTCAAGCGTTGCGCCACCACTGTTCGCCACGCCGTTCGTCACGGCAGCCAGCGGCCAAAGCGTCGGCCAGCGCTTCCCTCTGACCTTCCCTCCCTTTGGCGCTTCGACGGGTCGTCCCAATTCGAATGTCGATTGGGCACCATACCTACCCATTACCGGAGTCCCGTCTTTCTATCGCGGCAACGTGTCTCCCTACACTGAGAGCTACACGATCTCACTGCAACGCCAACTGCCGGCGAGTACCGTTTTGACGGTCAGCTATGTCGGATCAGGGGCGCATCACTTGCTGGTCCTGACCTCGGCGAATCCCGGCAATCCGGCGCTCTGCTTGAGTCTCAGCCAGCCGAGCGAGGTGATGCCCGGGACACCGACCTGCGGGCCTTTTGGAGAAAGCGGTACGTACACCACCTCTTCGGGTGTGGTTGTTGACGGAACACGAGGTCCCTTCAGTTCGCAGTTTGCTGCAGTCACTTACCAGAAGACCATTGCCAATTCGAACTACAACGCGCTTCAGATCAACCTCCGCCATAACTCCGGTCCTCTGGAGGTCATGGCCGGCTACACGTACAGCAAATCGCTCGACGAGTCTTCGAGCCTTGCAGAGGCAGTGAACCCAATCGACTCTGAATCCAGCAAAGCGCTTTCGGCCTTCGACATGCGCCACAACTTCGTGGTGAGCTACAATTGGCAACTTCCAATCAGCAAGGCTCTTAGCCGCGACAACCCGTGGACCGAGGGCTGGGCTCTTTCCGGCATCAGCCGTTTTGCCACCGGTTTTCCCGTCACGCTCTACAATAACGACGACACATCTCTGCTGGGGACGATTCCCAACGGCATCAACAACAACGGCGTCGACACTCTGAACGTTGCTCCCGGCAATTTAGGAATCAACACCAATCCAAGGAACGGAAAGCTTGCCTTTAATACCGCACTCTTCAGCCAGCCGTCGCTGGGCCAAATGGGGAATGCTCCGCGGCGATTCTTCTATGGGCCTGGAATCTGCAATTTTGATATGGCAGTGCGAAAGAACGTGCGATTCTCGGAATCGAAGTCGCTGGAACTCCGACTGGAGACCTTCAACATCTTTAACCACGCGCAGTTTTACGGCCCAGCCGCGGTCGACGGAAACATAACCAGCGCTAATTTCGGGGAAATCGTCAGCGCTGGCGCCCCCAGGCTGATGCAGTTAGCAGCCAAGTTCAACTTCTAATGTGCGGAGCTCGAGCGCCAGAATGCGGCTTCATGTCGGCCGTCCCGTTCCCTTTGCCTGGTGCGAAGATCCATCCTGAATAAGGCCTGGTTGGTCGGCCAACTGGAAGTTATCCAGAAACGGGCTCTTAGGAAGCTGGCGAGCAAGGGGCTCGGCCAGTTGGAGCTATTTCTCCTCATTGTTTGTTGCCGTTTGCTGCAGTTCCCGCTGCAACTGTAACAATTGACGAAGTTGATCTGTGCCGGCAGAACTCGTGGGCTGCGAACTTCCCAATGTGGTTCCTCCTGAAGCTGTCCCGGAACCCGCGGTCTTTTCGAGCACCACATAGATCGCGGTGTTCGCAGGGATCGTAACCACGACATGCTCCGTCAAAGCGAGTCTCGATACCTGCTCGTCCGAAGCTTCGCCGACGTTGTTGCTGATACGCTCCCGCAGCATGTCCTCTTCGCTTAGAGGCTGGTCCAGGTTCCCCCGGCCCACCAGCATCGCCCCCACCTCGCCGATCCCGGACAGGGACCTCATCAGCAGATTCTTTCCCATGTTGTTGCCTTGGACCTTTCCCCTGGGTGGACCTAGGCTCAAGTCTGTCGCGACTCCTCCGATGGGAATGGCCGCCCCGTCTGGCATCATCAACGAATCGAACTGGATCGTCATATACCCTGAGCGGTCGACCTGCTGAATGCGCCCTACGGCTTTTGCCCCGGCGGGAACAATGATCTCCCCTTCCCGTTCGTAGTTGTACTCAATCACAGCCAACACTGGGGTCCTGAGCGCGGTGCTTGCTGCCGATTCCAGACGCGCTCGCAGGCGCGAGCCGGCGGGCAGCCCGAGGTCAATGACAGGCTCAGCGTTGGCCAGTGTTTGAGAACCGCGTTGTTGTGTGGCGGACGCGTTGCGCGCGTAGGCGACCGAAGATTTCTCCAGAGCCTCCTTTTCGGCTTTGCTCAGATCCGCCGGTGGCGCGCTGCCATCAGCCCCTGGTTGATACGGAGGTGCCTGCCATTGCTCGGAAAAAGCTGGCACCGAAGCTAATGCTCCGCTCTGCGTGCCTGACGATGGTCGCGCGGAATTCGACGGAGCCGACTGTCTGGTCGCTGTTCGCTGCAGATCCTGCTCATCAACGAAGCCTTCGTGGGTTGCTTTGGTTGGGGGCCTGCCGGAATCGGTGATCGGCAAGAGACTTGGTTCAACGGAAGAAGATTCATTCGGCTGGGTTGTATCTTGTTGGGCCGTAACCGTTCCTCTCGGCTTTTGAGCCGTGCGTTTGTGCGGAGCCGAGAGGGCAACAAACAGCAGCAGGGCAACCACCAGTGCACCGGCTCCGAAAATCACAAACTTGTTCTGTTGAAATCGTTGCCTGGCCCGTTGCCGTGTCCGTGTGGCCAAGTCAATCGTCTGTGGGGCCGCGGTTCTTGATTCAGTTGCGTTGAGCTCTGTTTCAGGACCCGTGTCCGCCACAGCCGTCCCGTTTCCATTTTGTCCGTTTTGAGAAATCACCTCGACCCTCCTTCTGGCGCCACGAATGCGACCGGGACAAGAACTGGTTGGTCCACTCCTTCCGCCTGGGCAACTTGGAGCAACATTTGTTCACTGGATTCCTTGAAGGAGGGGCGGTCGAATACCACTATCCCGTCCGCCCTGGCGCCTGGCGGCAGACGTCGCATCGTCATCGTATAGTCCCTGATGGGCACGGGATCCGCCTTAACCGTCTTTTTGTGCTTCTCGTTGGATGTGCCCGCAAGTTGTATCTGAGGAGGCAGTAGTTCAATCGTTTTCGACGAAGCATTGAGCACCGAGAATTCCACTGTCATTTGCTGATCCTTCTCGGTGATCCGTCCCACGGCGGCCTGGAGAAGTTTGCCTTGCCAGTGCGGATTCGGATCGCGTTGCGGTCTGAGGGGTTCTTGGGTGCTGGTCGCAGATGTATTGCTCCCAACGGTGCTGGGCAAGGACCCTGGTACGAGACTCTTCGTCTCGGCAATCACGAAGCTCGACTGCAAATTCCCGAGAAGAAAAGTGTGCGGAAGCTCGTACTGAAGCACGAAATCAACCGCGCCGGTATGATCCGCGTTTCCCGCGCTGACTAGGTGCAAGGAGATCTCATGCCCGGTCCTAGTCGTGATCAACGCGTTGGTTTCCGCGCGACTTGAGGTCGTTGGTTTCAGGAACACCATCCGCGGCTCGGCCTCGGAATGCTCGGCTTTGAACGTACCAGGATTCCCCAACACAACCGAACTCACGTCCTCGGGCAATCGCACCGAAGTGACGTACCCGGGCCGCAGGTGCAAGACCGTCACACTCTGCGTATCCAGTGTCAGCCGGACGATTCGCGCATCAGGCAGAACCCTTGCAGCTGAGTCCACCTGGGCTAAGCAATAGGGCAGCGCTATCAAATGCACAACAATCCAACAAATTTTCATCGGATTATTCTTCTCCTCACCCTCGCAGGATCTCCTTGTTCACCCTCTGCAAGTCGTGGCCGACAACTCGCTCTGATTCGAGACACATAGGCCACCACCTCAGGATTGCGGTACGCAAGGCCGCGTCGGGCGACGATGTCTTCGCCGGCAACGTAACCGGCTGCAACTAATCTCAAATCTCCCTGGAATCTGTGCATTAGCCGGGCGAGGTAAAGCACTCCGCCGGAGACGTTCTCGTTAATATTGCAACGGTCTCGCACTCCCAGTCGTGCGGCTGTTGAGGGCATTAACTGCATGAGGCCGGCCGCGCCTTTGCTCGAGACGGCGCACGGATGCCAAGCAGATTCCTGCTCGACAATCGCCCGCACAAAACCGAAAGGCACGCCGTAGTGCCGCGCATACGCCGCTACGTAGTATTCGGCTTCGAGCCGCGTAGCTGTTCTTGGCGGCTGGGCCTGGCAGCACAAAACGCCGAACGTGAACAGAGCGAAACAGAAGCACGTCCTCATGCAGCGCTCCTCAATGCTTCCCGTGTGTATTGCTGGGCATCGTAGATGAGGCTGGCAAAGCCATCGCGCAGCAGCAGCTTTCTTCGGTCAGCCTCCGTTTTAGCCAGCAGGGGCAGTAGAATATCTCGCATTTCTGGTGTGACTCGCTGAGCCCCTAGAACCTTTAAGGCCTGCGCCAGATCCAGGATCTCGGACACCGACGGCGGCTTCTCCAGGCTCCAGCCGCGCAGCGCCTTAGCCAGTCCCGCCATTCCTGCATGAAACTCACAGCTCGAATCTGGCGTTCTCAACGCCACAATCTCTGCCTCCCGCTCAGCCGTCGGGTGCTCAACCCGCAGGTAAAAACTACGTCGTCGCAGCGGATCGCCAATGCGCCTTTCTTCGTTCGAGGTGAGCACAACGAATGGAATGCTGTTGGCTTTGATAGTGCCCAGCTTCGGAATGCTCAACTGCCACACGCTCAGCAACTCCAGCAGCAAGGCCTCAAACGCGTGGTCGACCTTGTCCAATTCATCGATCAGCAGGACGCACGGCTTCTCGTACTGCAGAGCCCGTAGGAGCGGGCCGGCACTGAAGAACTGCTGGCTGTGCAACTCAGCCTGCAGGGATTCCCAATCAGCGTGGGCGGATTGGGCTCTCAGTTCAACGCAAAGCCTTTGCAGGGACTCATCGAACTTGCCGATTGCCTTCTCTTCGTTGATGCCCTCATAGCACTGTAACCGCTCGACGGTCGTGTCTGCTGCTCCCGCAACTGCATACGCCAGTTGAGTCTTTCCGCTGCCAGCGGGGCCTTCGAGCAGCAGCGGTTTGTGCAGCTTTGCCGCCAGGAAGACAGTTGTCGTGGCCACCGAGTCGGCGATGTAGCCAGTGGACCTAAGCCGTTCACCGATTTCTGCAAGAGATGAAAACACCTTAGATTTCTCGTGCCCCGAGACCATGCTTCCGATCTCAATGCGTCAGAAAACGTAGCCCCGAATCAAATTTCGGTCAAATCGGTGCCCCGTTTCCGGCGAAAGGGAGCCGCTGCTGTCTTCGTTTCATTTTTGACCGAATTTCTGGCTTGCTCTACAAACAGTGCAAATGGAGGCCAGTCGTGGCAGTGAGAGTCGGAAACGAAAACAAACGCTTCTTGGGCACAAAGGCGGCAGCCGAATATTCGGGCATTCCAGCCAGTACGCTGCGAGTTTGGAGATCCCAAGGGGGAGGACCTAAATTCTACAAACCCCGTGGACGCGCGCTGTATGATATAGCCGATCTGGATGAGTTCATCCGATCTGGCATCCGCGTTTCCTCTGTGCGCGCAAGCAAGGAGGAACGGAATGTCTATCTATCTGCGGGGTGATGTCTGGTACTACCTCTTCTACGTCAGTGGAAGGCGGTACCGCGGCAGCACCAAAACCAAAAACGAAAAAGAGGCGCTGCGTGTCGAGGCCAGAAAACGAGTTACGGCCGAGCAAGGTGAATCATTGCGGCCGAAACGAGTTCCTCTGCTGCGGGAGTTCGTCAAACCATTTGAGGAATGGCTCGACAAGACCACGCTGGCAGCCAACACCAAAAGCGATTACAAGAACGGCCGCCGTTTGATCCTGAAGACCCCGTTATCCGGCATGCGCATGGATCAAATCACGGCCGATGACGTCGAAACTATGAACTTTCACCAATCGCCCTACAGCCGCAACTGTGCCATTCGGACGCTGCGCCGCATGTTGGGCAAAGCCCGCGACTGGAAACTGCTTCGTGAGGTGCCGAGGGTCAAGACCGTTAAAGTCTTTCCCAGGGACCGGATGATCTCCGTCGAAGACGAGAAACGGCTACTGGCGGCGAAGGCGCCACTGCGAGACGTGCTGACCATCATGCTGGATTCGGGAATGAGAAACGGGGAGGTCATCAGAATGCGCTGGGAGAACGTCCATTGGGACAGCGCGTTCTATTTCAACCCCAAGGGCAAAACGTGCAAAGCTCGCCGGCATGTGCCGTTGAGCGAGCGCGTTATCGCTCTGCTCAGAACCGTCCAGCAGGAGCAGTCGAAAGAGCAGGCAAAGCAACAGTCACGGCCACGCGAAGGATGGGTGTTTCCTTCGAAGAAATCTCCGTCCGGCCATATCGGGCTGAGCGGTCTCGAGCATAGGTTCAGAAAGCTTGCCCGCACGCTCGGGATTCCCGATGTGCTGAAGCTCTACTGTGCGCGGCACACGTTCGGTACGGTGGCCATGGCGGAGACGAGAGACCCGGGGCTAGTCAGAGAAGTCATGGGGCACGAGAGCCTGACCACGACGATGGGTTATCTGCACCCGGAAACGGCGGCGATTAAGGCAGTCATCGATCGTCGCAATCAGCAGAAGCTAAAAGACGCGGTGGTTCACGATGACGGCAGTGAACAACTGATTGAGGAGAAATACGTGATGTAAAAATCAGTTGCACAGCCACAAAAACAGCCACAGCAACTGATTTTGTGGACAGCGGTCTTCGTAAGTGGTTGAAAGATGGTGAGCGCGGGAGGAATCGAACCTCCAACCTACTGATTAAGAGTCAGTTGCTCTGCCAATTGAGCTACGCGCCCATTTCGTGGGTAAACTATTGGTGTGACGAGACTTAATTCACGCTGCCTGCTTCGTCATTCGCGGGCAGTTCTGGGACGACTGTGTCTTTACTGTGCCGCTTCGCTTGTTGAGCCTTGCGATCAAGTCTGGCAGCAGCATCCGCGAGGTCGCTCTCGTCAACGATATTGTACCTGTCGAAGACCGATCTTGTCTTCCATCCGCCGATTTTCATGATCGTCTTCTCGTGAACACCCAAACGCCGCAGGTTCCTGCATCCAGTTCTGCGGAGGTCGTGTACCAAGAGACCGACGTAATGCAACTTCTCACAACCACATTCGCATTTATCGCCCGTCACAGTTAGATCGCATTTGCGGCACGCCATTCTCCCAAGACCAGCATTGCAGCACATCTTGTACCACGTTTTTCGGAAATCACCGATGGGCTTCCCATCCTCGCGGGTGAACAGGAGGTCATCGGGGCCTTTCCCTTCCACGCACATGGAGGCGATTGCGTAAACCTCCTGAGTCATCTTAATGACTCTGGCTTCCTTGTTTTTTGTTGCACCGGGGTTGAGATCAATTGTGCGATTCAGCAGATCGACTTGGCGGACACGTACCTTTCCCAATGGCTCAGACCGTCGCCAACCGAAACTGTTGTACACTGCGACCAAACCGCGCATCCACAGACCTACTTTCGCTGCTTCTGCCGCCAATTTTTCGTAACCTTCATCCTGAAGAAAGCCCTCTCGTGTGTTGTTTTCTTCAAGCATGGGGAATGTCGGGACACGAAAAACCTTTGGTGGAGTGGCTTCGTAACCGAGATAAAACGCGGAACGCAGCAATGCCAATTCACGGTTGATCGTGGAGTTTTCAGGCGGCTTGTCCCACTTGAGCAGTTGCTTCTTTCTCTCCTTAACGTAATTTCGAAGAAGCTCGGTGCTGATCTGTACTGCTCGAAGATTGCCGAAGAATGGCTCCAGATGCAATCTCCAGTGGCGTTCCTCATCGACAATCGACTTGTTGCCGTCGATCCGGTGCTGATCCAGCACGTCTTTAATCAGTTCCGAGACCATGATCTTCGAGACCGTGTGGCCCGTGTAGTTACCCATCGCGACCTCAGCCTGTCTTGCCCGTAGCCATGACCGCGCCTCTCGCTCACCACGGCAGCCCGTCGAGCAGCGGACTCTGTGTCCGTTCACCCAGTAATCCGCCATGTAGATCGTGCTGTTCTTCGGGAGGTAAACCCTCCCATCACCGCGCATCTGTTTCACCGTTTCCCCCACTGCACTTTGTTCACTGCCAAACACACCTGCGGACCATAGCGTATCCTCCAGTGTTCTTCAACTCATCCTCAATACTTGATCTTGTGCCGTTCGATCCAAGCATCAAGATCGCGCACATCAAATTTCCAACTAGAAGTGTGCTCGCCCGACGAGACGAAGTGCAACTCACTCTTGTTTACTTCTTGTCGGAGACTCCACGGTGACATGCCCAAATAGCGGGCCGCGTCTTTTGTCCTCAGTAATCGTTTTGATCCCCTGTCAGAGTGAGTCGTTGATCGGCATTCTTGTAATTTCGCTTGCCTCCGTACCGCTGAATCCTCTTGCAGACGCTCAACCTCTTCCCTGTACGCCCTGTAGGTCTGCGGCATCATCCCAACTGGCACACCGTCCAGCCACGTACCCAATGTGCTGACTTTTGTTCCCATGACCTTAATTACTCTTTCCATTCCATTGCCGCGACTCCCGCGCAGGTCAATCTTCTTCTTAGTTACTAGGTTTTTCGTCTTTTGCCGAATTCTGCGATTCTGCCTGCCTGGACCCATCCCAACGGCTCCTCCCCTTCAGCCATAGAGCCGGCCCTCAGAAGAATGACAAATTGTGTTACTGAGTTTCCGCCAATGCCGCAGGTGCAGATAACGGAGCCTCAGAAAACCTCAAATAAGATTACGGAGGCTTAAACAACGTCAAATAAGACGACCCGCCCCGAAACCAGCGACCAGAGCGGTGTTTGCTGAATCATTTCATTTTGTGGCGTATCTAACTCTTAGTGAACGTAGCACTGCTGTGGCGGTCATGCAAAGTGGCTCTGTCTGATTCCCTCCCGTTCCATTCTTAGAGTGGAGCGAGAAGGGATCAGAACAAACCAGCACCGACCGACAAGCAGCCAGAAGACGAGTCGCATCGACCGGGGCAGTATCTACGGGAGCATGCTTCCCTCTTGTTCCATTCAGTGAATGGGTCAAGAAGGGAGCATGCGCTTGAGCCGTAGCCTAATAAGCGAATACCGGGATCGGGGCGGCTAGACACGGTACGTCTTGCTCGAAGGACGTGCCGAAATGTCTATCACCCCGAACCCAACCAACAGTTTTCCTGAACTACCGCCAGCAACTACCCCTGAGGAGATTCGCGACATCTGTCGCGAATCCGAACTCACGCCCGGCGAAATTCATGCCGAATACCTAAACCTAAACGGGCAAATCACGGCCCATCTCGATGCTTTTGTCGGGAAGATCGTTGACGCTACCGAAGAGTTCAAGACCCTGATCCTGCCCTTGTTGGATCAAATGCAATCCATGCTCAGCAAGCGCGGTAGCCGTCGAAAGCTGCTGAACATCGCCGCAGTCCCGACTTGGGAAGACTGGTTTGAAGGCTTCGAGAAGCGCCTGCATCTCGACATCAGCCTGCGGCAAGTCCAGCGATGGCTTAAGCAGTACCGCGAAGCGGAGATGGAAGAGCCGCCTGCGCCGGATGTCAACGTTATCGCGAGGCAATGCGTCCGCAACGTCGAGTCGAAGAAGCAAGCGGAAAAGCTGGAGTCCGTTGTCAAAGAACACAAGCAGTTAAACCCAGCGATCTATGCAGACCTCATTCGCGCTCTGAAAGCCGATGTGAAAAAGAAATTGGCACTCATCGCCAAGTTGGAGAAAGAATTCAAGCCGCTAAAAACCAGTACGGGAAAAGCTCTTCAGCGCCTTGTCAGGGAGCAACGGGCGAAACTCCCCGACCCGATGTCGTTGAGACCTTAAACGGTCGCCCTTCTTCAACAGCGTGATTGTCAATCGCTGGCAGAGAACAATGAACGAATGTAGAAGTTTGGAAATAATCAGCCGCGTGAGAAATTTTCTTATGCTTCTCCGTCACCGGACCGTCGAGCGGATGCTCTTTAGTCATCGTTTTCCAAATAAATCCTCTTTCGCCCGACCAGTGGTTGCTAGCGGGTTTCGTATCCGGTGTGATTCCTTCCTGTTCCATGTATTCTCGAATATCTTTTTCTTCTTCCGGTCGTCCGGCGAAGAGTTCAAGGCAGTAGTGCGCCCAAAACGCTTTATCCGCTTTGTACTGATTTACATAATCACGAACTCGCTGATCTTGAGCGTCCCGCTTTTCAGTCATGTACCGCAAGTTGTTGGCACATTCAACGATCGAACGGCTAAGCCCGAAGGCTTCGTCTGGCAGATCGGAACGCAGAAGATTGATACATGCTTTCGCCAGAGCAAAGGCTTTTGACACGGCAGCGAGTCCAATAATATCAAACGGAAATTTGTACGGATCACGCGGTAGAATTCCCATCGCGTTGATCACAAAGGCTAATTGCACCTCTGAAACGCCCGAACCGATCCGAATCCCTTTCGGACAGGCGAATCGCCCAGCGGAGGCGGCGCGATGATGAACCGATACCGCTGTGCCGCTTCTGTGCCAATCAGCCCCAACAATTCGATGCAAAACCGCACAATTTAGAACTCAGCAGCGGGACTAACTCCCTAATTTGTCAATAACATTGGGAAAATGAACGGCGGGTACCCGCGATTAAGAGTCAGTTGCTCTGCCAATTGAGCTACGCGCCCACGGTGGGGATCGCACTGGAAGGACAAACTGAAATTATAGCATCCGCTTGCGTCGGCAGCAGACGGGAACGCGAGTGACACACTCGTTCCCTTCAATATCCGAACCCGGAGTTTCTAGATTTCTCCGAGCGCAGTCCCGCGCCGCGAGCCTGCCTTCCGCGCTTAGGACCGCTGGCGGGCTTCCGCCGTCAGAGAGCTCGCAGTCTCGCGGGCCACCGGCCGCCGTGGCGGCAACGGATCGGCGCCCACGGGCGGGCGATGCTCGACTGTGCCAATGACGGGGACGTCATCCGTGCCATCGCCATAAGGCATCGAGGCAAAACGCTGCTCGCCGCACATTCGGTCAATCATGCGCTGTTGCCGCCGCGAGAGCACGGCGTGAGGAAGAATGGCAAAGTTGCGGAACATCCAGAGCAGATACACGCGCTCGGCGAAAGAAGGAATTACGTAACGCGGACCGATGGGAGTCTGAACCTGCACCACGCCGGCCGCCAGCTTTTCGATCAGCATACGGGGCCCACCTGGAACCTGAGATTGCCAGAGCAATTCTGGGGCCGCCATTATTGCACCATTGGCGGTGCAATTGGAAGCTTTTTTTCACAGACCTAAATCAGGACCACCCCGGCCAGGGTTATTTCGCCCTTCCTGATCGTGGACTTTTCGGGAATCCCATCGGGAGGCTCGTCCTTCAAACGGGAACCGGCAGGGCGCCGTTCCGGGTATCCACCATCGTGAAGGTGGTGAACCTTCTATGGGGGTTAGATCGTGACTTCGGGCAGGATATCCATACGCCGAATCTGCGCCGCCACCCCGAAGTCCTTCCCCTGTTCCTCCACTCGGACAATCGTGGCCTGGCAGCACACCCAGCACTTCTCGCCGGAAGTCAGCTCGGGAGGGAGAATCAGGACCAATTCGACGTCAGTTCCCTTCTCCATGCGGGACTGGGTGTAAAGGAAAACACCATTGGCGCTGACGTCCCGGGTCTGGGCGGTGTGGTCTGTGCCCTGGGCGGTGCGGACCCGCGTCGGGACGCGGGTTGCGATTCTTGTGCCGCTGCGGCGCTCGGCGTTGGTTTTCATGGGCTCGGCGTGCCCACCTACTGTACACCAACGCTGCAAGCTGGACGAGGGGCAAGAGCAGATTTCGGGTTCGGGCGGTGGTCGGAATTGGAACGGTTTCACAAATGTCTTGCGCGCGGCGAGCGCCAAGCCCTCTGGGGCTGAAGCCCAGCCTTTATGCGACCCTTGGCGGCCCCCTTCGGCTCGCTTTCGCTCGCTCAGGGCAGGCTAGAAACTGAAGCCGGGCCCTACCCAAAACCCTTCTACATATTGGGCCGCTTGGCCCGCATGGCCGGAACCACCAGCGCCTGCTCCAGGGTAGGCACGTTGGTGCCGCGGAGCTTGGCTTCCACTTCGTGCAGTTTGTCGGTCTCGAGCGTCTGGTAGTAGGCCTGCACCAGCAGTTCCATGGTGAAAGGATTGTCCTGATCTTCTTCCAGATGTGCAATGGCGTCTTCGTATTTCTTTTGATCCATCAGGAGGGTTCCAGCGGCGCCCTGGTAGGAACTCTGGATGACGCGGTTGCGGGTGCCGTCAGCCATGGTTTCGAGTTGCTGCAGCGACTGGTTCGCCAAGGCTTGATTTCCCGCGTGAGCGGCGCGTACGGTGCGATTGCGCAGGATGCGCGACATCTCTTCATCGCGATCCGAGGGCGAAATCGTTGCCCGGTGATGCAGCGCATCTTCGGCCAGCTTCAGATTTCGCAGGGCAGCGTTGTCGTCCGCCTGATACTCTGCGATGTGCCGGTAGGCCTGCGCTTCCTGCAGGTCCTGCTCTTTGGCATGGGCGGTCTCGGCGATTTCCTGGTATTCCTTGTCGGCTTCGGCATAGTTGCCGTCGCGAACAAAGGTCATCGCCTTCTGCATGCCGTAGGACAGGCGGTCGGCTTCATTGTGCGCAAAGCGGATGGCCTTGTCATATTCGACACGGGCCTGCTCCTGGTTGCCCATGAGCGCGTAGGTGTCGCCCAGGCCAAGTTGTGAGGTGATGAAATCGGGATCAATCCTGAGCGCGGCGCGATAGTGCTCGAGCGAGCCGTTGAAATCCCCGGCCATGCGCTTGAGTTCGCCGTAAGAATCCTGTGGATTCGGTTCCTTCGGCAACAGGGCGACGTAGCGATCCATGGCGGCGAAAGCCTTGGCGAACTGCCGGTTGCGGGCATAGACGTACGCCAGATCGTTAAGCGCGGCGGGAAAACTCCTATCAATGACCAGCGCCTTCTCGAAGAAGCGCTGCGCCTGATCGTTGCCCTGCTCTGCCATGAGCCAGTTGCCGGCAAGATAGAGCAGGTGCTTGTCGCGCGGATACATCTCCAGCATGTCGTTCATGGCTGAGATGCCGCCCAGAAAATCGCCTTCCTGCACCTTGGCGATCCAGGCAATCATCAACTGTTCGCCCGCGGACGTCTTGGGAGTAAGTTCCTTGGCCTTGGCGCGAGCCGCGCTCACTTCCTCAGGATTGCTGCTGTTGAAGGCGATCCAGGCCCAGGCCACAGCCAGGTTGGGATCTTCTTTTACAGCCGAGCGCCAGTCATCGTTCGAGCGTTCTAGGTAGAGATTCTCGTAATCGGCCATGCCCTTTTCGTAGAGCTCGCGAGCTTTGGCGGACGAGGTCGTGACCGGCAGCGCGATGGTTGTGCCTTTTTGAAGATGGTGAGCGTAAAGGGGTACGGACAAGCTGCCGAGGACGAGAACAGCGCAGACAACCAGAGTAAGAGTGCAGACTGCACGAGCGACAGCGCAGGTCGGACGGCGCATCAGAGTTCTCCGGAACAGACTTGTTAAGGGGAGGGGGACTACTAAGGAGGTTACATCGGCCTAATCAGTGGACGAAGTGACGAAAGGCGTAGGCCCGATGCAGATGGGGATCGTCCCGGCCGATATGCTGTTAAGTTACTGATTCCAAAGGCAGAACAGGAGCCTGATGCCGGGGAGTGGAGGGTTGGGAACCGAATATCGGGCAGAAGAAAAGCCCCTGCCGCCAACGACAGGGGCGAAGAACAACGTAAGCCGGTTAGAAGCTGAACTTGGCTGCGATCTGGATGCCGCGCGGTCCGCCTCCTCCCAGGAACGGATTGCCGATGCCCACGTCGCCGGTCGCGGTGATCTGGTAACCCGGGTTGGCAGGAAGGTTCAAGGGTGGTCCGAACGCGGGTTGGCCCATCACTTCGCGTCCATTCACCAGCTGAAAACCGCAGCCGCACGGGCCGAGATTCGTAGCCGGATCGGCGATAAAGGCCGGCATTTCCGGGTTGGCGAAGTTCGGATGATTGAGAATATTGAAGAACTCCGCGCGCAGTTGCAGCTTCACTCGTTCACTGAGCGAGGTGTTCTTGTAGAGGGCGAAATCCCATTGCTTATAAGTTGGTCCGACCAGCGCGTTCCGACCCAGGTTCCCATAGTGTCGAGTCCCAGGCACGCAATCCGATGCAAGGCCCGAAAGCGTTCCGTTATTCGTGCATGGCATGGCGAAGGAGCTGAGCTCAATGTAGTCGTAGGGATCTCGCTTGTGATACGTAATGGGGGCGACAACATCTGGGCGGTCAAAGCACTCTCCGCCGCCGCTGTAGTCATCTTCGCAATTGTAGGCAAATTGGAAGGGTTGGCCGCTCTGCAGCGAAACCGTGCTTTCGAAGCCCCAGCCGTTCTTGAGCCGTTGCATGCTTCCGCCCCGGTTGGGCAGTTCATAGGCAAACACCCAGGTCAGGCGATGGGGAATGTTGAAGTTTGACGGTCCGTATTCCAGTTGCGGGTTGTTGCTGTCTTGCGGCTGTGCGGCGTTGGGCACAAAGTCCTCGAGATCGCTGGAGTTGTCGAGCGACTTGGAATAGACATAATTGACCGTTGAAGTCACGCCGTGCCAGCCGTTGACTCGATAGCTGACCTGCAGCGAGTTGTAGTTGGACTTTCCAGTGGACTTCTCCTGGTAGAGATAGGTCGCGCCGTACTGGCCTACGCTGCCGGCAAACGGCCGCGGCACAGTGAAGTCATCGACGCAAGGAGCTGGTGTGCAGGCTAAGTCTGCCGTGGTAACGGCTGCGTTTGTCGGCTGGTTGAGATCGTAAAAGCGGAAGAGCCGGTGTCCCTGCGATCCTACGTAGCCGATCTGCAGCGTGGTTTTGGCGGTGAGCTGTTGCTGGATATTGATGTTGTAGTTCTCCATGTAAGGAGTCTTGATGTGGGGATCCACGGCGAAAATGTCGCACTCGTAGTTACAGGCAGTCTCATCCCCGAATATCGGCTGGCCGGCGACGATCGTGTTTTTAGGCCCTAGATCTGGGCCCAGCCCCGCGGAGAGAATCGGGTCTGGCCCAAAGTTGCCGTAGGCCGGGCCGGGAGCATAGTAGGCAGAAAACGGCAGGTGGCCCAGGAAGATGTCCTGGGAGAAGGCATCATAGAAGAGGCCCGCGCCGATGCGGATGACAGTTTTGCTTTTCCCGGTTACATCCCAGGAGAGCGAGGCGCGCGGCGAGAAGTTGGTGTAGTTGGGATCATACAGGCGGTTGAGTCCGTTGGTTCCCACCTGCTCGTATGTTCCTGTTCCTGTATCGCTCGCCGGATCGAAGCTCGACTCCAGGAAGTTGGCGAAGAGATTGTTCTTCTCTTTGACAACTCCGTACAAATCCCAACGCAGGCCGTAGTTCAGCGTCACCCGTGAGTTCATACGAAAGCTGTCCTGTGCATAAAGGCCGTAGCTGTTCTCCGAAGTGTGACGCACCGAATTCCCCGTGTACTGAAGGCCGCCTCCGTTGGCAATGCTGCCCTCGAGAAAATCAGTCAGGTTCGCGAATTTAAGTCTCCCGCGATAGTACTTGTCGAAATACTGCTGAATGCTGGTGCGGCGGAATTCGAAGCCAAACTTCAACTCGTGCTTGCCCATCTTCCAGGACAGGTCTTCCACAAAATGATCGTTGGTGTCGTGGCGAGCCCGGGGATCGCCGGAAGTAGTACCGAGTTGCGAGAAAAAGCTGGTTGAACCGGTTGGAGTCACCGAGACGAGAATAGCCGGCAAGCCGGCGTTGTGCACACTCGCGCCTGAGCAATGCGAGGGGTCGCTCGTGCCTTCGGCGCAAAGTCCGATCGAAGTCGGTTGGAAGCTCTGGTCCTGGGAGAAGAAACCCTCCGAGAACCGGTTCCAACCGTAGCGCACCTCGTTCACCACATGGGTGCCAAAGGTATGCACATAGGAGAGCGAGACCAACTGCACTCGCGTGGGCGTGACTGTGTTGAAGCCGGGAAGCTGGCCGCCGCTGCCGGTCAAGGCCAGGGGGAAAGATTGCGTGCTGTCGCCAAAGAAATAGCGCCCGGTCAAGATGTTGTTGGTGTTGAAATTGTGGTCAATCTTGGCGATGACGCTGCTCAGGTTGTTTAGGGACGGAGTAATCAGTGAGGCGTCGCTCGATCCCCCGGTCGGGTTCGTACAGCCGAGATCGTTGGAGGTTGCACCGGGGATGTTTGGCGCCGGCCAGAATTTGAGCATGGCTTCCGTGACCTGATTCACGGTGCCGCCGGCCTTCACGATTGCCGTCTCGTCGGCTGTGACTTGAGCCGGGTCCGGCACACAGGCCAGAGTAACCAATCCTACCGGCTCGCGCTGCCCCTCGTAGTCGAAGAAGAAGAAAGTCTTGTTCTTGACGATAGGCCCGCCCATGGCCCCTCCGAATTGATTATTGTGAAAGGGCGCGCGGGGCTGGCTGGCAAGGTTGAAGTAGTTGCGCGCATCCAGGGCATCGTTGCGGAAGTACTCGAATGCCTCCCCGTGAAGGTTATTGTTGCCGCTCTTGGTCACAATGTTGACCACCGCCCCGGCGTTGCGTCCATACTCGGGCTGGAAGTTGGAGAGCACTTTCATCTCCTCCACCGCTCCGATGGGTAGAATCGCCGAGGGCACCGCAAACACGCCGCCCTGGTTGATGGCCGGGTCGTTGCGGTAGCCGTCGTTCATATCGGTGCCGTCGAGCAGGTAGTTATTGGAGCGGCCGCGGGCGCCGTTCATGGAGAACTCGCCGAACGATCCGGGAGAGTCTGTGATCTGGTCCGGCGAGCCGGCGACACCGGGATTGAGATAGATCAGCTTGGTGTAGTCGCGGCCGTTGATCGGCATATCCTCGACGGCATTGGAGGTCAGCACGCCACCCAGGTCGTCACTGGTGGTTTCGATCTGGGGCAGGTCTCCGCCGGCGACTTCCACCATCTGGGTCACTTGCCCTATCTTCATCTGCACATCCACGCGGCGTTCCGTGGCCACATCCACTTCCACGCCGGTGGTCACCGAAGTCTGAAATCCGCCTTGCGTGACCGTAACGGTATAGCTCCCGACGGGCAGTTCGGGGATGTTATAGCCGCCGTCGGTGCCGGTAGTAGCGGTCCGCTCCAGTCCCGTGCCTGGGTTTTTCACTTTCACGGTCGCCCCGGCCACGAACTTTCCGGCCGGGTCGGTCACCGTCCCCAGGATGGTTCCGCGAAAGGTCTGGGCCCACATGCTCACCGCGATCAGAAGAAAGAATGCGAAGAAGATGCGCGCTTTCATAGGAGCTCCTTGCTGACCAGCTCGGAGTGGCGACTTCGGGGAAGGCGGAGTCGCCCTCAGCCCGGGAAGGACGGCGGTTTCGAATGGAGCAACAATTTAGTAAGAAGACACCGGCCCGCCCGCAATGATCAGGCCTGAACATTATCGAAACCCATTTGCCGGAGTCAACTAAGAAGTTGCGAATAGGATGGATCAGTTTTATGGATGAGGCTGGAGGAAGGGAGTTTTAGTCAGTGACTGATTGGGCTGGGTGCTGAGGCCTAGAAGGTGAACGCCACGCCTCCGCGCACGGAGCGGGCGGACTGCACCAGGTAGACCGTCTGTCCGTCTTGCCCCACGACCGGAACATAGCCCTGGGCCAGCAGGTTGCGCAGGTCAATGATCGCCTCCATGTGGGCGGGCAGAAATCCCAGGCTGGGAATCGGTTGGCGGATGAAGAGATTCAGGAAGGGGTCGCTCTGTCCCGGGGTAGCGTTGAACATATCCACCGGAGTGATGGCTGAGCCATTCACCCAGCGGTAGGAAGCGATCCAGCGGGTGTGGGTGCGGGAGAGCGTTCCGCTGAATTTCGCCGCTACAGCGTGCCGGCGTTGCTGTGTAATCCATGATTGCGCGTTCGCGAGCGGCACGTCGGGCTGGGTGAGATTGAGAACGCCGCCGTAGGCATAGTCCAGAGTGGCCGTCAGATCCCCCGCGAACTTGCGTTCCAGAACAACCCGCAGGCCTCCGGTGTCCAACATCTGGCCCGCGTAGCTGAACGTCCCCGAAGAAATGTCAGGCAGCAGGAAGCCGCCCACGGAGGTGACTGCTCCCGTCCCCGTCAGCGCCGGATTGCTCACGCGATCGGAAAACACAGCGACCTGAACGGCGTTCTTACCCAGGCGTCGCGACAGGCTTAACTCCTGGTGGTGGGCACTCTCCACTTTCGGGGCATATCCCGCCATGCTGATGCGGGGGTTAGTTTCGCTCAGGTCCGCGGGAGCGGAATCAAATCCCTTTTCGCTGCGTAGGTCGGGGCGGGAGGTGGCGTAAGCGTATTCCAGAATCGTGTTTGGCGACAACTGAACGTCCGCCGTACCGTAAGGACGAAACGCGGTGACATGCCCAAGGAACTGGATGGCCTGCATTTCGCTGCCAAACTTCAACTCCAGCACGTCGCCAAAAGTGACGTCGTCCCCCGCAGAAAAGGCCAGCGCCTGCAGGGCCGCGTTGTGCAAGTTCGGATCAACGGGGGCGAAGCGTCGCACCGTCAACCCTATCTTTGGCGCAGATCCATCCATCAACTGATGCGAATAGCCGGCATGCAGGACGGCAGCGGGCATCCCATCTCCGTAGCCAACGTTGCCGCTGAAATTCAGCAGGCCGTCGGCGAAGAGAGAACGCTCCAGCGTAAAGCCGGTGCTTACATCCGATCCGGTGCCGTAACCGCCGGCATCGGAACCCCCAAGGAATGACAGGGTACCCCGCAGGTCGTGGTTCTGGTTCTCGCCGGGGGCAGAGGCAAGTTGCGCGGCTGGGTCGTCGATGGCCCGCAGAACAGGCCGGTTGGCCACCGAGCGCAGCGTCCACTTCCAGTCATCATCGTCAGGCAGGGAACGGACAGGCCCCAGTTGCATCACGTTGAGCAGCGTATTCAGGGTGACGTTGATGTTGAGGCTGGCTCCGGGACGAAGCCCGATCTTCTCGCGCAAGGCAGGCAGAAACGAAGGCGCTGTGACCTGGAGAGTATAGAGACCGGGAAGCAGGCCACCGGCGGTGTAGTAACCGGCTCCGTCCGTGAAAACCGTCAGGGTGCGATTGGCGGTACCCAGAATCTGCACCACGGCGCCCATCTGCGGATCGCCCGCGGCACTGCGCACGTATCCCGAAATTGCCCCGGGGCGCTCGCCGGCCCAGACTGGAAGCGACAATCCGAACACGATTATCCAGGTTCCGAATTCTCGCATTCTCAACACACGCCCACCCCCTGGGTGGAGGAATCGCAGGGAGTTACTCTACTGCAAACATCGCCGATGGATCAATGGTTTGCTTGGAAATATTGTCGCTCACCTTGATTTGTATCTTGTAGACGCCAGGCTGCAGGTTCGCCGCCACGATGGATTTCTGCAGCGTCACTTGTTCACCAACATTGCCCATCGTGTCGGTGGATTCGACCTTCTGCACTACCGGCTTGTTGGTGGCAACGTTGATAATGTCGTATTCAATCGTGGCGGAAGGCTTGTGCGTCTTCTCATCCACGCCCAGATTGTAGACCTGCATCCAGAAATTCAGCTTCTGATCTTTGTCCCTCTTGAACAGCGCCGGCTTACCGTCCGCGGGCGCCACCCGGGGCCGCACCTTCATGGTTCCGATCACGAAATTGCCGGTGCCGATGTCCTTGGTGGGCACCGGTTCCATTACGTCGGCCACGATCAGAGACGAGGTGGAAAGTTTGTCTTCGGCATAATCAGGAACCACGATGCTGCGGCTCCACACGCCTTTGCGATCTCCGTTCACGTCCTTGACTGCGACGTCCAGTTTGTAACGGCCGGGACGCAGCGGCACGGCCTTGTAATACACAGAGGCATTTTCCGCCGTGCGGGGCAGAAGTTCGGCAGGAACGTCGACCAGTACCGGATCTTCGAAGGTCTGGACGACCTTATCAGTCAAGGTGGACAAGCGGGCAAAGATGTCTACCGTTCCGCGCTGCACGCCGTCTTTGTTCACGAACGTGATGTCGCGATTCTTGATCTGGATCGTGATGGGCACGAGTGCGGTATCGCTGGTCACTTTTACGAAGTCCACATGCACATCGAAAGGCATGGGGTTCAGGATGATCTTCGAGTTGACCACTTCCTCCAGATCCTTGTACTTAACCGGAGGAGGCGCCATCAGCTTGGAAAACTGCTCCAGACGATCGAACTCCTTGCTCTGCAGCATGCTGCTCTGGGGCCCCTGTCCGAGGCGTTCCAGGCCGTTACCGGTGAAACGCTGTGATTTGTTGGCCATGCCCATCTGCTCCCACATCGTCAAGCCGGCGTTCGGAGTGTAGAGCAAGGCATCCTTCTTGGAGCGATCCATCGTCATCTCGTAGGCGCCGCACATGCAGTCGTCGACGAATTCAATGATGACCTCCTGCCCAATGCCTTCAATGTAGCGGTATCGCCAGGTTTCGAACGGGTACGTCGAGGTCTCGCCTCCACCCTCTTCCATGGGGCGCTCGTAGGTGCCGCCCGAGGGATGCGACTCGATCTCATCGGGCTTGCCGTACACGATGTAGATGCGGCCGCGGTCGGTTTTCCAGCCCGGCACTCCGGCGGCGAAATGCTCGTTGGCGTAGGCGATGCGCTGGTAGTGCTCTTCCTTGTATTCGTTTTCTTCGGTATCGGGAGTCGGGTCGCGGCGCTGCCAGAAGGCTTCGATGAAGTTGTCGCGTTCCTCGTCGTTGGAAAGTTGCTTAAAGGCCGCCCTTTCTTCGTCGGTGATGATGTAGATGACATCCTCGTCCAGCCACTTCTTGTAGGTCTTGCTCAACTCAATCTTGAGCGCCTTTTCATTCTTCTTTTTCTGCTTCTCATTGGCGGGGCGCTGGAGCGGGTCCATGGCCTGATCGGCAGGCTGAGTTTGGGCCGCGCTGGTCTGGGCTGGGCTGGTCTGGGCTGTGGCGACCGTATCTTTGGGCGGGTCGGTGGGTTTCTGGTTCGGTTGATCCTGAGCAACTGCGGCGGCGGCCATCAGACCCGCAGATACCAGCAAAACTCGCAGAAAGGCTAGGTACGAAGATACCGGGAACATGAGAGGGACTCCTGCCGGACAACCGTCGTCGCTCTATTTTAGGCCCTTTAGTTCCGTGAAAGCAAGGTTAAGTCGTGCCCCGAGAGCACATTAAAACGGTCTGCAACCACCTTACTTAGAGGGAGGTGCGGCTGCCCCGAGTTGCCTGGAGCGGGGTTAAATCCTTTGGGTGCCCGGCTTGAATGGCAGGCTATAATGGGAAGTTCCGGGGGCGCGGTCGCACCTCCCCACCGTAACGGGTCTCGGCACTTCTTGTTATTCCTGATCGGGAACTTTCTCGGCACCAGGATCGTAACAGTAGATGTGCGTCGTCACTCGAATGAGCCGGCAGGGGCCTTTTTGCAAGTCCCGGCTGGAGCGTGGGGTCGAAGTTCTGTCAGAGACTGACATAGCCCCGGACTAAGTGACGTGAATCATGAAGCCCTGGAAAAAATTTGCCATCGTCGCCGGCATCGTGGTTTTGCTCGCAAGCATTGTCGGTTTCACCGTTCATCAGAGCAGCAAGAATGTGGTGACGGTACAGACCGGGAAGGTGCAGCGCCAGGATCTGGCCACCGTCGTAAGCGCTTCGGGAGAGATCAAACCGAAGACCTATGTCAACATCGGCGCAAATGCCTACGGCAAGATCACCCACCTGTACGTGAAGGAAGGGGATCAGGTGAAGAAGGGTCAATTGCTGGCGCAGATCGAGAACGTGCAGTCGGCGGCGGATGTGAGCGCCAATCAGGCCGCGGTGCAAGCCGCGGAAACTGACGCCGTTGCCGCCGATGCCGCGCTCAAAACTTCACAAGCCGACTTGCTCCGCGCCCAGGCCGACTATGACCGGAACAAGCTCGACTGGGAACGCGCCCAGAACCTGTTCAAAGACGGCCTGATCGCCAAGTCGGACTTCGACAGCCGCAAAAACGCATGGGCTACGGCTGACGCGGGCCTGGTTCAGGCGCAAGCGCGTGTGACCCAGGCCAGAGCACAGCAGGATTCCGCCAACAAGCATGTGTCGCAGGCGCAGGCCAATTTAACTCGCGTCACCGATGTGCTGCACAAGACCACTTACAGTGCGCCTTATGACGGCGTCGTCACCAACCTGCCGGTGCGCGAGGGCGAATCGGTGGTCATCGGAATCCAGAACGCTCTGGGCAGCACGCTGATGACGATTGCCGACATGTCGGTGATCACCGCCGAAGTCAAGGTGGACGAAACCGACATCGTTAACGTGCGCTTGCAGCAGCCTTCGGAGATCACTATTGACGCTATTCCGAATAAGATCTTCCACGGAATCGTCACCGAGATTGGCGACAATGCCATCGTTCGTTCCAGCGGCGTTTCCACTTCGCAGCAGGCCACGGCCAGCGAAGAGGCCAAAGACTTCAAGGTGGTGGTGACCCTGACCGATCCGCCGCATGACCTGCGCCCGGGGCTTTCAACCACGGCCAAGATCACGACCGCCACCAGAAGCAACGCGCTGTCGGTTCCCATCCAGGCCTTGACTCTGCGCACCAAGGCCCAGATGGAACAGCAGAATAATCCGCCGGGCTCAGTGCATGCCGCGGCACCCGCGGTCAAGGAAGTTGCATCCAAGTCGAAGAAAGAGGACGACGTGCAGGGCGTCTTCGTCATCCGCAACAAGAAAGCGATGTTCGTGCCCGTTACCACTGGCATCACCGGCACCACCGATATCGAAGTTCTGGATGGCCTGAAGGAGGGGGACGAGGTCATCACGGGAAGTTACAAGGTTCTGCGCACGTTGCGTCCCGGATCGAGCGTCAAGATTGACAATTCGGTGCCCAAGAAGGAAGAAGAAGAATCGTCATAACGTTCCCCGGCCTGGCGCGTCCAAAGGGAAAGCCGGCCTGGGTCTTGGAAAGCGGTCTCGGAGAGGAAGTTCGCGGCACAACGTACTGAACCTTAAAGATCGGAGAGGTCAGTGGCACCGGGCGAACGAATGGAAGACCAGGAGAAAAAAATGGCAACCGCGGAAGTCATCAGCATGCCCAGCAACGCTGTCCAGGCACCGCCGCCCGACTCGTGCATGATTGCGGCCGAAGATCTCTGGAAGACCTATGACATGGGTTCCGAGCAGCAGGTTCACGCCCTGCGCGGCGTCCACGTGAAAATCCAGCGCAACGAATACGTCGCCATTATGGGGCCGTCCGGCTCCGGCAAATCGACGCTCATGAACCTGATCGGCTGCCTCGACACTCCCACCCAGGGTAGTTACTGGCTCAACGGCCAACTGGTCAGCGAACTCGACGACGACGAACTGGCGCGCATCCGCAACAAGGAAATCGGATTCGTGTTTCAGACCTTCAACCTGCTGGCGCGCGCCACGGCGCTGCACAACGTGGAGCTGCCCCTGATCTACGCCGGCATTCCCACCGAAGAGCGTCTGAACCGCGCCAAGGCGGCGCTGGCGGCCGTGGGCATGGAATCACGCATGAGCCACAAGCCCAACGAACTTTCCGGCGGGCAAAGGCAGCGTGTCGCCATTGCGCGCGCGCTGGTCAACAAGCCCTCCATTATTCTGGCCGACGAACCCACTGGCAATCTCGACTCCCAGACCGGTCTCGAAATTATGGCTCTATTCGACCGGCTGCATGCCGAGGGCAACACCATCGTGCTGGTGACGCACGAGCACGACATCGCCGAATACGCGCATCGCGTCATCCATCTTAAGGACGGCGTCATCGCCAGCGATGAACGCAAGGGTGACCGCCGGCAATAACGCCAGAAAAAGAGTTCTTCGCTGCAGGAGATCACGCCCAGCGTCACGGCTGGGCGTTTCTGTTTTCTGAGCTTAATTTCTGCGTTTTGACGACAGCGTGGAAGAGTGGTTTCCCGACTCAGTGCGCCCCAATGGCGGACGACTGCGCCTCGGGTGTCTGCGGTGGCTCGGCGGCCACGACCCGGTCTCTTCCGTCCTTTTTTGCGCGGTAGAGCGCGGCGTCTGCGGCCGCCAGCAATTCCTTAGGAGAGGTGCCGTGGTCGGGCAGAGCTGCCACGCCCACTGAGACCGTGACCATACCCAGCGACTGCCCCTGGTGCAGGACTGTCATTTCGCGCAGTCTTGACCGGATGCGCTCGGCCCGCGCACACGAGGCGTTTAGGTTTGCGGTGGGAAGGATGACGACAAACTCCTCACCCCCGAACCGGCAGACAATGTCTTCGGCCCGGATGCTCTTCGCCAGAAAGGCTCCAGTTTCGCGCAGCACGCTATCGCCCGCGTCGTGGCCATAGGTGTCGTTAAATTTCTTGAAATGATCCAGATCGAGCATCAGAATGCCCAGCGCCTGCTCGGCTCGCACGGCGCGCCGGACTTCCCGCTCCAGCATTTCCTCCAGATAGCGGCGGTTATAAAGCCCAGTCAGGGGGTCTTTGATGGACTGGGTGCGCAGCGCCTCGCGCAAGCGGATATTCGCTACCGACAGTCCCACTTGCCCCGCAAACGTGGTCTTGAAGGAGAGCTCGGAATCGGCCAGAGTCGGGGCGTCGTTTGTGGCCTGAAAGTGCAGCATTCCGAGCGCCTCGCCTTGCGCAAGAATGGGAATACAGAGATACGTATTCTTCACGCCGGCAGCGTGAGCGCAAGGGGCGGTCGTGTCTCCGGCAACCACCAGATGCGGATGCCCGGTTCTGAGGGCCCAGCAGCGATTCGGCTCGAACACCATTTCCGGCAGCTGGCAGTCGTGCCAGGACCCGGCGACTTCGGCCAGGTCGCGCCTGCCGTTGAGCAAAGCGACAGCCCCGCGGCTGGCAGGAAATATCTTGGGAGCGAAGCCCAGCGCCGCGGCAAAAACTTCCTCCTTGGCGATACAGCTCTGCATCACTTCACCCATCTTAGCCAGCAGGGTAGCCCGTTGGGAGCGTTCCGTAAGCTCCCGCAGCATTTTTTCATTTTGCTGGTCGAGTTCCCGGCGGGCCAAATCTCTTTCCCACATCTCCTCCTGCAGCCGGGTGTTGGCGTCGGCCAGTTCTTCGGTGCGTTCCCGGATCTGCTGCTCCAGAATCTGCTGATTGTGCTTCTGGTCCTCGATATCAGTGAGGGTACCAATCCACTTGACGATTCTCCCCTGCTCGTCGCGAAGCGGATTCCCCCTCACCAGGAACCAGCGATACCCGCCGTCGGCACGCCGCAAACGGTATTCGATCTCGCAGGGCGATCCGTCGCGAAGGCTGCGTTCCCAGGATTCGGTGCAGACTCCAAGGTCGTCGGGATGCAGCGCTTGCATCCAGCCCCAGTCCTTCGCCTGTTCCTGAGTCAAACCGGAGTAGCTGTACAGTTGGTCGCTGATGAAGTCGACTGAGCCATCGGGGCGCGCCGTCCACAGGATCGCGGGGGCTGCCTGCGCGGCCGCATGGAAGGAAAGTTCGGCTGCGCCGGCATCCGCTCTTTTCCATATTCCCAGCACGCTCCGCAGCCAGGCCATGGCGCCGACAATCAGGCCAGCTATGCTGACGGCACCGATGGCAACGACTTTGGGTGATGCCATCGCGAGCGCGAACGAAAGCATCGCCCGGCCATCACAGTTTTCATGCAGAATCATGGCCTTGACGTGGTTGTCCCACTTCACTCCCTATCGGCAGGAGAGGCGGATGGCGGTAGTGGTCGTCACCGCATTAGAAACTGCTAAGCAAGTTCAGAGGTTCGAGGCAACGGCGAAAGAGACAAGAGGATTAGCGGTGGAAGGTCCGGCCGCGGGCCGCTTTCCAATCAACGTTCAACAATTTCTGGAAGCTTATCGGTTCGCGCTCTCCGGCTTTATGTCCGCTTGATCCATCTGTGCGGCGGGCCCGGCGACAAAGAAATTGTGGTCGTACATGTCGCGATACATGCGCCCGGCAATTTCAGCGGCCTTGGGACCGAACGTCGGACGCCCGCCCTGCAAGAAGACAACGACCACGACGCGTCCCACGTTGCTGTTCGCGTAAGAAGCGAACCAGCCAAAGCGGGTGCCCGCGTGCGAGCAAGTCCCGGTCTTGCCCAGGATTTCTTCTTCATTAAAGTTCAGGCGCAGGCTGCGCGCGGTGCCATACACGACCGCGCCCGCCATGCCATCCGAGATTTCGGGGATCAGCGGGGCGATGTCGAGCTGCCGTTTCACCCGTGGCTGAAAGTTGGCGACCTCTTCCGGAGTCGTCGGATGCTGCAGGTAATAGAGGGTTCCGCCGTTGGCAATGGCCGCAACCATCGCGCCCAGTTGCAGCGGCGTCATGGAAATGCCCTCGCCGTAGGAGCACATCTTGCCTACGCCCCCGAGGCTGGCCGGAATTGCTTCGTCGGGATAGTCGCCCAGTTGCTCGCCGGCAATGTCGTAGCCTGCCAGTTCGCCCAGGCCATATTCATGGGCGTAGTAGGCGACCTTCTCAAAACCGAGTTCGCGTCCCAGCGCTTCGAAGTAGGCGTTGTTGGAATGTGCCAGCGCCTCGGTCATATTGATGCGGCTGCGGCGGCCGAGCGCAACTTCCGTATCTCGCGAGACCAGGCCTTCGTTGAGCGCTGCTAAAGCCACGGCCAGCTTGATGGTCGAGCAGGGCTGCGCGCCGCTGGCCAGCGCCAGCTTCTGATTCACCATAGCCAGCACGCGTCCGCTGGTGGGTTCGATCGCCACCGCCGTGCCGTTCATGTTGCCCAGCGCGTCCACCGCAGCCTGGCGTACGACGGGATCTTCGCCGGCGGTGACATCACCAGCCGTGACATCTTCCACGAACGAACTCATGTGGAAGCGCTCGTAGTGCCGGCGGCGGTGCGTGTTGGTTGAGACCCGAGTCACGCCCACGCTGCTGCTGCGCGCCAGGTGATGCAGGCTGCGCCGCGTGCGCTGGCTCTCGCTGATCTTTTGGGATTTCGATTTGCTGGTCGTGCGCGTGGTGATGTGCGCCGCCCAGCTCAGGCTCGCCAAAGGCAGACAGGCGAGAAAGGCAACAGCTAAGATCAGACGAAAACAGCTCGGTCCCTTAGACATCTTCCCCGTTACTCCCCCAGAATCCCAGGTAATTCGATGCACGCGCGGTGCCAGGCGGCAGTAACCTGCCGTCAATCGCTCAACTTCTCGATAGTACGAGACTTAGCTATTTTCTGGCAATGGTAAAGTTCTGATCGCTGAGAACATGAATTTCGATTTAACCCATTCCGGAATAAGGACATACGCCGCGTTACCTCGGGATAGCCCCTTCAGTAACGGGTTACCTGATTACTGGAAAGGTACTTGCCAAG